>Ga0247611_10001085_pt1 | contig 50316 bp, 88 predicted proteins | sample 177DNAGHGhighgp2_FD_192422 | JGI IMG/M metagenome (GOLD analysis project Ga0247611, IMG submission 192422) | Sheep rumen microbial communities from Palmerston North, Manawatu-Wanganui, New Zealand - 1770 DNA GHGhigh gp2 | ecosystem: Host-associated > Mammals > Digestive system > Stomach > Rumen... | reverse complement strand
ATTTGTGCAGCTGTGTAGTAATATTTACTATACAGCTACAATTTTTATTAAGGGGGTATAGCAATGAACGAAGGGGCAAAGCAGCTTTCCGTGCCGAATTTCATGATTAAGCCGGAAAAGAAGAAGGCAAAGCGTGACGGGATCCTTGTACCGATACTGGTCAAGGTTCTTATCATCGTTTTCATGGTGACGGTCGCCATGATCCTGATTCATCGCGGTCAGCGTGTGCTTGGCTGCATTATTTACGGGAAGGAGGTTATGGAACTCATTGCATTTGTGGCATTTATGGTAAGAAGAAGAAGGAGTGAAAATGGAGAAGTATAATATTCGTGACACTGCACAGATGTGCGGCGTAAAAGTACGCACGGTGCGAGATTGGATCAGACGCGGGAAGATTCGTGCAGAAAAACAGGAGAATGGGTGGTATTGGCATATTCCATCTAGTGAGATAAAGAGGATCAGACATGAAGACAAAGATTGAAAACATACCGGAAGAGCTTAAAACCGTACCGCAATGGGTGTGCTGGACAGGAAGCAGCAAGATTCCGATGAATCCCGTCACGGGCGGGAATGCAAAAAGTAATGACCCGTCTACCTGGACAGATTTTGAGACAGCATGTAGAGGATGTGAGACATATGGTTTTTTCGGCCTTGGCTTTATGTTTGCGCCTCCATACTTTGGCGTAGACTTAGACAACTGTACGGATAATGTGGACTTCTGTGATGAATTTGTGGAAACGCTTCGGTCATATGCTGAATATTCGCAAAGCGGGACAGGAGTGCATATTATATGCAAGGGCGCTCTTCCGGATGGCGCAAGAAGGCGTGGCAATGTCGAGATGTACAGTACCGGCCGATATTTTATCTGTACGGGAAACATCTATAATGACGCGTACAGAGACGTGATTGACTGCACAGAGACGGTCAAGGTGCTGCATAGCAAATACATGCCGTCAGATACACCAAGGATCGAACAGCATCGGGTTGAAGCTGTTGATATGGAAGACAGGGAAGTTATCGACAAGGCCAGAAACTGCCGTTCCGGGTATCTTTTTAGCGCTCTTTATGACGGGAACTGGCAGGGAGTTTACAGATCACATTCAGAAGCTGATCTTGCGCTATGCAATCAGCTTGCTTTCTGGACGCAGAAAAACGAGCAACAGATGGACCGTATCTTCCGGTCTTCCGGTCTTATGCGTGACAAGTGGGACAGTAAAAGAGCAGGCGTCACTTATGGGGATATTACGATCGGGAAAGCGTGTGCGAATTGCATTGAAGTTTACGAGCCGCACAAGTACGAAGACGATACTGCACTTGCCCTGGCACTTTTCCGGGATGGTACAACGGGCGCGGAAGTACCCAAGAAAAATTATGACATGACCGATACAGGAAATGCACATCGCCTTCAGGACCGGTTCGGACGCTCTATCCGATACAGCTACAACCGCAAGAAGTGGTTTTATTGGGACGGGAAGATGTGGAGACTTGACGACACCGGCGAGATTAAGAAACTGGCCGATATCGTGTGTGAGGACATAAAGCGCGAAGGATACCAGGAACAGGACGAGAAAACACAGGCTGATCTTTTGAAGTGGGCAACCAAAACAGCATCCAGTAGGGGCAAAGAAGCAATGATCAAAGAATGTCAGCACTTGCACGGGATTCCCGCATCGCCGGACGATTTCGATTCTTACACAGAGTACCTGAACTGTCAGAACGGTGTTATCAATCTGAGAAACGGAGAACTGCTGCAGCATGACAGTTCTTTCGGAATGTCGAAGGTTTGCAATGCCGAGTATGATGCGGACGGCAAAGAGCCTACATTGTGGCTCAGCTTCCTTAATGACGTCACAAACGGAAACAAGGATCTTATAAGATACATACAGAAATCAGTCGGCTACTCCCTCACCGGATCCAACCGCGAGCAGTGTGCATACTTCCTGTATGGCATGGGAAACAACGGAAAATCAACTTTCCTGGATACGATCTCTGATCTGCTCGGCAGCTACTCGGCAAACGCACAGCCGGAAAGCATCATGATGAAGAAGTTTGGAGACGGTGGCGCGATGTCAGATATAGCACGATTGAAAAGCGCAAGGTTTGTCACATCTGAAGAACCCACAGAAGGGGTAAGGCTTAACGAGGGCCTTTTAAAGCAGCTTACAGGTGGTTCAAAAGTGACCTGCCGTTTTCTTTACGGTGACGAATTTGAGTATGTGCCGGAGTTCAAAATCTGGATCGCAACTAACCACAAGCCGGTAATCCGTGGTACAGATGTGGGTATCTGGCGCAGGATCAAGCTGATACCGTTCGAAGTAAATATTCCGGCTGAAAAGGTGGACAAGAACCTCAAGTACAAGCTGAGAAAGGAATTTCCACAGATCCTGAAATGGGCTGTCGATGGGTGCCGCATGTGGATGGAAGAAGGACTTGACGAGCCGGAGTGCGTAAGGCTTGCTGTAAAAGAGTACAAGCAAGAGATGGATATCCTTGCCGGTTTCATCGAACAGTGCATAGAGATCGACTACGACTGCAAGGATCGAACACCGGCAAAGAATCTGTTCCGTGCCTACAGCCAGTGGGCGAAGGAAAACAACGAATACGAAATGTCCAGCCGTAAATTCTTCAAGGAGATCACAAAGAAGCTGCCGGAAAAAGGACGAGACGGGAAAGGCATATACTACAAGTATATCAAGCTGGTTGGTGACTTCAGGCAGTATAGCATTTCGGATTTTTACAAGGAGTAAGCCATGAGCTTGAACAAAGCGATTGAGCATAAGAAAGAGCACCGGAAACCATATACTGGCAGCAAAGCTATAGACAAAACCTGCCGAAATCATGGTGGTTGCGAATGGTGCGAAGAGAACCGAAAACATAAGTATGAAAAGAGAGAGGAGGCGATGAGGGATAGGATTGCTGAATACGAAAATGGATGATTTTGAATTGTGGTTAAATGGGTGTAGAGAAAATAACACAGTGATTTTCAAACTTCCTGAGCATGGTCTTTACAAAACCTGGAATGAACACATGGTGAATAACAACGTGATCCGTGACACTCCCGTATACCATGTGTGGAAGAATGGAAAGAGAATTTATTGCGGATTGAATTATCTTGAGACAGTTAAAAAAGCGGAGGGTGAAGAATGCTGAAAATTATTTTTCCTGCACTGATGGTGATCGGTGCGACAGGTAGCCTGGTTGTGAACGTGGTCGAAAAAGGACAGTTTGCCATCAGCTTACAGTGGATTGGAGCAGCTTTACTGTATACAGCACTTTTATTGAGGAATATGCAATGAAAACACATGATTTAAAGATACTGCCTGAATTTTATCGGGCAGTAAAGAAGGGTGAAAAGACTTTTGAAGTTAGAAAGAATGACAGAGACTTTAAAAAATATGACGTGATCATCCTGCGCGAGTGGGATGGAAAGAACTACACTGGTAAATGGATCGCAAAAAAAATCGGCTATATTTTGCCGGGCGGGCAGTTTGGCATAGAGGAAGGATATGTCGTGTTGGGGCTGAAATAATGAATGTTGGAGGTATGGGATGAAGGTTAAATTTAATAAAAACAAATTAAAGTATGATATTTCGGACTATGGTGCACAGTCAAAAGTCGCCACTGAGCTGAGGATGACTACTGGAACGCTTAGCCGTATCGTAAACAGGGAACACATTAACTTTGCGATGCTGTACGCAATCTGTACCGTAATTGGCACGAAGCCGGATGACTATGTGACGGAAGCGGGGTGGAACGAATGACAGCCGAGGAAAAAGACCGCATTGAATGTGCTATCCGTCACATCCAGACCGCCGTGGATATTGATCCATGGGCGCAAGAGATTGCGATGGAAGCGATGGAGAAGCAGATTCCGAAGAAACCAGTTATGGGATACGCATTTGCAGAAAAGATACGAGAAGTGATAAAGAGGACTGACCCCGAAAGAGCGGAAAGTAAAACGGAGTGCTGCCCTGTCTGCGGGAGAACGCTTGGGGTGAGCCAATTTGTCAAAGCTCAAACAGGTTTGCGCGTTGGCGATTCTCATTGTAAATGGTGTGGTCAGGCGATTGACTGGACGGAGGATGAGTGATGGAAGAACTTAAACTGTGTCCGTTTTGCGGTGGTAAAGCAAGATTGGTACAAAGAACACATGCAAATAAAAACAGCCCGATAACAATAACGAATGCATATGTCGTTGAATGCGAAAAATGCGGTGTTTCTACGGACTATTATTATAGTGAAATATGGCAGGGGACGGATGGAGAGGTTCATATAGATGCAAATGGCGCAACAGAGGCAATCGAAGCATGGAATAGGAGGGCGAGTGATGTTGATTAGATATAGATTTAAAACGTGGTCTGTAGATGATCCACGACCGCTAAGAGATCTTGCGCCAATCAAGATGCCGTGGTGGTGTTCTGGGTTTGGATTTGGCAAGCATGGCGCAAGACCGTATGAGGACGAATATGCAATAATCATCTGCTATCTGCCAAAGGATGAAGATTTGAAAATGTATTGGGATGATGCATTTGATGTAGAGGCAGAGGATGCGGAAAGAATCATATATACAGACAGATTTACAAAGCCTGATTGGTGTAAGGAGGAGGGCGAGTGATGATCTGGTGCTATTGCGAATCTTGTAAAAACCATGACGATGATGATACATGTGAATTGAGCAGTATAACAATCAGTGATAGAGAAATGACAGCAGCAGGATTTTTGCCACAATGTCAGGAGTACGAAGAATTGGAGAACGAGTGATGAACATTGGAACGGCAATAAAAATCTTTAACAACATTTTCGATGATGCGTATACGATCGAGGAAAAAGGTTTGGCTATACGCAAGGTCATTGATATGGAAACTCATAACAGCATTAGCAAAAGTAAAATGTTGGTCGCTATGAACTGGATGTGGGAACAAATTTTTGAGTTGAAACAGGAGAGCGAGTGATGACAGACATTAGATTTTATATTCCAGAAGATGAAACAATACCTACCGATCTTAGACTATATGTTGGTGATGTTTATGTCGAATATCACAGAATTGATCATGGATTCCGTTTTGAAATTCTTTTGGACGATGAAAACGAAGCAATGAAAATTGCGGAAAAGATAGTCGAAAAGATGGAATACGAACATGATGAATCACAGCATGGTGTTTCGTGGAGAACAAAGTCACTTGTTGTAATCCATCAGGAAGAACGGTATAAAATCGGAACAATTATTGATTGGGAATACTATGTAAGAGATTCCTATTGATAGGAGAGTGAGTGATGACGCTTGAAGAAACGATTAAATATATGGAAGAAGTGGCGAAGGAAAACGACGATTCTGCGAAGGAATTCTATCGAATTTCAAAATTGGAAACTCATCCAGATCGAAAATATGCTGAAGGTGTATATGTCGAATGTAAGAAATGTGCTGATGAACACATGCAGTTTGCGGAATGGCTAAGAATTCTCAAAAAGGCGAAATTCGAATATGACGAAGCGTGGCGTATTCTGACGCATCCAACGCCAGATGTAACGTATGCAGATAAGCAGATGGCGCATGTGATACTTGATAAATTCAGAAATAGTTTGGGAGCGATGAAATGAGCATGACGCCAGAAGAAACGATTAAGATACTGACCGCCAAGGCTGAATGCATGCGACGAGAGACAAGCGGAATAGACATCGACTGTAATTATCGCAACTGCGATGAGTGCGATCTGTGCTATAAGCAGGGCACTACGAGCGATCAGATGGAGGCTCTGCGCGTGGCAATCTCCGCACTTCAGGCGCAAGAATTGAGTGAAACTCAAAAGACACTCGATACCATCAGCTTGCAACCAACTTGCAACCAACTTGCAACCGATACCATAAGCAGACAGGAGGCGATTGATGATGAAAATAGTGCCTATAACATTTAGTTATGCAAAACAGTTTGTTAAAGACTATCACAGGCACAATCCAAACGTGACAGGATGTAAATTTTGCATAGGCTGTCAGGATGGTGATGAGATTGTTGGAGTTGCTATTTGTGGTAGACCTGTTAGCAGGTATCTTGATGATGGGGAAACCCTTGAAATAAACAGGGTTTGCACTAATGGTGCGAAAAATGCTTGCTCTATGTTATACAGTGCTTGCTGTCGAATCGCAAAAGCGATGGGATATAAGAAAGTCATAACATACACACTTCAATCAGAAAATGGAGCGAGTGTAAAGGCAAGCAATTTTATTTGTGACGGAGAATCTGGCGGTACTCATTGGACAGGCAAACGAGATAAAGGTCAGCAAATCCCGAATGAAATGAAAGTGAGGTGGCACAGGGATTTATGAGAGATCTTGTCAGCAGACAGGTGGCGATTGATGCGCTTGTAAAGGCCATAAGAGAAGATCCGTACTACGATAGCAACGAAGCTATTAACGGATTGGGCGTATGCGATGTGAGGGTGATTCTTAACGATTTGCCATCCGCACAGCCAGATCATAATGCTGACCACGACAAAAAGGTATCTATTTCGTGCAACCACGAAAATGGTCTGATAAGCAAACAGGCGAATTGCGTTTACTGTCACGAGGACAGCGATGGATATGTAAAGCCGATTGAAAAGAATTGCCATGCGTTTATTCGTTTCGGCATGAACGGATGGGAGCTGAGTTTAAAAGCAAATGGATGGCATGGAAGCGCAAAAATCAAGTACTGCCCGATGTGTGGAAGGAAGTTAGAAAAATGATAAATGAAAAAATTGTTCCAATATCCCCGTATGGTTTTAGATTTCCAACCGAAACAGAAATGGCGATAGATGAAACGCTGAAATTGTGTGGAATAAGTGGAGAAGACGCAAGCATGATGTTTATTGAGGTTATGAAAAAACTAGGGAAAAATGATAACATTCCTGCATGTTGTAGGAGTCGAACGGAAAGGAGAACCGATGGGGGACTTAATCAGCAGGCAGGCGGCAATTGAAATTATACAAAGTATGTATCCTGGAATGCCCAGAGTCCCTTGGATGCGAAAAGACTGGCAAAAACGATATGAGCCATATATACGGACGGAAAATGCGATTAGAGAGTTGCCATCCGTCACGCCGAAGTCAGACCAGTGTGAAGATGCGGTGAGTAGAAACGAGTTTTTGAAACGTATTGAGCCGTATAATACCTCAGACAAAATGGACAAGGCACTTTATAACTTTGCTTTTAACAAAATTATTGGTTGCTCATCCGTGACGCCGAAGTGCAAGACGGGGAAGTGGATTACAAAATCAACGAACGGAGAAATGTTTGACGTATGCTCTATATGCGGACATATTGAATGGAATGCACCGAGTAAATTCTGCTCGAATTGTGGAAGTTTTAATGGAGGTGCTGATGTCGATGAATAAATATGGCGGCGTAAATGATATGCCGTCAGGATGGACTAGAGAATCGTATCTAAATAAAAGAATATATCAATTATGGTATGACATCCTTCGCAGATGTTATGACTCAGAACAGCAAAAAAGAGTAAAAGGTCGCACATATGCGGATTGTATAGTATGTGACAGGTGGCATTATTTAAAAAACTTCTATGAAGATATACAAAAATTGGAAGGATATGAAGAATGGACAAAAAGTGGATGTATGTCGATTGACAAAGATATGAGGGTGAAAGAAATACATAAGCAGTATAGTCCAGAAACATGTTGCTTCGTTACTATTGCCGATAATGTTAATGAGATGAACTCAAGAAGAGAAGACCCTACGAAAGAAGCTAGAGAAGCTAACAGGACAATATATGTGTTATTTAAAGATGACGAATATCATGTATTTGATAGTGAAAAAGACGCTTGCAATTATCTTAACGTCAGCAAGTGTTCTGTTGCAGGAGCATGGAGAGATAAATGCAAATGTAAAGGGTATAATGTGATTCGAATTGGCAACGGCGCGGATATGAGAGGTGAACAGGATGGAAGATAGTTTAACGGTAATCATGTTTTGCCAAGTATTGCAAACGATTATAATGCTTTTCTTTTATCTTGTTTGGATCTATGGGATAAACGCAAAAAAAGATTGTGTTCAGATCAATGCTATAAAGGATCGGAATGCAGATAAGCAAGAAGTAATTCATTGTGGCGGTTCTCCGGCTACTGGATGGTGCGATGAATGCAAATATGGATTCAGAAATGAAAAAGGGTATAGACAATGTTTCGCACCTGATATTGATGGGATGAAAAAAGTTGGAAGGATCAAGCCAAAGGAGAAAAACGATGCATGTGATTGAGAGGACAAAGAAACAGCGGAAGACAGACGGAGCAGCCGTTAATTCCAGGAATCATATGAACGGCATGCATAACTATACTGGCGTAGACGGCAGAATCTATCAGACAGAAAAGCGGATGCCGTCCGGAACTTCCAGGTATACCAGGATCCGGTCAAAGGAAGAGCTGAAGCATGATGCTGATCTGACTGTGACGTCTACAAATATTCGCAAGGTGGAGCGCTTCTTTGGGGGCGCTCCCACACCGATGGATCAGGTTGAATCAAAATATGGATTGCAGTATGATGAAAAGGAAGGAGGAACGCACGGCGATTCTGTGAAGGTTTTTCAGATGCTTTGCGATACCTTTCCTATGGCAAAGAACTACACGGCATGGAGTGATGTTTTGATCAGCGTCAAAGATCACAAGCCAGTCCGTACTGAACCGGTCAAGATCATCCGTGCTGCTGGAGAAAAGAAAGAACTGCCATCGGGCATAAAGCCGATCTATGTAAAAGGCGATCTGGTATGGACTGTCTACAGAAAACATGTTGTTGTGGATTGCGACTACTGCAGTGGCAGGGGAAGGATTGCAGCTGACGATGGATTTGTTTTATGTCACAAGTGCGGTGGATCTGGGAAGATGGAAAGCAGAACGGAGACGGTTCCGACTGTCGCAAGATGCAACATTGTTTCCTGGTACACCAAGCGGTTGCAGGATGGTACTTTTGACATTATGTATGAATTGGATGGGCACGGTGCATTTGGAAAGACCAGGGACAGGAACGGGTGCGAGATTGATGCAAGTGCCTGGCGGCTTCAGGGTGGAGGCAATCTGTTTGATTCTGAAGCGGCTGCGTTGAAGTTTGCGAAGGGGATTGCGCCATGTATAACAGTGGCATCTGCCACGAAATGAAGCCTTGTGGGAGGAAAAACTAATGCACTTCGGAGCAATAAAGGAGTATGATATAGCCAACGGGGAAGGTGTTCGGGTTTCTCTTTTCGTTTCAGGGTGTAGGAACCATTGCAAGGGCTGCTTTCAGCCTGAGACATGGGATTTCAATTATGGCGAGGAATTTACTAAGGAAACTGAAAGTCAGATAATTGAAATGCTGAACGATGAAAATATAGACGGTTTGTCTGTTTTGGGCGGTGATCCAATGGAGCCTGAGAACCGAGTGCCTTTAACATCTTTTCTGTGGAAGGTAAAGCATTACTTTCCGCAGAAAACCATATGGGTTTACACAGGGTATCTGTACGAGCAGTTGTCTGATCTTCCAATTATGGAATACATTGATGTGCTTGTGGATGGCCTGTTCATAGAAGAACTGAAAAATATCACACTTGCTTTTCGTGGATCTGAAAACCAGCGCATCATTGATGTGCGGAAAACAACAAAAGAAGGAGAGGTTGTGTTATATGAAGTATGTTGAGATCGACCGTTTCATTGCAGAAAATGGGCATTTGCCGGTGAACGAACTTTTGAGTAAGCTGAAGGAAGAGCCTGGAGCGAATGTAGTGCCGATGGAGTTTGTGGATGTCTGGTTCCGTGAGCATTATGGAACATACGTAAATCCAATACGTGCTGCATGGGGGAAGGAAAATGAATGATGAAGAAACTCTTTGGAGAATTAGGGAGATCATATCGGCATACAATGACGGGGAGTTAACACCTGCAAATGCTTTAATGTTCATCGCGTATGCGCTTGACTTTTGGAGATAGCCATGGGAAAACTCGTATCTTTTAAGAATTTGAAGGAGCTGCAAAAGCTGCCGCTTAACAGCTTTAATCGATGGGTTGAAAGCATTTATGAAAGTGGAAAGCAGGACGGCATTGATTTTGTCAACCAGGAAACCGTCGCTGAGGTTGGAGAAAATGAGCTTTATAATATTTTGCTCTCCGTCAAAGGAATAGGCCCGGCGAGAGCAATGCAGGTAATGAGAAAAATAGTGAGTGAAGATTGGGAGGTATATGATGAAAGTCAAACTTGACGATGGCGCTTTTATGCCGCAAAGGGCACATGAACAGGACGCTGGGTATGATCTCAGAACGCCTGTATGCGTTACGGTTCCTGCCGGTGGTTTTGCCATAGTGGATACCGGCGTACATATCGAACTGCCTGATGGCAAATGCGCTGTAGTGATAAGCAAATCAGGCTTATATGTGAAGCAAAATATTTCCAGCACAGGCTTGATTGATGAAGGTTTTACTGGTACAATAATCGTAGGGCTGCGGAATCAGGGAACTGCAGATCATACTTTCACAAGGGGCGACAAAATCAGCCAGTTTTTCATAACGGATTACTATGCTGAAGAGTTGGAACTTGTGGAAGAACTGTCCGAAACCGAGCGCGGAAGCGCCGGATATGGGAGCACAGGAAAGTAACACGGTATGCGGTGGCGGAATAGGGCAGTAATATGCATGATAAGCAAAGACATGGAACTGAAAGCGAACTACTGGCAGAGTATTATTTTGTAAACAATGGATATATTGTTTCAAAGCCGATAAACGATTTTAACGAATATGATTTCGTTATTGATTGCAACGGTGCGCTTTATAAGGTTCAAGCAAAAACTATTTATTTTGACAATTCAAAAAATAGATGGTTGGGAAGTTGTGTTACATCGCATATCAAAGGCAACAATCGAAGAGTAAATAAAAAATATAATGAAAAGTCCTTTGATTATGCGTTGTTTGTTTGCAAAGAACATAATTGTGTATATTTGGTTCCTATTGATAAAATTGTTGGAAGGAGAAGCATTACATTTTATCCGGACAGCAAGCCAGAGAGCGTAAATTCAAGATATGAGGATTTTGAACAATATAAATTCCCTTTAATGTAATTTACGTTGCGGGGTTCAAATCCCCGCCCGCATCATTAGAAATGAAATACTACAGGATCGTGAACGGTTCACATTGATTGCATAAGGTAGCCTGTACCGGATCGGGCAGGAGATAACTGTATGGAGCAGGGCTCATGCATCGAAAACTTTGGATGGACGATCCATCGGAACGTAACTCAGTTGGCTAGAGGAATTTGTGTCGCAGGTTCGAATCCTGCCGTTCCGATTATTCTCCGTGGACAATGTGATTATCACATGATAGTCGGATGGGGTAAGAAGTCCTGAATGATCCCCCTCAAATCGGCACGTTGTAATTGCGGTTGTGGCAGTCAATCAAGAGGCCGAGTTCTCTGCCTGACAGCCGGGAAAGACCGGCAGACCGCGGAGTTGACACCCGACGGTCTATAAACATATCGGGAGTCTTCATCGGGACGTAGCTCAATGGTAGAGCTTTGACGGTAAACAACAAGGGGTTCGTCACCTACTTGTGATGCGGGTTCGAATCCTGCCGCTCCGATTGGAAATGTAGCTCAACTGGAAGAGCATCCGGCTGTTAACCGGATGGCTATAGGTTCGAATCCTATCATTTCCGCTTGCGTAAATTAACCACATACACATGAAAGGAGTAAGCCATGTTTGGTGAATGGGTAATTAAACCGTCAACCGGAATGCCGCAGAAGGTGGCAACAGCATTCAGTGAAAAATTCGGAGAAATCGTGGGGGCCAGCTATGTGCCGATTGCGTACCTGGGAGAGCAGCTTGTGAACGGCAAGAACCACGCGATCCTGGCAGAGCAGACACTGGTTGTGGATGCAGATGTCTGCAACATCGTAATGATTATTATGAATGAAAAGGGCGAAACGTTTTCCGTGGTCAGCATCAATCCGATCCTGAGCGGAACTTCCGGCAAGCTCAAAGCTGCAAAAGAAGCTGAACTTGCCAGCGCCAAAAAAGAACTTGCCAGCGCGGTATCCAAAGTCCTTGGGTACTCGTTTACATGGTGAAAAAAGAACATCGTCTCTGAACCGCGACAAAAAAGGCTTCAATCCTGCTGTGTGATTGGTGATAGTTGTGCGACTGCTGAAGACGCAGCAGGACGCATCAGGGAGTAGAAGCAGTGTTCTTTATGAATACAGTGGGTGCTATACCCGCTGTATTTTTTTATTAAAAACTATTGACATTGTTGCACCGATACGGTAACATGGTCTTGCGTTATGGAAAGGAGGCAACAACCATGAAAAGCCAGACATTCGGAGTTGAGATCGAGATGAATCAATCGGTGTGATGGACAGAAACGAACAAGACCATATTATCGGACTTTCTCGTTCTATGATGGCGGAAGACGAAAGATCAGAAGAAGACATTGATTGATGCAATTTTATGGTAAAACTGTTAAAATGAGGGTAGAGCAATCTACCCTTATTTTTTTTTGTGAAGAAAGGAGCGAAATGGTAAAAAAAGAATTTGTGACACTGCCGCTGGATGAAATCATCCCATATGAGAAAAATCCAAGGATCAATGATGATGCTGTGGCAGACACCATGGAAAGTATCAAGCAGTGCGAGAACCTTGATCCTATTGAAATTGATGAAAAGAACGTCATCCTCTCTGGCCACACGCGCCTGAAGGCGCTGAAGAAGCTGGGCTATACGGAAACGGAATGCGTAAGGTATTCCGGCCTTTCTGAGGACCGTAAAAAGAAATACAGGATACTTGCCAACAAGGTGGCAGAGAAGTCAAAGTGGGACATCGACCTTCTGGCCGGTGAATTGGAGGGGCTGGACTTCGACGGTTTCGACTTCGGCTTTGATGTCGATCTGGATCAGCGCGAAGAAGATCCCGTGGAAGTGCGAGAGGACAAAGCGCCTGAAGCGCCAACAGAGCCAAAAGCCAAACTTGGCGATTTGTGGCAGTTGGGGAATTCTCATAGACTTATCTGCGGTGATTCTACGGATGTTGCGGTTATTGATAGGCTTATGGATGGGGTAAAGGCTGATATGGTGTTTACTGACCCGCCATACAATATGAGCGACAATCTGTCTGGGTTTATATCCGATGAAATGAAATCAAAGCTTGACAATATAGTTGATTTTGACCCGAATACAGTTGTAGACACTTTGTTTGCGATAAATACAAATAATTATTTTATTTTTACAAGTAAAGAACTTATCCCGAAATATTTTAAGATATTTGAAGAGTGGGGATTTAATATTCTTGTATGGTGCAAAGATAACCCTACACCAATGACAAACAATACATTTTTGCCCGATGTGGAATATCTTTTATACTTTTATAAAAATGGTAGAGTATGGAATAACGGTCTTGATGTATCTGTTTATAAAAAATATTATAATTCTAATAAAATGGAAGGGCGAAAAGAAGCAGGAAATGTTCATCCGACTATTAAGCCAATAAAAATTATTGCAGATAAAATACAAATCTGTTCAAACAAAAACGGAATTGTAGTCGACCTATTTGGCGGTAGTGGTAGCACACTAATAGCCTGTGAACAGTTAAACAGAAAATGCTATATGGCTGAACTTGATTCCAAATATGTTTCCGTCATCGTAAACAGGTGGTTAAATTTTACAGGCAGAAAAGATGAAATATTCTGCATCCGTGACGGTCAGAAACTCACTTATGACGAGGTGTTTGGTGAATAAAAACAATACTGTTGGAAAGCAAGGTGGAATAATGATTGATGTAATAATTCAAAGATGGTTCATGTTCAGGAAGGACGGTATTCTAGCTGCGCAGATCACGGAAGGGGTGATATGATGGCTCAGAGGGGAAGACCGCTTAAGGAATTCGACAAGAAGACGTTTGAGGATCTTGTCAGCCTTGGATGCTCACAGGAAGAAGTCTGCTGGTTCTTCCGGGATGAAAACGGGAAACCGGCGAACATCGACACACTGTCAAGATGGTGTAAGAGAACGTTCGGTCTAAATTTTCAAGAGTATTATAAAAGTACAGGGCTGATGGGTCTGAAAATCAAATTACGCCGAAACCAGTTCAAATTATCCGAGAAATCGGCGGCTATGGCTATCTTCCTGGGCAAAAATTACCTAAACCAGAAAGATTCTGTAGAGTATGAAGACACCACTGCGCTTGAACGGCTCGATGCAATTTTGGAAGGACTGAAGAAGAAGGCAGAGGAAGAAAATGAACAAAATGAGGATGAAGAATGAGCATAACTGTTCTGGAAGGAGGTGGTGCTATGTTTGAGCTTGATTTTTCATCGAAACAGAATGAATATATTTGCAATGCTAACAGAAGATGGAATCTCAAGGTCGGTTAGGTGCTGTCCGCTCCGGGAAATCCTTCGTAGATGTGAACTACATGATCCCACAACGGCTGGTAAGCATGAAGGAAAAGACAGGACTCAACCTGATTCTTGGTGTCAGCCGCGAAACCATCGAGAGAAACGTGCTGCAGCCGATGCGGGAAATGTATACGGACCGTGTGGTAGGCGCAATCAATGGACGGAATATCGCCATGGTATGTGGAGTTCCTGTCTACTGCCTGGGAGCTGAAAAAATCTCACAGGTTGCAAAGATACAGGGTATGTCAGTCAAATACTGCTACGGTGATGAGATTGCAAAGTGGTCGCCGGAAGTGTTCGCCATGCTCCAGTCGCGTCTTGACAAGCCGTATTCCTGCTTCGATGGCGCGTGTAACCCGGAATACCCAGGACACTGGCTTAAAGCATTCATAGACCGTGAAGACATCGACATCTATGTGCAGAAGTACACGATTTTTGACAATACGCATTTGTCGCCAAAGTTTGTCAAGGATCTGTGTAAAGAGTACGAGGGTACAGTTTACTATGGACGGTACATCAAAGGCGAGTGGACGCTTGCGGAAGGTCTGATCTATCCGATGTTTGAAAAAGCCATAGCAGAACCGCCCCAGGGCATCAAGCCGGATCAATACTGCATATCCATCGACTACGGCACTCTGAACGCCTTTGCGGGGCTCCTGTGGGCGCGATACGGCGCGAAATGGTATGCAGTGAAGGAATATTACTACTCAGGCCGCACAGAAGGAACACAGAAGACGGACGAAGATTATGCGAACGACCTGGACGCATGGTGCGCTGATATTAAAACTGATGGAAAGCTGCTTGTGATCATTGACCCGTCAGCGGCTTCTTTTATTACGCTCTTACGAAAACGGGACCGGTACAAAGTGATAAAAGCGAACAATGCAGTTCTTGACGGCATCCGGGAGACTGCAAATGCACTCAGTAACGGATATATCTATATTTCTTCTGGGTGTAAAAAATGGACATGGGAAGCGGGTGGATATGTATGGGATGATAAGGTGCAAATTGACGAACCGCTTAAATTAAACGACCACTTAATGGATGCAACCAGATACTTTGTAAAAACTATGTACGTTGTCAAAAAGGCATTAAGGAGAGATGTTTAATGTACACATATCAAGATTTACTTGCAGTTGGCGAAGATGAAAACGAAAGAATGAATTTCGTCAGGACAATTATCGATTCACACAAAAACAGTGATGCTTATGAAATGGCAAAAATTGCGCAGGAGTATGATGAAAGACGCAATGTCACTATGAGAAATTATCAAAAGCTCTTGTATACCATTTCAGGTCAGGCCGTGCCGGATAATTACAGTGCCAACTATAAGTTGTGTTCAAACTTCTTTGGCAGGTTTGTTACACAGCAGAATCAATTCTTACTTGGAAATGGTGTTTCTTTTGAAAATGATTCAGAGAAAGAAAAACTCGGAATTGATTTTGATTCCAGATTGCAGCAGCTTGGAAGATATGCGCTTGTGGATCGTGTTTCTTTTGGTTTCTGGAACTATGACCATTTGGAGGCTTTCAGATACACAGAGTTTGCGCCGTTGTGGGATGAAGAGACCGGTGCTCTTGCTTCAGGTGTAAGGTTCTGGCAGATTGATCCTATAAAGCCGTTGCGGGCTACTCTTTACGAGATGGACGGATACACAGAGTATATCTGGCGAAACGGAAAAGGTGAAATCCTCAACCCGAAGCGTAAATACATCATCAGAGTGCGAGAAAGCGTTATAGACGGCTCTGAAATTATAGACGGGGAAAACTATCCTTCATTCCCTATCGTGCCTCTGTGGGGCAATACAGCGCGTCAGAGCGAGCTTGTAGGCATCCGGGAACAGATCGACTGCTATGATTTGATCAAGAGCGGTTTCGCAAATGACCTTGACGATGCAAGCCAGATTTACTGGACAATCCAGAATGCTGGTGGCATGGATGACATTGACCTTGCTAAATTCATAGAGCGCATGAGGACTGTTAAAGCTGCTGCCATGGATGAGGATGGGGCAGTGGCAGAATCCCACACGCTTGAAGTTCCGTATGCAAGCCGTGAAGCACTTTTGGAACGTATACGCAATGACCTGTACGATGATTTCATGGCTCTTGACACAAAGAGCATTGCAGGTGGAGCAGCTACAGCAACACAGATCAAGGCAGCTTATGAGCCGATAAATAACAAGGCTGATATGTATGAGTATTGTGTCAGGGATTTCCTTGACGGCATCTTTTATGTAGCAGGAGTTAATTCCGATGTTTCTTTCACACGTTCGACAATCATAAACGCTCAGGAATCCGTGCAGGTATTGGTCCAGGCAGCACAATATCTTTCTGAGGATTACGTTACGCGTAAGATTTTGGAATTGCTTGGTGATGGTGATAAAGCCGATGAAATACTGCAGAACATGCAGGATGATGAATTTAGGAGAATGACAGAAGATGGCGAAGATGGGTCAGGGCAGGAAAGAAACGGACAGAAAACTGCTGGAGCTGGAGAAGAAAATTCGTAAGGAATACGATCAGGCTCAAAAAGAAATACAAAAGAAACTTGATGAACATTTTGAAAAATTCAAAATCAAGGACATAACAAAAAGGCGACAGCTCAATGATGGTATTATAACAACAGAAGAATATAAGCAATGGAAAATAGGACAAATGGCAACAGGTGATCGTTGGAGAGATATGCGTGATACCATAGCAAACGATCTTATGAACACTGAAAAAATAGCAAAAAGCACTGCCGAAGGTTATATGCCGGAGGTGTATTGCATAAACATGAATTATGCAACCTATGAAGTTGAAAGTGCTTTAAAAATCGACACGTCTTTCACACTGTACAACCATCAGGCTGTTGAGCGTATTGTGAGAGATAATCCTATGTTGCTTCCGCCGCCCGGAAAGACTATGCAGAAAAAATTACTTCAGGGAAAAGCCAAAAGATGGAAAGAGGGCATGATTCAAAGCGTCACAACGCAATCCATATTGCAGGGCGAGAGCATTCCCCACATGGCTGACAGGATTTCAAGGGATTTGTGCGTGAAAGACCGTAAGGCTGCTATAAGGTATGCAAGGACTGCAGTAACAGGCGCTGAGAATGTCGGAAAGCTCGATGGATATAAACGCGCACAATCTTTGGGGATAAAAATGAAACGGATGTGGGTTGCCGTTTTGGATAGCAGAACAAGAGATGCGCATAGGGAACTTGACGGACAAGTAAGGGATCTTGACGAGCCTTTTGAAAATTCATTAGGAGAAATCATGTATCCAGGCGATCCTTCTGCAGCACCTGCAAACTTTTGGAATTGCAGATGCGGAACGGTATCTCAGATAGAAGGATTTGAAAATGATGCGAGTGATTTGAGCTGGCGAAACACTGACAAAATGGAAGAAGAAAGCTATGACGAGTGGAAAGCAGCTCATGGCAAATCGCAAGATATATTGAATCCTGATAAGGTTGCAGCGATTATGAAAGCAAGATACATAAAGGATTATAAAAAATGAACTATGATTTAAAGTCAAGAAAAGATGAAGTATTAAAAGAACTTGATGGAGCAGTTGAAGCAGCTCTTGAAATGATAGGACAAAGTGTTGTCAAATACGCTTCTGAGCTTGCGCCAAAAGATACCGGCAGACTGAAAAACAGTATAACGCACGTAACAAAGCAGCCTGATGATATGTCTGTCACTGTTGGAACAAACGTAGAGTACGCAGCTTATCAAGAGTTTGGAACCAGTAAGATGGAAGCACATCCATATTTGAAACCTGCTGTTGAGAACCATATGGACGAATATAAGCGAATGGCTGAACAGGCTCTTAGCTCAGTGCAGTAAATAGACACAATTCTATACAATTTACCGAAGTGAGATATGGCTTACTTCGGTTATTTTTATTTATCGACATTGATTATTTTTATTTATATATATTATATATTTATATTTTTTAATATGTATTGTGTGTATAATGTAGTAAATGAGTACATAATAGAAAAGTCCCTATAGAAAAAAAATATATAGAAAAAGTTATAGAAAGTGAATGAAAATGTACATGAATTTTTCTGACAATTTGGGTTGTTGCATTTGTGAGGGGTTTGTGTTATTTTATTGCTATCTGAATGGCGAGAGACGCGCCACCGAAAGAAAGGAAGAGTGTATATTATGGCATTAACGAAAGCGCAGGTAAAAGAAATCCTGTCAAAAGCTGGCGTTTCCGCAGAAAATACGGATGCGGCAGTAGAAGCGATCATGAACGGCCACCTGGCGTCCGTGAATGCGCTGAGAGAAGAGCGTGACGAATTCAAAGCGAATGCGGAAAAACTGCCAGATCTCCAGAAAGAATTGGATAAGGCAAAGAAGACAATCGCGGAGAACGAAGAAGCGGAAGGCAAAGACAAGTGGAAGGTCAAGTACGATGCCATCAAGGAAGAGTATGACAACTACAAGTCCGGTGTGGATGCTGAAAAGTCAAAGCAGAAAAAGAGTGATGCTTATCGCGAGCTGCTTAAAGAAACAGGTGTATCAGAAAAGCGGATTGCATCTGTACTGCGTGTGACTGATCTTGACAAACTTGAATTCGATGATGAAGGCAGGATTAAAGATTCTGACAAGGTGAAAGAAGACATCAAGACAGAATGGTCCGATTTTATCACAAAGGAACAGACGCAGGGTGCCAGCACTCAGACGCCACCTACCGGACAGGGTGGAGAAACGCATACTCTTAGCAGAGCTGCGCAGGTTGCAGCAAAGCGTTACGAAATGCTTTACGGAGTAAAAAAAGCGGAGGAAAAATAAATGAGTTTTATTGGTTCTGTTGAACAGGGGCTTGTATATGCTCCGGGATATTTCCTCGCTCATGAGGAATGTGAAAGAAAAACGAGACAGATTGCGCAGTCGGGCGCAACAACTGTAAATGGCAGAAAGTATGCCAAGATGGGTACACCGTATCCCGCAAATAACGCAACGGCTGTAGGTATCGTCTATGAAGATGTGGATGTTACGTCTGGTGATATGCCGGGTTCAGTGGTTCTCAGCGGCGTTGTTTATGAGGACAGGCTTGCCGTAGAACTTGACTCTGACGCAAAAACGGCACTTGCGGCTAAGGGATTCACGTTTATCACATCTGCACCGTCTGTGACACGTCCTGACTTCAGCGGTGGAACAACTGGCGGAACAACTGGTGGAACAACTGGTGGAACAACTGGCGGCACAACGTGATGATGTAACGGAGCAATCAGATGCCTAGCTACGATGTGGGAAAAAACGAAGTTGTCAACTGGGTGAGACAGAATTTTGCGGCTGATGCTCGTGTACTGGATGTGGGTGCTTGCGATGGCAAGTGGAAGAACCTTCTCCAGGAATACGAGATGGATGCGGTTGAGGTGTGGAAACCTTACTGCAAACAGTTGAAGCCGCTGTATAAAGAAGTGTTCAACATGAATATCATTGATTTTCGGTATCGGTTCTACGATCTGATTATTTTCGGTGACGTGATTGAACACATGACTGTAGAAGAGGCTAGAGAAGTTCTCAACTATGCGTACTGGAGATGCCGTGATATGATTGTCGCTGTTCCGTTCCTGTATCCACAGGGCGAGTGGCAGGGCAATCCGTATCAGGCGCATAAACAGCCTGAGCTTACGGCAGAATTATTTGCTGAACGGTATAAGGGCTTTGAGGTTCTGTTCGACACTGGAAACAATTATTGTTATTACCACAAAAAGGCTATGGTATGAAGATTCTGATTGCAGTTCCGACATACGAAAACATCTATCCCGACACGTTTAAGTCAATTTATGATCTTGACAGAGGCGGTCATGAAACAGACTTCCATTTCGTTCGTGGATACGATGTGGCAAATGCCAGAAATCAGATAGGCCGGCTGACGCTTGATGGAGGCTACGATTATTGTCTGATGATTGACAATGATGAGGTTGTTCCGAAAGATGCGCTTGTCAATCTGATTGAGACGGAGCAGAAATACAAGCTGAAGCGCAGTATGGCTGTGGGATATAGTCTCACAAGACCGCCAAACAAACCGAATACAGATGGCAGAACATCTGCTTTCAAATGGGGCGGCAGGGATTATGTAAGACAGGATGCGTACACGGCTGAGGAACTGAAGGAGCTTAGAGAGAGTGGCACATACAGAGTTCAGATTCGCGGGAGCGGTCTTGCGTGTGCGTTAATCCACAGAAGCGTATTTGAGGAGATGAAATATCCTTGGTTCAAGTGGATTCTATACGACAGTGGTTCTCAGCTTTCCGAAGACCTGTATTTCTGCGAACAGTTCAACTCGGTTACAAGACCGATTTTCGTAGATACGAGAGTTACGTGTGGGCATTTAATGCGACACATAGATTTTGCAAAATGATGAGAGGTGAAAATAATGCCGATTAAGTGGGAAAATAATATCCTTGGTTTTCTGCCGAAAACAGATTGGCTCGATATTCCGTTTCAGGTAACACGCCCGAACGATCCTGCGGATCAGGTTTTTGGCGATCAGAGAACGGACAATCTTGTTGCTGAGTGGGAGTCTATCGCAGCGGAATATCAGATTCCGGTTATGGCGCACTTCCACGGATTTGACACTGAAGCAAATACGACTTTCAGGGTGCCGATTGACACGCACAATATCGAAAAGGGCCTGATCAAGGTTAAGATCAACCAGTCTGAGCGTATGAGAGCGCTCCTGAGATCAGGTGTGAATGGTGATGAAGCGCTTTATGATTATGTCGTAAATGACGGCGTAAGGCTTGCTGAGCAGGTTGTCACCCGTACAAAGGTGGCAAAGAATGAGCTGTTGGCAACTGGCAGTGTGACTATCAAAGAGAACAACCTTGATCTGACTGTGGATTATGGCGTTCCGGCTGCACATAAAGCATATACACTTGACTTTGGTGCAGGTGCTACGGATGATATTCCGTCACAGATTCAGAATATCATTGACGCAGCAAAGAGTGCAGGAGTTGTGATTACTGGTATCTTTACAAGTTCAAAGATGCTTACAAAGCTGAGAAGGGATGCCAATATTCAGAAGCTCGTCAACGGCAATCTTGGAATTGGCGCACAGCTTCGCATGGGTGATCTTGAAGCGTACCTTGCCGAAGACTTTGGCATTTCTCAGGTTATAACAAACGATCTTACATACGGAGCAAGCACAACGATCGCGTCCGGGCGTCCGTCTGTCACAACGGAGTATTATTATCCGAGAAATAAGATTACCTTCTTTGCTGCAAATGTTGGCGGCAATCTTGGTGTTGGCCTTTGGGGTGACCCGCCTGAAACCGATGTTGCACAGCTTCTGCAGGTATCTCAGGCAACAGCAGAAAAGCCGTTCGTTTATATCACGCAGTGGGCAGAACAGGATCCGGCTGTACTTTGGACAAAAGCTTCAACGCTGTTTATGCCGGTTCTCTATAATCCGAACAGTCTGTTTATTGCAACTAATAGTTCTGATACACCTACACCTGCAGGAGCGTAATTATGTACGAGGTTTTGAAAAGCTTTGCAGACCTTCAGGACAATGGATATGTTTACAACGTGGGGGATATTTTCCCTCACGTTGGTAAAAAGGTATCTGATGCAAGATATCATGAGCTTTCTACAAGCAGCAACAAGATAGGCGTTCCGCTTATTAAAAAAGTTGATGTTGAAGCTGAGGAAGAAAAAGAAATTGCCGTTGAGCCTGAAGTAGATGTGCCAAAGTTTGAAGAAAAAAGAGGGCGCAAGAAAAATGCTAGAACAAGTGCTGAGGGAACTGAAGAACTACTTCATAACTGAAGTTTGGGTAGGCAATTTCAGCATAGAAAACGAAAGCCTTGTTGATATTGATTTTCTGAAAGAAGGCCAATATTACAGGATTTCAGGCAGTCTGTTTAATGATGGAATCCACAGATATTCTTCAGATGAACTTGTGGATGAAGACTTCAAAGGTGAGATATGGGCTTTAGCAATTCCAAATGCAGTTATTTCACTTGTTGATGATATAAATGCATGGATGGAAAAGTATGGTGATGTTATGAACAGCCCGTATGATTCTGAGAGTTTTGGTGGATACTCATATTCAAAGGCACAGGGATTTGCAAGCACAGGCGGAGGAATGCTTTCATCCTGGCAATCAATATTTGCAAGGAGATTAAATCAATGGAGGAAAGTAAGATATGAGCCTTCTATCAGACGCAATGACTGGATGCGTAATTCTTGATAAGCGTACAGCTCCTGATGGATATGGCGGCTTTGATGTTACGTGGGTTGATGGCGCTCCTTTTGATGCAGCGATTGTAAAAGATTCATCTATGCAGGCGCGGATCGGGGAAAAGCAGGGAGTTACTGCTTTGTACACAGTGACGACCACAAAGGCATTGAATTTACAGTACCATGATGTTTTCCGTCGTGAGGAAGATGGAAAGATCTTCAGGGTAACGAGTGACGGAGATGATGATAAAACTCCTATGAGCGCAGGTCTTGATATGAGACAGGTGACTGCCGAAGAATGGAAACTGCAATGAATAAATGGCAGGTTTTACATAATTTCTGGTCGGGCTTTGGTTTAATTGCATATGATGAAACAAGTGTTCCTGATGATGCACAAATGCCATATATCACATACAGCGCGTCAGTTTCATCATTTGAAGACACAGTATTGCTGACTGGGGATATTTGGTATTACTCTGCATCTTGGCGAGATGTTTCAAATAAAGCTGACGAAATTGGGGAAACAATAGGCGGATATTTGTTAAAGCCAATGAATCCAAAGGAGTATTTGTTTTTGACAAAAGGAAGCCCGTTTGCACAAAGAATTCCTGATGAAAATGATCACGTAAAAAGAATTAGGATCAATATCATGGGTGAGTATTTTACACATAGTTAATACCAAAAAAAGAAGGAGAATTGAAGTATGGGAAGATTTGCAAAGATTTCTGAGAACATCTTCAGGGAATTGCAGATTGATGCAGGTGTCATCTTAAACAATTTCGATCCGACTGCTCCGGCTGAACCGGATGACGATGACATTATAACTGCCACAACTGGCGGTATCACGGTTTCATGTGTTCCGACTTATAGCGACATGTTTGAGGATGTCGATAACGCTCCGATCAATACGATGGAGGGCAAGCACCTTGACGGCTGGACATGTACTGTATCCACAACGGCACTTGGAACAACAGTAGACGCAATTAAGTTGGCGCTCGGTGCTGCTGATATCGACGGAACAAACACATCGAAGATCGTGCCGAGAAAAGACCTTAAACAGTCAGATTTCCAGGATCTTTGGTGGGTTGGCGATAAAGCAGATGGTGGACTTGTTGCTGTTAAGATTAAAAACGCACTTTCCACAGGCGGTTTTGTTCTTAAAACAACAAAGAACGGCAAAGGCAATGTAACGCTTGAAATCACTGGTCATGTGTCAGCCAAAGCGCAGTCCGAAATGCCGATGGAGTTTTATTCGCTTGACAGCGAGCTTGACGAACTTACAGTAGCAAGTGTGGCTGGCACAACAGCAGGAACTACAAGCGTAACTGTGACAGGACATACGCTTGGGACCGGCGAAGGTTATGTTTATAAAGTAGCTGATGCAGCGCAGAACGTATATTACGGTGACGATCTTTCCACATGGACAGATTGGAACGGATCGGCTGCTATCACAGCAGAATCAGGCAAAAAGATTACCGTTGCGGTAGTCGATTCCAATGATAAGGCTGTTGCAGTCGGCAGCGCAACCGTGGTTTCTGCTTCAGCATAATAAATAATTGTCAAGGAGGTAAGCATTATGAGAAAGATATCCGAAATAAAAGGCGAAGATGCTCTTGATGTCCTGGCTGATATCATTGATGAGATTGCAGTCATTTGTACAGACAAAGTTTTTGTCAATGTTATTGAACATGGCACGCAGCTCAATATTGTTAAGTATTTGATGAAGAATCACAAGAAAGAAATTATCAAAATTCTGGCGGTGCTCAACGGCTGCGATCCGGTAACATATAAACCGTCACTTCTTGAGCTTCCGATTATGCTTATTGCATTACTTAACGACCCTGATGTTTCTTCACTTTTTCGTTCGGAAGATTCAGTGACCTCTTCTGGATCTGTTACGGAGAGTACAGAGGAAACAGAAAACAAGTAAAACCATTTATAAAATATTTCAATGCCAGATTAAAGGATTACAAAAAAGAACACATATACAAAAATTATGTATCTGATGCGTTGTATGTAATGGGTAACTTGAATATCCGTTATAGCGAAATTGCGGAGAGCGATTCAAAAAGTAATGGCAAAGAAAGCAAAGAAACATCTGAGGATATAAAAAGCAGAATCAAAGGAAAATTAAAGGCTATGAATGGTGAATAAATATGAGTAGTCCTGTTTTTGAATTATTCGCAACTTTAACATTAGATACCAAAGGTGTTGATGAAGGACTGTCCAAGGCTGAGGGCGGTCTTTCTTCTTTTGGTTCAAAATTATCTGGTGGATTAGCAACAGCAGTTAGCGCAGCAGGTGCGGGATTGGCGGCTGCTAGCACTGCTGTTGTTGCTTTTGGTAAGTCATCTGTGGACGCAGGGATGTCTTTCGATTCCAGTATGTCTCAGGTTGCTGCTACAATGGGGTATACAACTGCTGAATTAAATGATAGCGGCTCTGATGCAGCAAAGACATTTCAGCAATTAAGAGATTTTGCACAGGAAATGGGTGCGAAAACTGCATTTTCAGCTTCTGAATCTGCTGATGCTTTGAACTACATGGCTTTAGCTGGTTACGATGCTGAAACTTCAATGAAGATGTTACCTACAGTATTGGACCTGGCTGCTGCAGGCGGCTTAGGGTTAGCTTCTGCTTCAGATATGGTAACTGATGCTCAGTCGGCTCTTGGTTTGTCTCTTGATGAAACGTCTGCAATGGTTGATCAGATGGCCGTTGCTTCGAGTAAAAGCAATACGAGCGTAGGGCAACTGGGAGAAGCATTTCTTACCATTGGTGCTACTGCAAGGAATGTGAAAGGTGGAACAGCTGAACTTTCTACTGTTTTAGGCGTTCTTGCTGATAATGGTATAAAAGGATCTGAGGGCGGTACTCATCTTCGCAATATGCTTCTTTCGCTTCAAAATCCTACTTCAGATGGTGCCGCTGCATTAGAAGAATTAGGCGTATCTGTATATGATGCAGATGGCAATATGCGATCTCTTATAGATATTGTAAGTGATATGCAAGTTGGACTTGGAGACATGGATCAGGCATCAAGAGATACCATGTTAAGCGGTATTTTTAATAAAACTGATTTAGCTGCAGCAAATGCATTGCTTGGAACTTCGAGAGGTCGATTTGATGAGTTAACTGCTGCAATTACTGATTCAACTGGTGCTGCACAAGATATGGCAAATGTTCAGCTTGATAATTTAGCTGGCGATGTGACCATATTTCAATCAGCACTTGAAGGTGCAAAAATTGCTTTATCCGATCAGGTAACACCAACGCTTAGAAGTTTTGTGCAAGAAGCAACAAATGGTTTAAGTAATGTTACAACTGCTTTCAAGGAAGAAGGCATAACAGGAGCGATGAGCGCTTTCTCTGAGTTCTTGAGCAATATGATTTCGCTTATATTGCAGACATTGCCGGATGTCATACAGGCAGGTACTCAGCTTCTTTTGGCTCTTGTGCAGGGGATTATTGATAACCTGCCACAAGTTGGAACGGCTGCTATTGAGATCATATCAAATCTGGCTTCAGGTATCAGCAATGCATTGCCTCAGTTAATACCAGCAGCTGTGAATGCTATACTGACTTTAGTTCAAACCTTTATGGAGAACAGGAGTAAACTTGTTGAATCAGCCCTTAATCTCATACAGGCTTTAGCTGAAGGTATTTTAAATGCCATACCAATTATAATTGAAAAAGCGCCTATCATTATATCTGAGTTTATAGATTCATTGATGGAGACAATACCGAAAATCATAGACGCAGGTATAAAGTTATTTTCAGCGCTTGTAGAGAATTTGCCTACAATTATAGCCAATATCGTTGGCGCAGTTGTCAAGATTGTATCTGCTATTGCAGAAAAAATAGGTGGCGCAATTCCTGAGATAGCTTCAAAAGGTTTTGAGCTGTTCATGGGATTGATTCAAAAAATACCTGAAGTCATTACTGGTATCGGTGCTAAAGTTGGCGAGCTGCTGAAGAGTATCTTTGATAAAATCAAAGGTGGCGTCAAGGATATGGTCCAGGCAGGAAAGGATCTTCTTGACGGTTTAAGGCAAGGTATCCAAGACAAAATCAATGCAGTAGTTGAAAAGATTAAGAACCTTGGAAAATCAATACTTGATGCCATTAAGGGATTCTTTGGAATTCATTCTCCATCTACAGTATTTAGCGATATCGGAAAAAATATGATAGATGGGCTTGTGAAAGGGCTTGGAGAAGCATGGAAAGGTGTTACTGAGTTCTTCACAAAAGCAGTTAAAGCGGTACCTGAGTTTTTCAAGAATTTACCAGAGAATGTTATGAAAGTTGGCAGCAATGTCATAGGCAAACTTAAAGAAGGTGCTTCAAGTGCTTGGAATACTGCAAAAAGTAAATTCACTGAAATTTCTACAGGCATAGCAAATGCATTTAAGGATGTTCCGAGTAAACTGCTGACAGCAGGGAGAAATATGATTGACAAGCTCCGGTCAGGAATTTCGGAAAAATGGTCATCTGCAAAAACCAAGATTACAGAAATAGCAACAAGTATTCCGAAGGGATTTGAAAAAGTAAAAGACAACCTCATTACAGTTGGTAAGAATATAACAACAGGACTTAGCAATGGACTTTCACAGGGGTACAGCAACGTCAGGACGGCGTTAAACACTGTTAAAACCAATATTGGCACATGGATGACTGGCTTAAACAATGCAAAAGATAATCTGGTTACGGTAGGCAAAAACCTTATGATAGGCTTGCAGAACGGTCTTGTTCAAGCTGCAAATAATGCGCTTGATGCAGCAAAGAGAGCGGCGTCCAATGTCGTGAGCGTTGTAAAAGGCGTGTTTGGTGTCCATTCTCCGTCAAAGGTTTTTGAAGAGATCGGCGAGGAACTGATGGAAGGTCTTGTTGTTGGTATTGACAATAATGGCGATACAGTAACAAGAGCTATAGAAGATATTGCAGATGAAAACGATAAAGCATGGGAAGTAGGAGAAAAGATTTTTTCCATGCTGTTAGGAGGTGTAGATAAAGGCTCCGCTGCACTTAATGATTCATTAGATGGTGCTCATGAATATGTTAAAAAATTCATGGATGCCGTACATGTTTTAAGTGAACATATGAAAACTATTGGAAATAATCTAATGGTTAGTATGGCTAACGGCATAATTGAAGGGACAAAGAGAGTAACTGAAGCACTTCAAAATTCTATAGATACAGTTACTAAATTTGCTTCTTCTGTATCTTCAAGTGAAAAATCATCAAGTAAAAAAACGAGCCTAGATACAACCAACGGTTCAACAAGCAAAACAGTAATAAGTACGGGTAAAGCAATAACTGGTGTTGCAAAAAATATTTCTGATTCAGCAGATACTATTGTTGAAGCGCTTGAGGACGTTCAAACAGCTTCTGAAAGTGTTTTTGGTATTACAAGTGGTTCGACAAGCAAGACCATAATAAGCACGGGAAAAGCCATTGTCGGGTCCATGAAGTCAACGGCAAAATCAACAAGCGATATTATAGAAGCGTTCGAAAATGTTCAGACAGCGTCCGAAGATATGCTTGATGTTGTAGAGGAACATGTAAACGATGTTCAGACAGCATATGATAGTATTGCTCCAAATATGGTAACAGCCGGAAAGAATATTATGAACGGTCTTTCCAAAGGGATCGTTCAGGCTGCTAATTCAACAATAAATACGGCAGTAAAAACAGCTAGCAGCCTTGTGAAAGGCGTGAAGGTGACATTTGGCATCAATTCGCCATCAACTGTATTTGCAGGTATCGGAAAGAATATGATGCAAGGTCTTTCTAACGGCATAGAAAATAATATTGGTATTGTATCAAGTGCAATGGAAGAACTTGATGATATTATTGATGGCGCTTCTGACGATCTTGATTTTGATGATACTTACAGGATTGAAACGCGTACAAGTAATGACAACCAGCAGGTGGCAGCAAGAGATCAGCAGTTATACTCCTTGCTGAATTCCATATTAGATGCTATACTGAATGTAGATTTGACGATGGACGGACAGAGCGTTTCAAATAAGATTTACGGCTATATGGATTATGATCTTGGAATGCTCGCAAAACATAGAGGCAGGGAGGCTTTCACATGATACCTGCAGGAATGTTAATCAATGGGTTGCATACGGAAGATGATCTTGGGCTGATCCCGAAGCGCAAGATCACTTTCGATCCACCTGCTCCGAAAACAAATTATACAGACGTTCCGGGTGCTGACAGTTCTCTTGACAATACAGAGCTGCTGACGGGAAAAATTGCTTATGAGAACAGACGAGGCAGTATTGAATTTCTGTTGCAGAACGGGACCAGCTATGCAGAAGCATATTCAGCGTTATTGAATGCGGTGCATGGGAAAAAGGTTTATATCATTTTGGATGATGATCCTGATTGGTTCTACACTGGCAGAATGTCGCTTGAAAACTTTCATGCAAAAGAGGATTATTCTTCTATAGTCCTTAATTATGTTATTGCACCGTATAAATACAGCAAAGACACAACGGCAACGCAGGATTGGCAATGGGATGATCTGTTTGACGTAACAATTTACTACGGAACATTTAATGTAAATGGAACTAAAACAAGGACATTCAAGAATCCAACTAATGAAGAGCTGACGCCAAAGTTCACATGTTCCGCGCCTATGATTGTGGAAGTGAACGGCATTCCGGGCTATGTATTGATGACAGGAGAAACGACAACGCCCGGGTTTGTGCTTCAGCCAGGAGATAATACATTGGTATTCTCTGGAACAGGAACTGTATTGGCAGATTACAGCATGGGAAAATCACTATGAGTTATTACGATGTAAAACTTGATGGAGTATCTATATACGATCCTTCCGAATTGCCGCTTACATTCATTTCACCAAAAGCAGTATGCGGTTTGAGTGATGCTGGCAGTTTTGATTTTGTCATGCCAAGAGGTCATGTATTTTATAACAATATAGTTCCGTATGGATCAACTATAGAAGTATTTGAAGACGGAAAGTCCATATTTTATGGCAGGCCGACATTGCCAAAATTGGACTTTTATAACAGCAAGCAAGTGCACTGTGAAGGTGCGCTTGCTTTCCTCAATGATGTGGTTGTGCCGCCAGTTAAAGTGAAAGGTGGCGAAAAAATCACAATGAAAGAATATATACAAGCGTTGTTTGAGTATTATAATAACACTTGTAGAAGAGAAGACAGAAAACTTGTGCTTGGTAAAATCGAGCTAAAGTCTGATCAGTCTGCAAAACATGTATGGAACTATGAAACGTGTTTTGATATACTAAGAACTGGAATACTGCCTTATACTGGAAGTTATGTTGTTACAAGGCGTGAGAATGATATAACCTATGTTGATTTTGTTTATAAGTTCAATAATATTATAAACCAGTCAATTAAAATGACTTCAAATCTTCTTGACTTAACAAAGTCAGGACAGGAGTTTTACACAGCAGTCATCGCAAAAGGTGCAAGTGATGCAGTGCAGATGCTGTCTCCAATGACTGCTGATAACGCTTTGGTGCAGAAGTATGGGTTTATATGCGCTTATAAAGAATATCCAAGCTGCGAAACCATTACTGATTTGCAAATGCAATGCAGTGTGTTTTTGAAAAGTCAGCAATTTGGTGGCATGAGCTTTGAAGCGTCTGCAACTGATTTGCATTTGGAAAACTCAGCTATGGAACAATTTATGATAGGTTCTGTAGCAAAGATAGATTCACCGTTTCACGATTTTGCTAATAATTTCAGAGCAGCAATTTCGAGAATTGAAATCAGTTTAGATACTGGCGAAAAAAGAGCTACACTGCTTACACTTTCGCAGCAGATATTGACGATCAGGGACACAGAAGATTATCAGTATCAATTCAGTGAATATGATCCTGATTATGAGTATGAGTTTCCAGATGACTACGATTACTTCTTCGAAGTCGTTGATGTGGATGATCTGGATTGGCATCCGGAAATATTTGTGCCTGATCCTCTCGATCCGTCCAAATTCATAGAGGTGGAATGGCCTGAAGGTGAAGATCCGCCAATCGGTGACGCGGAAGAGGTGCTGATTAAGCATCCGATTGAAGACATGGACGAAATCGAAGAAGGCACAAAGATTGTCACGCCACTTGACCCTGACAACCCGAGTAATCTGGATGACATCATCGGAGATCAGCCAAAGCCGATCAGCGCGGTTGACAGCATCATAAGTAACTCGCCTGAGCCTGAAACACCGGAGTTGCCGGGAGATTACTCCGACTATACGCCAATTAAAGGCGAAGACGGGAATAGCTATGTTGTCAAGATTGATGAAAATGGCGATATTGACGCAACTAAAATTCCGGATAATTTGGTGCTGACTGATGGCACTGATCCAATCACAAGTATCACAATGGATATTGGTGACACTTTTGATCCATCACAGATTACACCTCAACTACAATATGGTGATGGCACAACAGTACCTGCGGAAAACATACAATACAATATTCCAGATGGATATGAATTTACAGGTGATGATAGTGATCCTGATTGGCTGACGGCACTGATTACTGATCCGAATATTAAGATCACGTATACACAAACTATTCCAATCAATAAAGAAAATAAGCCACCCGTTGTATCGATTGCATTTAGTAAAACTCCATTATTACCATACAATATCGGAGATACTTTCAATTTGTCCAATTATTCAGTTATTGCTACAAGAGCAGATGGTAGTAGCTTCGATGTAACTGGTGCTTGCCAATATAGCTTAACCAATGGATATGTATTTAAGGAGGCGAATCCGCCTTCATTAACTGCAATGTATAAAGACGGTAATAAATGGCTTTCTGCCAATACTCCAATACTTTTTTATGAAGATAAGGGGCAAGGAATTGTTTGCGGTTCCAGTGGAAGAATGCAAAGAGAAAATGGTAGCGGTCATATAATCAATGGTGCAATAATTACCTATACATCAGGTCTTGACTCTACTACCTGGTCTGTACTATTTGCATCATCTGTTAGAAACACAGAAGTATATAGAACCATTTTTGATAGCAATGGAAATATGGGCAATCCGTTTGTAACTGGTCGATGTACTGAAGCTTATACAAAAGACGGAAAAACAGTTTATTATGGTAGTGATTCCGATTATTCAAGTTCTAAAATCATAAGCCTTGAGCCTTATAGCAAAAATTTACAATTAAGCAGCGGCAAAGCTGCATGGTATATGGTATATGGTAGTAACCAATCTTCCTATTCTGGTTACTCAGATGATAGTGGCGGATCTTCTTCAGGTGGTGGAACACATTTCTAATATCGTCTTTATGGAGTTGATATAAAATGGCAGATATTTCTTCGGAAACAAATATAATATCAGTACAGGCACGAGGTGAAGATGTGCGCGATGCATTTACAGATGCATGTGAAAAAATAGCGCCTGAACTTTTGCCAGATGCAGAAACTGAAGGATATTTTTTAACTGTAAATTCATCAGGATCGTGGGAGGCGATGCCATGGATATAAGTGCGGAGATTGCTGCGATTCAAGCGGCTTCACAAGGATCAGAGTTGCGTCAACCCTTGGTTGGCGCACTCAATAAATTGAATAGTGGTTCACTTCCTGCTGTTACTGCTTCGGACGCTGGTAAGATACTCAAAGTCGGCGCGAATGGATGGGAAGTTGGGGAAAAGTCAGGATATATGCCTGTGCCAACTGCTACAAAGCAGATAACAGAAAATGGCATTTATGATGTAATTGATTTCGCAAGTGCGCAAGTTCATGTGTCTGGTGGTGGAAGTTCTACACTTATTCCAAAAACAATCACTCAGAACGGCACTTATGATCCTGCTGATGATAATGCGGATGGATATAGTGCTGTTGATGTAAACGTATATCAAGAAATAAATGATTCGATTTGTAGAAATTGGGATTTTACAAATCCGGTTAATACGAGAGGTAAATCATCATATACCGGATCGACATCAATTAATGGATGGCAAGGTACATCGGGAACAACTGTAAATATAGTACAAGGCGGCATAACATTAGCGAAAGGATCTGGTGATTTTAATTTATATCAACAACTTACGGTTGATGGAAGTGATTTTAATAATAAAGACATTACATTTTCTTGTTTGGTTAATAATGTTTTATTTACAGATCAAGCGAATATTGGAACCTCTACTGGTGTAATTAAAAATTTTAATATTAATAACTCGGGGGTATGGATTCAATTTGTAAGAGACTCAAGCACACAGTTAGCTTTTACAATATGGAGCAACAATGCCTCGATGCCTAATGATATGATCATACAAGCTATTAAAGCTGAATTTGGAAATATACAAACGCTTGCAAAACAAACAAGTCAAGGATGGGATTTAATTAAGAATCAGAATACTGATATGGAAAAGTATTTGATTAGAAAATGTTGCAGGTCTTTTTGAGATGATTCTATAGTAAAATACGGAGGTGTTGCGTATCGTGGATTCTATTCCATTCTGGACAGTCATCCTCGCCATTTGCGGGGGGATTATAACAATAATTGGAGCCGTTGAAAAGATTGTTAATGCTGGCAAAGTCATCAATGAACCAAACGTGGAGCAGAACAAGCGTTTAGATGCTTTGGAAGCACGCTGCGATAAATACGATAGGTTTTTTGATTCCGATAAACAAAGACTTAATGACTTGGAACAAAGTCTGTCGGTACTGATGCAATCACAGTTTGCGCTTATGAGCCATGCCATTAACGGCAATGATGTTGATAAATTGAAAAAAGCACAGAACGATATGTTGGAGTATCTTACAAAGAGAGGTATCAGTGTATGAGAGATTGGAAAAAGTGGATCAAAGCAGCAGGTATCCGCGCAATCAAAACAGTTTGTCAGACTGCTGTGGCAATGATCCCGGCAAGCGCGATGATCACGGAAGTGGACTGGAAAGTAATCCTCGGCACGGCTGCACTGTCTGGCGTTGTGTCGATCCTGACGAGCCTTGCAGGTATTCCGGAGGAAAATTTGGATGATTAAGATGCAGCGAGAACAGCCGTATGGTGTTTGGGAGTATATTACCATTCCTGTATCTGAAATAGACAAATATCTCAAAGATGGATGGGAGATGTGTGAGGAATGACTGCATTCAAAAAATATAAACTTTCCGAAAGCCAATTAACACAAATTGCCCGCCTATGCGTCCAGGAGCAAGGATGCATTGCAGGTGTAAAAGCTGAGGCGTCACTTATGGCGAACCAGTTGGAAACATCTTCGCACCGTCAAAAGCAGTACGGAACAGATGGAAATGGTCTGTACTCATGGGTGCGGAATGGTAGCTGGTACTATCAGGCAAAGCACTACATGGATGATGGCAGTGCAACCAAGACGCAGATTGAAGCTGTACGCGAGGTTCTATGTGAAGGTAAGCGCACACTTCCACAGTACGTGGATGAGCATGATTGCATCACGGATATAGCATATATCAAGCTGCACGGTGAGAAGGTCAGCAAGACGGATAAGTCAAATTATCGTAAAGGTGAGACGATTATCCGAAATGACATGGGCAGTATTTATACCTTTTATTGCTTCCCGGCTGACGGTTGTGATCCGTTTGGATATACTCAGGAGGCGTATAATTACGTTATGGAACACAAAGAAACAACAAATGCAGTTGACAAGCTGTTGGCAACTGCGGATGCTGAGGTTGGCTACTTAGAAAAGAAGAGCAACAAGGATTTAGACAGCAAGACAGCTAATGCAGGTAATAAGAACTACACCAAATATGCAAGGGACTTGTTTCCTGAACTTCAGGGCATGGCGTGGTGTGATATATTCGTGAACTGGTGTTTCTGGAAATGCTTTGGCGAGAAGATCGCCAAAAAAATGCTCGGTGGCTTTTCTGCTGATTGTGATGAATCCGCAAGGATTTATAAAGAAAAAGGCAGATGGTACAGTAACCCTCAGCCCGGTGATCAAATCTTTTTTGTAAAGAATGGGAATGATTACTACCATACCGGAATTGTCTGCAAAGTAACGCCTGAGAAAGTCTACCCGATTGAAGGGAATACCAGCGCAGGTGAACAGGTGATCCCAAACGGCGGTTCCGTCTGTCGTAAATCATATGACAGGAGTGATCCAAGGATCGGTGGCTATGGCAGACCGGATTATGCTGCAGCGGATGTGGAAGACGTAAAAAGGATTTGGGTCAAGTCTCAGGTTCCGATGCTTAAAAAAGGCATGTATGGCAAAGCTGTGGAAGTCTGGCAGACGATTGTAGGCGTTAATCCTGATGGTGACTTTGGCAGCAGGACACTTGATGCAACGGTTAACTTTCAGACATCACACGGACTTGACGGTGACGGCATTGTGGGTGTAAAAACTTGGACGAAAGGACTTGAAGACCTATGAGCGATCAGATAAGCACGCCGCCTGTGCCGTACATCGTGTATGATGAGGAGCAGGCCAGGAATGAGAGGAATGTCAAGCGGCTTGTCATTGCGCTGATAATATCAATTTGCCTGATTTTTGCAAGCAATTTGGTTTGGCTGTACGCATGGATGCAGTACGACTATACAAGTGAGGAAATAACGCATACGGTTGATGTTGATGCAAAAGAAGGTATTGCCAATTATATTGGCAACAATGGAGACATTGTAAATGGCGCGGATAGTGGTTACAACAACAGTGAAACGAAGAACGCGAACGAGGAAAAAGGCAGGTAGCCGTGGCACAAGAGTTAGAAGATAAGTCCAGGACTGAAATCGAAGCGCTGATTGATGAGTGGATCCTGAACGAGCGGAACCGCAAGATTCTGAAGCGCAGGCTCCTGGACGGCATTATTTATGAAAAGCTGGCTGAAGAATTCGAACTATCCGTGCGACAGGTTAAAGACATCGTATACAAATCGAAAGAAAAGCTCTACAAGCATACATCGGCTTAGGCCGGTGTATTTTTTTAATAATTTTAAACAAAAATTATTGACATTGGCCGCCCCAGATGGTATGATGGGTTCAGCCAGAGGGAAATAAATAAAAAACAGGAGGAAAGCAAAATGAAGTTAAGAACAGCGCTGAAGGCGATAAATGATGTACAGTACCTTATAACAGGTATATATGGTAGTAAATACCAGGATCTTTATCTCAAAGTTGATTATCTTTCGGATCTTGAAGAAAGCAGAAAATCGATATTAGAAAGAGAAAGACTTGAAAAAGAAAACCCGGAAGTAAAATATATTACCTACAATCACGCAGTAGGTTGCATCGAAATTGATATTAAGTAAACAAATAACCCGCCACGGAGGTTACGAGGGCAAAGGAGGTTAAGGTCATGACACTTTACGATAGAGCATTGAAAACGTTGTTAGGTTCAAGATTTGAAGCGCGGGCAGACGATCTGAACAGAAGATTGACCGATGATGAAGTTAGGGCGGAGGCAAGATACCAACTTGAGGATTTACCATACAAGGGGATTTTTGAAGGCAAAGAGCTGCAAACAGCCAAAAGACAGATGAAAGCATTATTGAAATAAGCCGTTAACCCGCCACGGAGGTTACGAAGGCAAAGGAGGACACATGAAGTCAGCAAGCGAACTGGCGGAGATCGCCATCAAGAGAGACTCCTGGAAGTACATGAAGCTGTGGGTATGGGCACACGACTACGGCTACAAGGCGGACGAGTGGAACGACATCATGCCGCCGGTGACCGATGACCGCCGGATCTTCATCAACACATACCGGCAGATTTATGAAGCAATCGAGAGTCTGCCGGAAAACCCGAACAGCATAGTCGCGGTAGCTATGAACCGCTACATCAAAAGTGAGCGATTCCAAATGGACGAAATAAAAAGGAGGTTTGAAAATGATGTCTTTTGAAGAAGCGAGAGCCTGGGACTGCAATCCCGCGAACTGCTACAACTGCGCTGAGTGCCATCACAACATCGGCGCGTCTGACTGGCAGGGTGCTTATCCCTGCGGCCAGTGGCACTGCTGGGTGAAGCTGAACATGGAAGGAGGTGAGGACGAATGACTAGAGGATTTCTGATTGTCGATTCTGAAATGAGCACCATCATCCTTCCCGTGGACGATCCAGACCTTGTGGAGTTCTTCCGGCGCAAACCCGGATATCCGCGCAATATCGACAAGGCACATCAGCACAATACGTTGAAGGCCCTGGACAAAGACATCCGGGCATATCTGAAAGGAGAATATGACGGATGATCTGGATAATTATAGGACCGAACCTGCCCGATCTGTGGATCCGGGCAGATTCTTTTGATGAGGCGATGGCACTGGCATGGGTTTTGGATGAAAACTACTGCGGAGGATATGTGGAATGAGCGAGACATGCAGTGGGTGTGCTTTTTATGATGCGGACTGGCCGCACATGATTTGCAATGTACATGAAATTCCTATGCGGCTTGAGGAACCGCACGGATGCAAGAAGTGGCGCGAGGGATTCTGGCACAGAATGTTTGGAATGCCGATGTATGCAAATGAGGAGGATGAAGAGTGAGACTGTGGCATAAAGATTTGATCTCGGTTCTGCCGCGCCAGCAACTGCTTGGTCAGTGGCGCGAATGCTGCGCCATTGCCAGGAACATCTCCGAGAAGGGCAGTCCGAACCATGTCTTGGTAAACCGGATCATGGATTACCCAATGAGTCATTTCTACACATACGGTTTCATAGTGGCTATGGAAATGGCAAAGCGGGAGTACGCGTGTGATTTCATGAAGTTCGGCCACTATTTCACATGGCCGCACGAAGCACGGCTTGAGAGCAAAGAGGCTATCTTTTGTGACTGGCACAACAAAAAGTACCTGCGTCAGTGCTACTACAATTTGGAAGAGAAGCACGACTGCAGCGCGATCAGCGACGCAGAATGGATACTTATCTCTCAGAAATGTTCGTGCATTTGAATGCTGCACGAAAAAAGCACTCTGACTTCATCGTAAGTCAGGGTGCTTTTTTGTATGCTTTCATCATGAGAAATGAGCGGATTATAAAAGCGATACAGAGATTGATAGCGTGCGGGATGCCGCCTTGCGAGGCATTCCTGGTTTGTGATGATTTTATCAGGCGTTTCGGAATGCGCGACCTTGAAGCCTGTGTGAGATCGGTGGAGGTGCGGCATGTGGCGTAAATCAGATATATGATGATTGTTTCCATATAAAACCACCTGCCGAACAGATGTCGCCTCTAATGCAAGCTGAAATTTCTTTACGTGAAATTCCAGTTATTTGTTCGGCTATGGTAGAAGTTATATAAATAGCCAATAACTGTCCGTTGATAAGCCTTTGTTCTACTGGTTTTCCAATAGTTAACATTGCTCTGAATTTTGCAGTTCCATAACAGTTGTTGTATCGAGGTGTGCACCATTCTAAATTGTCGGCGCAGTTATTAGTTTTGTTTTCATCAATATGATTTATGTGTGGGAGGTTATTTGGATTAGGGACGAACGCTTGTGCAACAATTCTGTGGATAAGAAATTTTCTCTTTTTTGTATGATGATAAAGCATAACTTGATAATAACCACTATTATTTTCGCTTGGCTTCAATATATATTCATCAGGACAAGATGCTCGTTTCCATTTTTGAAGGCTTTTTATTCTACCCAAATTGCTTACTTGATACAAGCCTTCGTATCCTTTAATGTCTTTCCAGATTTCATTCATGATTACGTATCTCCTTTTTTATTTTTAGTATACCACAAATAAAAGTAGATAACAAGGTGATTAAAACAATGTGGAAATATTTTTTAAATAATCCATGTGGCAGACATGTAGGAGATTGTGCTGTCCGCGCTATATCGGCAGCATTAAATATTGATTGGGAAGAGGCTTACACACTTATTACAGAAGCTGGTTACAAAATGTGTGATATGCCATCTGCTGATAGCGTGTGGGGCGCGGTCCTTAGGCAGCATGGCTTCTACCGTTCGGCAATTCCGAACAGTTGTCCAAACTGTTATACAGCAGGAAACTTTGCACAAGATCATCCGCGAGGAATATATGTCCTTGGATTTGGTGGACACTGTGCAACCATAATAGATGGTGTAATTTGGGATGCATGGGATAGCAGTAATGAAGTACCTGTCTATGTTTGGTACAGAAAGGATTGATTATGGCGTATAACTCTGGTTTTCCGATGGGATACCAACCTTACTATCCGCAGTATCAGTATCAGGCTCCGCAGGTACAGACGCCACAGCCACAGCAGATGGGTGGGCGTGTTTGGGTGTCCGGTGAGGCCGGTGCGAAAGCCTATATTCTTGCTCCGAATTCGTCAGCCGAGCTGTGGGATTCAGAGCAGCAGACAATCTATCTGAAGTCTGCGGATGCATCCGGCATCCCGTCAATGAAGGTACTGGATTATACAATACGTTCTGAAGCTCCTACAAGGCCACCAGAGGACGTTAAATCGCCTGACCATATAAATGTATCACGCGAGGATTTAAACGCCTTACAGAGCCAAATAGACGCTTTAAAAGATGAAGTGAGAGCTTGCCGTCAGACGATAGCAGAAAGCGAGGTATATCATGGGAAATCCGATTTACGAAGAAGACATGAGGGGAAGGACACAGCAACAGCAGATGAGTCTGCCGCAGATGTTGCAGAGTCTTAAAAGTGACCCCGTTTCATTTGCGCGACATATGGGTATAAACATTCCCGATGGTGTGGATTTAAGGAATCCACAATCTATTATCAGTGCTCTTATGCAATCAGGACAGGTAAGCGGAAATGCTTATAAGTCTGCAATGCAGAGGATGATGCGCAGATAGTATGCAAAAGCCAGTGCGCAGGGCTTGTGTATAAAGTTTCTATTAACCGACTACTCGTTTGGAGAGTAGCCGCTTACCTAAAACAATTATGGGTAGAAAGGGAAAAAGTATGGCACTTACAGATGAGAGCAACGGCGGCATTGGAGCAACTATGCTTGTAGGCCCGACAGGATACGCCGGAAACAGCGGCGGTTTTGGTTGTGGCTTTGGCGGTGACTGGGCATGGATCCTTCTGCTTCTGCTCCTTGGTGGAAACGGCTGGGGCGGCTATGGCATGGGCGGTTTTGCCGGCGGTCTTGGGATTGACTTCCCGTGGCTTCTGAACGGTCAGAACGGGATCAATAATAACGTCAACGACGGCTTCAGAGATGCACAGCTCCATGACTCCGTAACTTCTGTCAGGGATGGTGTGAGCAATCTGGCTACACAGCTTTGCGGATGCTGCGGTGATATGCAGATGTCGATTGCCAATTCCACGGCAGGAATTCAGCAGAGCCTTTGCAATGGATTTGCCGGAACAACTGCTGCAATCACGGGAGCGCAGAATGCACTTTCACAGCAGATGAACAGCAATGAAATCGCTAATCTGAATCGCTCTTTTGCTGAACAGACTGCAAATATGCAGGGATTCAACGGCCTCAATTCCGGTGTTGCTGATCTTCGGTACACAGTAGCGACGGAAGCATGCGCAGACCGTGCTGCGGTTGGCGATGCGCTCCAGAATGTCACGATGCAGAACATGGGCAACACAAACGCCATCGTTTCTGCGATCACTGCCGGGATCCAGTCCATCAAAGATGACCTGTGCCAGGATCGTCTGGATGCGGAACGCAGGGAGAACCAGAATCTCCGCTCCGAGCTTATGTATGCTCGTGGTCAGGCTTCTCAGGTGGAACAGACTGCACAGCTTCTGGCAAACAACAATGCGCAGACTGCACTCTTCCAGCAGGGATTTGCTAACGAAGTGGACGCGCTGTATAACCGTCTGAATTCTTGCCCGGTTCCGACTACTCCGGTTTATGGCAGGACTCCGATTTTCACATGCAACCAGAACCAGGGCTGCGGTTGCGGCTGCGGCTGTGGCGTAGGCTGAGTAGCGGGGGTGTGACATGGCGGAATATTTAGCGAATGCGGTCCAGAATGTGGCTCTAAGCGGTCCGATCATCTTCACAGCTTCTATCCCTTGCCGTAAAGGCTACGTCTACCACGAAGACGAGACAGGGATTTTTATTCTCCGTGGCATCACTGATAACTGCTTTGCAAGGTACCAGGTGACCTTCAATGGGAATATTGCCATTCCGACCGACGGTGCAATCACGCCCGTTGCTGTGGCCATTGCTGTCAATGGCGAACCCAGGCTTACGAGCCGGGCAATCTACACACCTGCGGCGGTGGATGAGTATGGCAATGTGACTTCAACAGCGATTATTACGGTCCCGCGTGGATGCTGCTTCTCGCTGTCCGTGGAGTACGTAGACGCGACTGTAGATGATCCGGCCACGACTCCCACACCAACCATTGAGGTGCAGAACGCGAACCTTGTAATTACCAGGATTGCATGAGGAAGGAGGATAAAAAAGTGCATAAATTATATGAGTATGTCTGCGACGAGCTCAAGGATCTTGAGAAGAAAGCAGAAAAAGGAAACCTGTCCATGCAGGAAGTCCAGTATGCCGACACGCTTGCGCATCTGAAAAAGAATCTCATGAAAGCGGATGAGATGATGGAAGACGAGTACGGCGAGTATAGCATGGCGTACTATCCGATGACATCTTACGCCGAAGAAGGCGGGGGCAAGGGGACGTACTCCAGCCGCATGATGGGCGGCAGGTCTTATGCCAGTGGAAGAGGGTCCAATGCACGGCGCGACAGCCGTGGACGTTATTCTTCCCGTGGCTACTCCATGGCGGGGGAAGACTTCCGGATGGAACTAGAAGATTTGATTGAAGAAGCACCAAACGAGCGCATCAAGCAGAAAATGCGTGAGTTGATGCACGAAGTGTAAAGGAGGTGGCCTCTTGTGATCACAGAGAAGGACTTGCAGGAGGCCATCGCTGAGTGCGAAGGTCAGAGGAATCCGAGCGCAAGCACATGCATTAAACTTGCGGCTTTTTATACCATAAAGCAGCATATGTTTGGAGCTCCTGGAGCATACTCTTTTGCTTCCGGCCCTTTGCCGACCGTTGAAAAGAGCGTAGAGGATCCAGGAAGAATTAAATATGAAAGCGATACTGAATTCGCAAAAGAAGTTTATGGGATGAAAATAGATGTGTTCATGTCGATAATGGACGAGCTGATGTCTACACTTGAGATGGTCCATCCTAGACTGTATGCCGGAGTGATGCGCAAAGTAAAAAGCCCTGTGTGATCAGCACAGGGCTTTCTACTTTTCTTGAAAGGAGGCAAACAATGACAAAGAACTAACCGGCAACCGCAAGCCACAACCCATAATTATGGTATCAAATATTCAATCTCATGTCAATGTCGTTTTTAATGAACGATTTCATTCATTATCTATAACTTTCTCTATATTTTTTTTCTCTATAGCTACTTTTCTATTATGCACTTATTTCATTCATACTACATAGAAAAATAATAATAAATAATATAATATAATATATTATATTGACATTTTGCGCCGCATGGAGTATCATGTTCCATGAGGCGTTGTTTTTTTTGAAAGGAGGTAATCGTGTTACCAGACGTAAGTACAAGACGCAAACTGAGCGGATATGCAAAAAATGATTACGACAGCCAGCAGATCCGTGCAGCGATCAATTTGAAAGTCCATGACGGCAGGACTACTGAGAACTGTGTTCGGATCGTCAGACGGATGAACCAGTACCTGGATGATTCAAGATACCTGGTCATTGAAGCATCTGCGATCTTTTATTTTATGAAAGGGCTTTTGGAAGGTGACTTTCAAGATTCGGACAGCGAAATCATCAGGCTGTATGATCAGAACATCGACAAGGATCTGCTGGGCAGCTCCATGAAGAATGTCATGAAGGTGATCAAGTCCGTCGCGTCCCAGCGGAGGCTTGTGAGGGGCGTAAAAAGTGTGATCAAGAAGAACCGCATCAACCGGGACTGGGAGGAACTTTTGACAAAATTTCTTGACGATCTGGAAGCCCGTCTGAAGTATGTGCAGGATATCGTGATTCCTGGTAATGTCCAGAACACTCCCATGGGCGCATACATGGATTATCTCGACAGCAAGGAGATAACCATTTTTGAAGATATTGCGCTCTATGTGGATAACTCTGGTCGTCTTTTTGACGCTGATGACAAGAGTATCGAGATTTACAATGACCATGTGCTTCAGGTCCTTTGCAACCTTGACGGTGATGCCACCGAGATGCTTTTGGAAAAAGCCAGATCCGGCATGGCGTACAGACAGGCAAAGGTCGAGAAGATCAGGGCCGATGAAGCGGAGCAGAAGCAGGCTGAATTTGCTGTGGGCATGGATGAATGTCGGTCTATGGTCCTGAGTCTGTGTTCCAGCGCGGGCAGCACATTCAGAAGGATGCGCATTACATCGCTTTTATATTACTCAAAGCGCTGTGCCGATGTGTGGGTGATCGCGGCGGCGAATGTAAAGCCCAGGCGGTCCGGGTACTTGAAAAAATGCGGAAGCGGGCGGTTTTCAGTATCCTGTGTGGCGGATGCATCCATCTGGGAGACAGAAGAAGCAGCCAAGGAAGCCGCTGTCATTTTCTGCGAGAAAGAAGGCCGTGTAGCGGAAGTCTCGAAAGTGGAGCTGTACGCCTACGGCATTGGAATTTAACAGATTTTATAAAAAGTTGTTGATTTCTTTTAGAATTTCATGTTAAGATAATCGCAATCGGAAAGGAGGTGAAGAAATGAGCGATCTGAGCGACAAGATTTTCATGTACCGCGCACGGCATAGACTAACCCAGACGGAAATGGCGAAGCGTTGCGGCATCAGCCTGTCAACTCTCTGTGCCGTTGAGAAGCGGGACGAAGAGCCGAGCGCCAGGACTCTGATAAGGATCATGGATGTATTGGAAGGAGAAAACGATGAGGGTCAGCATATCACAAATTAAGCTCTTTAAGGCTTGCCGGAGGGCTTACGAGCTGAGGTACATCTACGGCATGCAACCGGTGGAGAAAGCAGAAGCCCTGGAAACTGGCATCAGCTATCATGAGAAATTGGAGCGGATGTATCAGGATGAGGGCTGCGTCGATATGGAGGATCTGAGCAAGGAATCCGCTATGGCATGCGCTTATGCCAAATACATCTATCCGGGATTTCGGGTAAAATCCTGTGAAGAATGGTTCGAGTATGAATTGACGGACGGTGACAAGCTGATCGGAAGGCTGGACGGGATCGCGGAAGATGGGAAGCTTGTGGAACACAAAACCACGTCCCAGGAGATCGGTGAGGATTACGAGTACGATCTTATGTGGGATGAGCAGGTGCTTGCCTACATGCTTGCAACCGGATCCAGGAAGATGTGGTACACGATTTGCCGCAAGCCGACGATCCGGCAAAAGAAGGGAGAGACGGAAGTAGAATTCTTCCATCGGATGGTGGAATGGTACGATGATGACACATCGTCAAAGATCCGGCTTCTTCTGGTAGAACGGACCGATGAGGAAGTGGAGCAGTTCAGACGCGAACTGGTGTCGATCACAGATGCGATGAAAAAGGCTGAAAGAGTCGGAGAGTTTTACAAGAACTGCTTACATTGTTTCCGCTGGGGCCGCCGCTGCGAGTATGCCAGCATCTGCCTGAACTTCGATCCGGAACAGGAGTACATAGAGTTTACTAGGAGAGAGAGGGAATGAGTAGGCGTAAAAGATACGAGCGAGAAAGGACAACAAATTATTTGTCTGCTAAGATTTTCGGTGGGGAAAGAATTACAAAAATCGAAAGATATTGTGATTTTATGGGCATGTCAAATCAGCAGTTTCTTGAAATGTTGGTGGACAAGTTTTTTGAAAATGAAATTGATTGGTTGCGGACAATGACCAAAGAACAGCTTATTGATTATATAATCAATAAAAAATGAAGGAGGGAAAACAATGGGCACACTCAGAACTCTTGCACGCGGGATCGCAAAGAACCGGATGAAGGATCAGGGTTATGTGAAGTTTTGCAAACATGGATACTACGGGAGAGAGTGGGAGAAAACCAGAACAAGCAGCATTTTTGCTGAGAAGTGGAGAAAGGAGATTAGAAAGTAATGCGTGAGATGGCAACCATTGACAACCTGGTACAGGATCGGCACTACACATCGCTGCTGTACTGCCCGCCTGGTGTGGGCAAGAGTACGGCAATTGGCCTGATCGCGGAAGGCAGCGAGGGTAACACCCTGGTACTGGATGTGGATCGGACAATCTCGAACACACTCGCCAAAAAGGAAGTTGTCCAGGATGTCAGTAAAATCAGGGTTTGGCGGGTAGATAACCTTGCGACCTTCTCCGACTGGTCGGCATGCATGCAGGAGCTTGTGGACATGAGGGACAGCGGTGAACTGGCAAAACTGGACATCCGCACTATTGCGGTGGATAACATCAGTGAACTGGAACGCTGCATCCTCTCGGACTTGGGCCTGAAGGGAAAAAACAACGGGGTTCCCGCGCAGGGGGATTACCAGTTCATGCAGTTCAAGCTGGTAAATTCCCTCCGGCTGATGAAGTCCCTGGGCGTCAACATCATCTGGACGGCATGGGAGGATGTGCGAAATATCGTTATGCCGAATGGCACAAGTTATTCGCAGATCATTCCAAAGATGTCTGCAAAGATTGTGGACAACATCTGCGGCCTTTGCGACATTGTAGGCAGGATTTTTGTTAATAAGGATGGCGAGCACGGCATTCTGCTTGAAGCGATGCAGAATGTCTATGCAAAGAACCAGGTAGACAGCCGGAAGGCGTGCAAGGTAGAAAGTTTGATGAAGTTTGAAGAGAAGAAGGAGGAGGAAGGACATGAAGTTTGAAATTGAAATTATGCAGAAGGGTAAATATGGAACCGAGACGCTCGTAGGTAAAGTAAACTCTTACATGGCTGCGGAACAGCTCGCCGAGATGATCATAGCGGGATTCGAGGAAACCGAGGTGAAGATTACGGCTGTAGCCAGCAATAAGACACAGGAGGATGCATAAAATGGCGTGGAGTTATAAGAGACAGGAAAGACAGTTTCCGGTTATCCCGGAAGGGGAATACAGGATCAGGATAAATGAAGTCGAGAAAAAGAAGTCAAAATCGAGCGGCAGGGATATGCTGTCATTTAAGTTTGACGTCAGCGGAAGAAGCAGTCTGCTGTTCCATAACATCGTGTTTATGGAAGACAAGCCGGAAATGACGAACAGAATGCTGACACAGTTCTTCGACAGCTTCAAAGATATTCCTGATGGGGATTTTAATCTTGCAAACTGGGTCGGAAAAGTTGGGGCCTGCAAGGTCAGGCACGAGGAGAGCGACTACAACGGCGGATCCGTCCAAGCACGGATTCACTATTTTATCAGCGCGGACAAAGCTGTAAATCTCCCGCCATGGTCGGAACCGGCGGGAACCATGGAGAGAAAGCCAGACTGGACGGAAAACAAAGCTGCGGCAGATGGTTTCATGCCTGCGCCGGAAGGCGTCGGCAGCTTCGACGAAATCCCGCTGTTCTGATCACGATATTTGCGGGGGCTTCGGCTCCCGCTTTTGCTTTCAGGAGGAATATAGATGAAGTACGATACATACAAAAAAGCACAGGCAATCGCCAATGATGCAGTGATCTGCAATGAAGTAATCAGATTCGTGGATGCATACATGCCGCCGAAAGGAAGTGGCTACAATTTCAAGATTGTGCTTCATGACAGAGAGCTTGACTGTCCATCGTGGATGTATGGGGCTATCAGAGACATTTGCGAAAAGAAGAAGGACGAACTGAGGAAACAATTTGAAGAACTGTAACAGGAGGAAGCTATGGAAAAATTGAAGCCATGTCCATTTTGTGGAAGTGAAGTAGAGTTTGCAGATTATGGACAGCCGGGAGAATTTGAAGATTGGGCAGTGTACTGCAAATCATGTAGAATTGCTATGTTGGCACCTGGGCCGGAAGAGGGCTGCATTGCCACCAGGGAAGAGGCAGCAAAGGCGTGGAACCGACGAGCAGTGCCGAAAACCACACAGATTCTTGCGGATATCCTCAATGGGGCGCCGCTTCTTCATCCATGTGATATGCTGTGGAGTCCGGAAGGATGGTGCAAAGATCACTGTAAGCCAGGACAACAAGAGCCTGATAAAGAGTGCTGGCTGAAATATGTAGAGATCATAGCATCGGAAGTGTAATGGAGGTATATTTTATGTCTGAAAAAACAGAAATAATATGTAAAATTGGAATTCTGTCGGCATTGTATGTGGTATTAAGTGCTTTTTTGAAAATTACGATTATCGGCAATATTCAAGTTGATCTCGGATATATAGCATTTGCAGTCGCACTGTGTGAACTTGGAATTCACGGAACGTATGTCGGAGCAATCGGATGCGCGGTTGAAAGCATTTTGTTTTCAGCCTATGGATTTTCTATAAGTTGGCTGGTGGCAAACATTGCAATTGGCATTATATACGGACTGATAGTAAGAAGAAAAGATAAAACGCTTTATAAAATAATAGCTGCCGCATTTGGATGCATCATTGGACTACTGATCTTGAAAACGGTTATCGAATGTGCTTTATACGGCATACCTGTTGCTGTAAAGATTCCGAAAAATGCAGTCGCAATGTGTATGGACTTTGCTGCTATGACATTCGGGATAATTCTTTATCAGTTCCTTTTGCCAAAGATTAGGTATAAAAATGTGTAAAGCAGAACATACGGTTATAGTATATGGTGCATGTGTGATATGCGGGAAAGATATAGAAGAAAATGGCAATATTTTTGTATGTTCCGATTGTGTCAGAATGATAAAAGGAGAAGAAGCTGATGAACAACAAAAAGCTGGGGAACAACTTCGAGCGTAAGATGTGCGAAATTCTGGCAAATGACGGATGGTGGGTACACTTCATTGCGCCTGATCGAAGAGGGGCGCAACCTTTTGACATTATCGCCGTGCGGGACGGGATCCCTGCGGCAATCGACTGCAAAACCTGCGAGGATCATATCTTCCGGCTTTCGCGTCTGGAAGACAACCAGGTAAACGCTTTTGCAAAGTGGATGGCCTGTGGGAATAAACTTGCATATCTTGCAGTTTTGCATAAGGGTGATGTGTATATGGTTTACTATAAGCATCTTGTAGAATTGGGATGCATAGACTTGGATATTCTGGAGGCGAAGTATCATGGCGTATCAGTGTAAGCGCGGTGGAGGAGAGTGTGACGGCTGCGGATCCTGTGAAGAAAGGCCGGTTCTGTATGACTACGAAGGTGAGCCAATTTATGCCGGAGAAAAATACTATGATTTCGGAGAAGGCGATATCGTAAGGTTGGACAGCCTTGCGGAATGGGCCGAGCGTTTTTTGTGCGAAGCGCGAGGTGACGATTGATGATAGGTTATGTCCGTGAGAAAATATTCATCTACGACCCGACACCGGAAATGCGCTCCTGGTGTCGGGAGCGCTTGGTGATCGACAATCCTGAGTATGTAAAGAAGCAGAACATGGGACTATGGACTGGCAATATTCCTCGCCAGTTCTTTCTTTACGAAGAAGTTGGAAAAACCTGTCTTGTCCTTCCGTTCGGATGTCTGCATGAAATTCATGAGCGGTTCCCTGATATGGAGTTCAAAAGCCGTATATGCCGCGCTGAGGGCTTCCAGTACGATAGTCGCATAAATCTATACCCATATCAGGAAAACGCCGTACAAGCGATTCTGGAGGCTAGAAACGGCATCCTGGTGATGCCATGCGGATCAGGAAAGACTCAGACGGCGCTTGAAACAGTGGCGCGGATCGGGATGAGGGCTTTATGGATCACACACACGCAGGATTTGCTCACACAGTCTCTGAACCGTGCAAAATCCGTGTATGGCTGCGATCCTGACAGTTATGGTACAATTACGGATGGCCGAATCAAGATCGGCAGCGGAATTACTTTTGCTACGGTCCAGACAGCAAGCAAGGTGGATCTGACGCCATACCGTGATGAATTCGGCTGTGTGGTCGTGGACGAATGTATGCCGGGAGACACTATAATAACTACACCAACTGGAACAAAAAAATTGAAAAACCTATGCAATGATGATATAATAACATCATATAATAGGAACTTAAAAAAAATTGAAAACAAGCGAATAACGCATGTCTTTAAGAATTGGGCGCATGATATTGTCAAAGTCAAATTATCGAACGGAGAAGAAATTATTTGTACCGAAAATCATCCCGTTTATACAAAAGACAGACAGTGGATTGGAGCAGGAAGGTTGGTGTGTGATGATTATGTATTGCGATTGGTGCGGAAAGGAATTGGAAACAGATTTGATGCCAGAAACATCAAAAAGACGTGCTTTGACAAGAGGATATTGTTATTGTTCAAAGGCTTGCTCTGCAAAGGGTGGTGGAAAACGGAATGTTTGGACGCCAGAACGAAGAGCGATTTCTGCACGGACGTTAGCAGAAACAAATCGAAAATATGCGAGCAAGCGAATGAAAGAAAGAAATCCGATGAAAAATCCAGAAACAAGAAAGAAAGTTTCGGAAAGGTTGAAAGAAATTGGTCATCGACCCAAACTCCATGGTGGAAACGGGATGGGGATGACGGAACCTCAGAGGATGTTGGTAGACGGAATTTTACAAAAACAAACAGATATTACAGTTATGATCGAATATCCAATTCCGACAAAAATGAAAAGAGATTCTGGTTATCCAACTTGCTACAAGGTCGATATTGCATTGATAGAACCTATGATAGCGATAGAAATAGATGGATTTTCACATTGTGCGATCAACCGGCAGGAACAAGACATAAAAAAAGAACATTTTTTGAATGGATTAGGGTGGACAGTGTTGAGATTCAAAAACAAACAAGTGATGGAACATTTGGAGGATTGTGTTCAGACGGTTATGTCTACAATATCGAAGTAGAAGATAATAATAATTATTTCGCAGACGGAATATTGGTTCATAATTGTCATAAGGCGATAGGAGGCCCTACAAAGTGCATGCAATTCTATAAGGTGCTGAGTTCCCTGTCTGCCCGCTATAAGATCGGCCTGACGGCCACACCGAAGCGCGGAGACGGCCTGTCGCGTATGATGTTTGCGCTGATCGGTGATGTCGTGCATGAGGTATCCAGGGAAGAAGTTGCCGGAACTACCTGCCCTGTGGAAGTCAGGCAGATCGAGACAGGGTATACGCCGGATATGGACATGGCTCTTTGCGGCGACGGCACCATCAACTATGCAGGGCTTGTGGAAGACATGACGCACAACCAGAAGCGTTTTAACGCCGTTCTGAGCGTTATTAAGGACATACCCGTAGGAATGCCGGCCCTTGTGCTTGCGAACCGTGTGGAGTACCTACAGAGCCTCTCACAGCAATGTGGCAAGAAGTCCATGTGTTTGTCCGGCATGGGCACGGGTAAGAAAGCGAGGCAGGAGCGGAAGGACGCGCTTGCATCCTTGAATGCCGGTGAGATAGATTGCCTGTTTGCCACGTACCAGCTGGCAAAGGAGGGATTGGACGTTCCAAACCTGCGATATGTGGTTTTTACGACTCCTGAGAAAGATGAAGCCACGGTGATCCAGGCAACAGGAAGGGTGGCGCGGAAAGCAGACGGCAAAGACAAGGGTACAGTGATTGACCTGGTGGACGATTTCGGGATGCTCTACGGATGGGCGAAGAAAAGAAGGAACATATATGTGAAGAAACTAGAGTTTTCCATACTTGAATAAACAATAAATAATATTGACATTTGTGCAGCTGTGTAGTAATATTTACTATACAGCTACAATTTTTATTAAGGGGGTATAGCAATGAACGAAGGGGCAAAGCAGCTTTCCGTGCCGAATTTCATGATTAAGCCGGAAAAGAAGAAGACGAAGCGGGAC
>Ga0247611_10001084_pt1 | contig 50334 bp, 46 predicted proteins | sample 177DNAGHGhighgp2_FD_192422 | JGI IMG/M metagenome (GOLD analysis project Ga0247611, IMG submission 192422) | Sheep rumen microbial communities from Palmerston North, Manawatu-Wanganui, New Zealand - 1770 DNA GHGhigh gp2 | ecosystem: Host-associated > Mammals > Digestive system > Stomach > Rumen... | reverse complement strand
CGAAGCGATGAAGGAAGAAGCGGGGCTCGACCTCAAGGCCCTCCGCGTCGACGGAGGCGCCTCCGCGAACGGATTGCTCATGCAATTCCAAAGCGACATCCTCCAATGCCCCGTCCATCTCCCGGCCTGCTTGGAAACCACGGCTTTAGGCGCCGCCTATCTCGCCGGGTTGGGATGCGGGTTCTGGAAGGATAAGAAGGACATCGAGCGCAACCATTCGATTCAGAAGAAATACACGCCTAAGATGAATAAAGCCAAAGCCGACTTCCTTTACGAAGGATGGCTAGATGCCGTCGCCGCCGCCCGCTGCTTCAAGCCGAAGCCCTTCTCCAAAGAGGAATAAGCTTATATTAAATAAGAATATCCGCGCAAAGAAGAGAATCGTTTTTATGCTATCATTGCCCCGACCCTAGCAGGTGGAAGCACGAAAAAACAAGGTATCGTCCTCGTCATCGCTGGCATAGCCACGCTTGCCGCGGGCAGCGTCTATGCGATTGGCAGCGCGGCCAATCGCCCCTTTCTAGGGAAGGCCTCAACACGCGAATATGTGGCCACGATCGATAAGAACAGCCGCCTGATTTCGGAAGAGGACGGCGGCTATATGGCCGCTTTCCGCCTCCATTCCGGCAGCGAATACGGCATGGTCTCTTTCCGGGCCTATGATAGCCATGTTGGCCATTATCTCGTCGACGAAGATAGCGATTATGCCTTCACTTGGGATTCCACTTGGCATTACGGCTTCGATATCTATTTCGTCGATCTGCAACAACGCAGCATTGAAAAAGTTGGAAATGATCGTTATTACGATCGAGACGTCAACGGGAAAAGGGTGAGCCTTCGCGGCTTTCCCGGCGCGACGAAGGTCGAATTGATCTATGATCTTGACCCGACTTGGAAGGCTTATGTAGAAGACGCCTCTTTTGGGGACAATTGGACCAAAGCAAGAACCCTGTATGACTTAACCGTTCAGGATACTTTCACGTTAAAAGAAGGAGCCAGTTTGCTTGAATACATTGCATTTGGGAGGAATTTCCCCGAAAACAGCACTTCCGATCAAAACATCCCCATCCATTTCCGTTCCATCAGCATCTATTACACTTGCTGAAAAAAAGCGACGATAGGCGCGGGGAGACTGCACCTTTTTTACTTTGATTAGGACTATGGACCTTAACGCGCCTTTAGAATGGACGGCAAGGACAGTTTGTTAATATTTTTCGATTTGAAAAACTGAATAAAGAAAAGAAAAACAAAGGCGTATTCGGTTGAAATCCGTTTACGCCAAAATCGGATTCTCAAGATTTTGAACGCTTATGCTTGCAAATGTAAGCGGTTTCATTTATCTTGATAGGCGTATAAGATTCCGTGCGGCATTGCGCGTAAGAAGAAAACGTATTGTTCCTTTTTTCGCGTCTCTGCCTTTGCCTCGTATGCCCGCGAGGAGACGGATTCGATACCAACGGCTCCCATGATGCCATGGGGGCAAGGCCGAGACCCGGAACGCCCATATAGGGACGGGAAGGGGAAGGCCGGGGAGTGGAAGCGCCATTGGGCTATACCGGCGCGACACATCCTACCCGCATGCCCCTTTGCCAACGAAAGGCGGGCGAATCTAGGCTGAGCCAAAGAAACGCCAGCAAGCTTCACGGGGCGATTGCCAAAATGCGGTGATCCAAAACACGCCGGGTCTATGATGGACATAGAACACCCATCCTTGGCCATTAAGGCGCTGGACGACGAGATAGAGCCCGAAATTCTTCTGATAATGGAAAGGAAAAATCATTCTATGAAGAAAAGAACAAAATTGATGCTCGGCATCTCCGCCTTGCTCGCCGCCTCCGCCGGCGTCGCCGCCACCGGGACCTTCGCGTGGTTCACCGCGACCGCTGCCTCCATCACCTATCAGGCCGATACCGGCACGATCGGAGCAATCGCGTCCGATTCGCAAATCGGTAGTTTCAAAATCACGGTTTCCGATATCACTGTAAGCCCGGCGACCATCGCCCTCACCGAAGACGGCACTGGCGATACCTATGTTATGGTTGGCGGTGTCAAGACCCCTGCAACCGCGACCGACAAGGTGGCAACCATCAGTTCAAAGATCACTGTTACCTACGTTGACACCAATGAAACTAATCCCTCTGATGCCGAGGTCAAAACGCTTTGGGCGGATGCCTTAGGCTCCAACAACGTCATCGTTACTGCTTCAGCTACCGCCGGCACTAACGCCAGCCAAATCCGCTTCACTTCGGGCGCGTCCAACTATACCGGTGCCGCCGCCAATGCTAAGGTTAGCATTGCTAGTGCGACTGCGAAAGCTTGGGATTTCAGCAGTAAAACTACTGGCAAGAAAGACATGCCGAATATCTATGTCGCTTTGACAGGCAAAGAGACAGCCGAAAACCTTGCTTCTTATGGCAGTATCACCCTGACTCTCACCCCGAGCGTCGGCGCCTAATCCAAAAGAAAACTTGCCCGGGTCACCCCGGGCTTTTTTGGGCTCTCTAAACTCTAAGGTGGTTGAAGGTGGTTGGAGGAAAACCGACTGCCCGAAACTCTAAACCTAAGGTGGTTAGCCAACGGCCGTCCGAAAGGGCGGCCTTTTCCTATCTCTTTTTGTTCCATTTCATAAAGAAGAACCTCTTCCTGAACCGTTCGAAGTTCCTATATCCGTACGCGGCGTCGATTATGGTCTGGGCGGCTTCCTCGCCTTCCATCCCTCGTATACGAAGCCCTCGTCCGACTCGATGGGGCCCTCCGTCCGTTCGAAATCCTCCGGCTTCATCCCAAAGGAAAGCAAAAATGAGTTAGAATCCATGCGGTCTCCTTTCGATGTTTTTGCGACCAACGAAAAGATAGCAAAGGAGGCCTTTTCCTTTAACCGAAACCAAGCAAAGCTATAAAGAACAAGGTGGCCAGCCCGAAAAGCCAACCACCTTAGAGTTTGGAAAACCATTGTGTTTTCGGAAGCGCCTTTGCCATAGGATAGCAGCGTCTCCATTTTGTCTTTCAAAAACCTTTTAAGATAAAGGCAACCCTCTTGACAAATTGAGGATGCCGGGGTTCAATTTACGCATCCAGCCAAAGCCAGTAAGTCCTCCGGCATAAGGAGAGTTCCGAGCGCTTGGCGTTTTTTTAAAAGGAGAGATTATGAGAGTTGCCATTTTAATTGACGGAGGCTTTTACCGAAAGCGCGCCCATGCCCTTTGGGGAGATAAAACTCCAGCCGAAAGGGCGGATGAATTGTTCACCTATTCCCTTTCGCACCTTAACCGCAAAGACGATAAAACTGGAGAAAAATCCAGTCTGTATCGCATCTTCTATTACGATTGTGAGCCTTTAGACAAAAAGGTTTACCACCCCTTTTTAAAAAAGACGATCGACCTTAAGAAGAAGGACACTTACCAATGGACCCTTAGTTTTTTCGAAGAACTGAAGGCGAAGCGCAAAACAGCAATCCGTCTGGGCGAATTGTCGGATTCCTCAGCCAAATACCAGCTTTCCGAAGAAAAGACGAAAAAGCTTTTCGCCGGTGAAATCGCTCTCTCCGATATCAAAGAAGAGGATTTCGCCTTTAAAGCCATGCAGAAAGGCGTTGATATGCGAATCGGGCTGGACATTTCGACCCTCGCCTATAAAAAACTTGCCGATCAAATCATTCTTATTTCCGGGGATAGCGATTTCGTCGCGGCAGCCAAGCTGGCAAGACGCGAAGGCATAGATTTTATCCTCGATCCCATGTGGGCTCCCATCAAGAAAAACCTTTCCGAGCATGTCGACGGGATTCAATCTGTCATGAAACGGCCGAGCGGCAAATAATGTCTAAGTAGGCGCAATCTCAATTTTCGAAATCCCTGCCGATTCAGCTCGGCTTGAAGTTATGGCCGCGCGGGTTTTCCTTTCACCGCGTAGCCTTTTTTTGCGCGGGCGACCTCGATGTCCTTGGGCATGAGCTCGTTGATGAGCTCGTCCTTCGTCATGGAGCGGTATTCCTTGGCCGGCTCGGCCCTCTTCGTGCCTTTGGGCAGCGGCTCGATGCCGATCGACCTCATGTATGCCCTGACGTAGACGTAGATGCAGGGGACGCTTGCCCCGTGTTTCCGGGCTGCCTCCTCTTTTGCCAGCAGGTGTTCGTAAACCTGCCTCCCGATGTCCAACCTATCCTTGGTTATGCCTTCTTTTGAGACCTCCTTGTGTAAATTCTAACCCGCGGTGTCCGCGGATTTGATCGGAGTGTCTACTATATGATTACCACTTCAAAAAGACAAAGAAAAATCGAGGTAAAAATTCGTTCCTGGAAAATAAATGTAAAAAAGTTACATTTGTTAATTAAAAAGGTGTAATATTTTTACGTAAAGAGAGGAATACTGGTTATGCTCGAGAAAGTTCGCTTCAAGAATTTCAAGTCTTTTGCCGAAGAGACGTTGATCGATTTTGCCCCTGGGCGAATTACTTATCTATCTGATACGAACATCGAAGATGGGTTGCTGAAAGGTATTGGCTTCTATGGGTCAAATGCTTCCGGCAAGACCAATGCTTTGTTTTCGATAACCCTTCTTCTCGATTTGCTTTTCAAAGATCTTGCCGTTCTGGGGCCAGATACTTTCTCTTTGTTTTCGGCCGAGAAAAAAATGGCCTTTGAGTATTCCTTCCGCTTCGGCGAGGACCGCATCGTTTATTCTTTTGAGTTCACGAAGGGACGCGGTTTTACCGAAGAAACGCTTTTCCTCAATGGGAAAATAGTGCTTGAACGCACGCTAACATCGGCGAAATCACGCATTACGGAGAATCCCGATTTCGACTCGATCGAGCCGATGTCGCTTTTCCTAAGAAGCATCTATTTCAACACGCGCTTCGCAGGGCAAAAAGCCCTCGCCGAATGGTTCACCTATTTGCAAAACTCGATCTTTTTTAACCCGATACGGACGTATTTTTCCCTGGTCTATTTCGACAAAAAGAAAGACCAGGAAGTGTTCCTAGAACCTTATTTGGCTAAGCACGGGACGGAACCGATCAACGCTTTTTTCAAAGAGCACGGTTTCCCATTTACGATTTCCTACGATAGGCCAAAGGCGGGGGACCCCCTCGCCATGGCCGTTCCTTTCCAAGCGAGATTGCTTGCTCGGCGCGAGAACATGGCTCCCGTTCCTTTCTATATGGAATCGATGGGATTGCAGATGCTTTTGGGGTTTCTTCCGGCTTATCTTAGCGTCATCGAAAAAGGCGGCATCTTGGCAATCGACGAGTTTTCTAGCGGACTGCACAATGACTTGGAAGAGCTTTTGGTTTCCTATTTCTTCCGTCACGCGAAGAAAGCGCAGCTGGTTTTCGTGTCCCATTCGACCAATTTGCTCAAGACGAGCCTGCTCCGTCCCGATCAGGTCTATTCCGTTGAATTCGGGGATAGAGGCAGCTATCTGAACAAATTCTCACAATATGGACTGAGAGAATCGCAAAACATGGAAAAAATGTACCTTTCCGGTGCCTTTGGGGGGCTTCCGTGCTATGAGGATAAACAAAGATAAGCGTATCGGACGCGTCATCTATTTCGTCGAAGGACCAAAGGACGAGCCTCGCTTATTGCGATCGCTTTTCCACGACATCCTTGGTTATCAAGATTCTACCACTCGCCCTGATGGCGTCGATTTCTATATCAAGAAAGACGATCCCTACTCCAGAGTTTACGTCGTTCCAATGCCTTCCTCTGCTTTGGTCAATGTGCCTGGAGACGAAACGTTTCTCGATGGGATTTATGCACTCCTTTCTTCCTATGGCCTTCAGCGAGATGAGGCAGCGGTCTATTATCTTTTCGATCGCGATAGGCAGTCGAATAAAGTAGAAGCCGTTCTATCCCGAATTGAATTGCTTAAGAATCCCTATGACAACGGAACGGAATTGCCTGGAGCGTTGCTGCTGAGCTATCCTTGCCTTCAATCTTATTACGTTCAAGCTCACGGGGACGCGAGCGATTTTCCCACCTCGAAACAGGCAAAGGCCTACGCGAACTCGCGTTCTTTTTTCCGCATCGACGACTCAAAAGCCATCGCTGCCGCCATGGCGATGCTGCGGCAAATGTCTTCGATGCTTGGGCGGGAATTATCCGTCGAGGAATTATCTGACTATTCTTTGATAAACCTCCCATTATTTTCCGCAGAGGAAGCTATCTATCTTTCTGCTGGCGCCTATAGAACCCTTAGTCTGTTTTCTTTGTCTTTGATAGATCTTGGGATCATCGAATTGGATTAGGGACGGAAAATACGCGGGATTCTTCCGCCTCCGCCCATTCGCCCGTGCGGGCTTTGGACGCCCGTTCTTTCCTAACCAGCATGGAACGTGGCTAATCTCTATAGTCGCTTAAGCGCGCGAATCCAATAAACTTAGCGCCCGCGGCAAGGCCCTAGACTAGGGCCCTTTTTTTCGCGGGCGGCAGCTAGGAGAATGCAAACGCCCAAAAAACCAATCCCGATAAAGGAAAGCAAAATAGGAGAAGCGGCGGAAGAACAACCCTATAATTTGCTATATGGAAAAAGAAAAGAAAAAAGTTCCCCATCTAGGCTTCTATATCGCCTTTCCGATCGCCTTCTTGGTCCTATTGGCCTTGACCCTATTCCTCTATGATCTTCTCAATGGGCCGCTTTTCCTATTCGTCTTCGCCCTTATTAACCTCGCCGGCCTTGCTTTATCGAGCATCCTCCTTATCCGCGCGAAGATGCGTTTCCGCCTCCTCCCATGGAGCGCGTTCTTATTGGTGACGGCCTTGACCGTCCCCTTTGCTAGGCCTATCGAAGGCAAAATCCAAGCCAATCTAGGCGGGAAGATCGTCCGCACCGAGCCCTTATCGCTTCGCAACGGTAAAGTGGTGGGGACCTATAGCCGAGATAGGCAAGTCGAGATTTATGCCGGCGTCCCCTACGCCGAAGCCCCGATTGGGGAAAGAAGATGGAAAGAACCTGTCCCTAAGCAAGATTGGGAAGGGATTAAGGATTGCGCCTATTTCGCCCCGAAGTCGATGCAGGCGAAATCCAACCCGATCATGTCGACCCTCGTCGATATGTATGCAGAGAAGTCTTGGCATCCGGATTATCGGATGAGCGTGGAAGAAAGGCGAAGCGAGGATTCGCTTTACCTTAATATCTGGCGCCCTGCCGAAAATAGCGGGAATCTCCCAATCCTCGTCTATATCCATGGCGGCTCTTTGGCTTCCGGCTCCTCTTCTTACGTCCACTATAATGGCGAAGCGATGGCGAGGAAGGGCGTCATCATGATCACGATCGCCTATCGCCTAGGGATCTTCGGCTATTTCGCCCATCCAGATCTCATCGCCGAATCGCCTAACGCGACCACCGGCAATTATGGCTTGCTTGATCAAATCGAGGCCTTGCGCTTCATCAAGGAAAACGCCCCCTATTTCGGCGGGGACCCTTCTAACATCACGATCGCTGGGGAATCGGCGGGCAGCTCTTCCGTATCCGCGCTTTGCGCCTCGCCTTTGGCTAGCGGGCTCTTCCAGAAGGCCATCGGGGAGTCAAGCTCCATCGCCGGGCGCTATCCGCCCCATACGTTCCGTTCCCTCGAAACGGCTTTGGAAATGGGACGGGATATCCAAAAGGAATTCCATTGCGAGGATCTTTCCGAGCTTCGCTCGCTCTCCGCGGAGAAACTCCTTTCCACTCGCTACGCCAACTCGGCGATGACGATCGATGGCTACGCTCTCCCCAAGACGCCTCACGAGGTCTATAAAGAGGGGAATAATAACGAAACCGCGCTCCTTAATGGCTATAACGTCAAGGAATCCGATGCCTTCGTCGTGCCCAATTTCCTTTTCTCCCCGACGAATGGGAAAAACATCGCCTCGCGCCTCGCCTCCTATTTCGACGAGCAGGCCGCCGACGAATTCATGGAAGCCTATAAGGAAGAAATCCAAGCGGATGCTTTCTCCGCCTTCAACGCGATCATCTCCGCCTATTGGTTTATGCAGCCCCATTACGAATGGTCGACCCTGGCCTCGGGTAACGGGATTCCCGTCTATCGTTACCAATTCACCAAGGAAAACGGCTATTACGGCACCTACCACGCGGGCGAGCTTCCCTATGCCTATGGCAATCTAGACAAAGGCCACGCATTCGCCTATTCCAAAAGCGACTACGCCCTCTCCGAGACGATGCTCTCCTATTGGAGCAATTTCGCCAAAAACGGCAATCCGAACGGAGGCGACATGCCTACCTGGGATGCGTGGGACGAAGCCAGTGATCCCTTGATGGAACTTGGCGTCCACGTCGGTCCGATAGAAGAAAAAGCCAAGAAAGCCTACCCCATCATCGCCGCCTATTCGCAGCGGAAAAACGCGGCGGAATAAGCAACGATTTTAACATATGCTACAAAATGCATAAGAAGTGTTTTTATGCGTTTCCTATCCCATTTTAAAAAGTAAAAACCACTAGATTTTGGCGAAAGTTTCTAACAAAACCAAGCCTTTCGAATCCTAGCATTGAACTCGGCCTAGACGAGCAGGCGCGTATAAGAAAGGAGACTGACCCTAGTCGGATCATTTTCAAAAGCCTTTTGCTTAGAGGAAAGAAGCGACGAAAAACAGGCCCGAAAGCCAGGAACGTCAAACTTGCTTTCCGCCCGCTTTTTCATTGGGCCTTTTCCCTTCGTTCATCTAAAGATGGGTAAAAATGTAAGGGCTTTCATTTTGCAGGCAATAGGTCTAGAATAAACACGCCTAAAAAAATTACGTCAGCCTGGATCGTGCCATTTTGGCGCTCTTAATGCGCATATTCGCCTAGGCTGGCGCGCACGATATGAGACTTGGGAAAAAGTTTTGGAAACTCGCGTTGGGGATCGCCGGTTGGGCAGGCATCATCGTTTGCTTGACTACGGTCACTTTTTCCTGGTTCGCCGTTAACAACAACCTTACTCCGGGTTCGACGGTTTCGACCAAAGCCGTTTCCACCAGCGCCAAGGTCTATCAAGACAATAGCCATTCCAACGATGACAGTTATGCCACTTCCCCGACGAGCGACGCGGCCGGGACGCTTTCTTATGACCATGCGAAAGGCGGTAGGGCGGTGGACTATTTCATCGAGATGGGCGGTTCGACTCTCCAAATGTATGAGAATTCGAACAACAACGATGACCGCGCCGCCTATTTCAACATCAAATTCAGCTCGGCTTGGCGGATTCGCGACGCCGCCGGCAACTCTTATGGCTTCGACGCCATCCATCCCGATTGCCCGATGAAGTCGCACTTCTCGGCCTCCGGAAGCGATATTTCGTCCTATTCTTCCTATTGCGATGTCTATTTCAATTCCTCCAATTTGATCTGGATCACCGCTCATAGCGAAGTCACCGTCTCCGATGAGCTTGGGGCCCAGACCGGCTATTACATCGTAGGCGATTCGGACGACCCCGCTTCTTCTTTGTATGGCCACGATTCGATCGTCGATGCCGAACACGCCATCCCGATGTACGTAAATGCCGCCGCTAATACGACCGATCTTGCTTTCTATGCGGGGCTTCGCCTATCGGAGGACGACACGTTCTCTGTCGTTTCCGGTGACACCCTTGCCGAATATACCGCCATCGAAGCGGGAGTCGACAATCTCCTAAATAGCGCCTCCTATTTCACTGCCTCCAGTGGCGTATTCACCTGCAAGAGCCTTGGCTATTACAGCGTCGCCCTTACCCAGAATTCGACCGTCTTCGTCAATGAATGGGACGGCTACGAAGTCGATGGCACTACCCCCTACACGGTCAAGGATAGTGGTGGAACGACCTTGAATTCCGCCCCCGCCGGAATCGGTAGGCCGACAAGGAAAGCCGCGGCTACGTTTGACAATACCAAGCTCAACTACATCGGCTTTCAGATGACTAATTATGATGCGTATGGATATTATTGGATCCATATTTGGGGAGGGGCATCCGATACCACTTGGCCTGGCCGCTATTTGGGATATCAATTCGGCACCGATTACGTTCTTTGGTTTGATGCCTCCGCTTATGTTGGCTGGACTGGCGTGAAAATAACGAGGAGATCTTCAAGCTCTACCAATAGTACGGAATGGGCAGCCACCGCCAACATCGAGTACTCAGCCAATACGAAAAACTTTTATAAAGTGACGTGGACTGACGGCAGCAGCACCTTGGGCCATTCGGAAGAAAGAAGATCGACCATCCAAGAGTATTATGTGAAAGACGGCGTGGTCGAGGGGTCGGCGAATGCCACAGGATATTGCTGGAACAGCGATTCCTATACACCTGCTAGTGGCGCCACGCCGACTCTTTCCGGCTATACCTTCAAAGGCTGGTTCACAGACTCTGCTTGCATTTCTTCTTGGGAAAGCGGAACTAACGTCGCCCACGATAGAAACCTGTATGCGAAATTCGTAACTTCAAAAACCGTGTCGTTCAGTGGCTACAAAATGGATACATCGGTGACCGTGAGCAGCGTTAAGCCTGCGCAGTCTGTTGATTATGGCTCCACGTTCACTTTCCCCGCGATGCCTACTCCGCCCACAGGCTATAAGCTATACGACTCCAAATGGCATATATCGACCTCTTCTTCCTCGACTTCTTATGCCGTTGGGGCCACCTCGCCCTCCATCACCGGGGCGACTACCTATTACGTTTTGTATGAAAAATTGCCCGAATGCACCATCACTTATTACAAAACGATCGATGGCGCTGTCTCTGGCTCTGCCATTGATACCGTCACCGCCTATCAGACAGCCTCGTATACGACGAGGGCTTTGCCCGCTAACGTGACGGGTTACACCCGCGCCTCTAGTTGGAATACGGCACCCGATGGCAGCGGTACCTCTTATAGCGCGTCTTCATCGATCACCGTGCCCAGTCAGAGCACGTTGACGCTTTATGCCTGCTTCACGACGAAGAATTATTCCTATTATCTCACCGGCAGCGCTAAGGGAAATTGGGGCACGGGCAGCGGCGCCATTTCGATGACGGCCACCCATGCGGCGACCTCCGTCACCTGGAATAACGTTTCCTTCACCGCCGGCGAGACCTGGAAGCCCTATCGCCCCGCTTATTCGGAATTCAATAGTGGCAACGCTACATGGTGGGATGCCACTACGTTGGCGTCCAATTCCTATTTTGTCGACGACGGTACGAACGACCATAACATAAAGGCCCTATTTGCCGGCACTTTCAATATCTCGCTGACTGTGAATACCGGCGCTATCACGATTACTCGCGTGAGCTTAAGCGCCACCAACTTCCCACTTAAAAAATTCACCGCTAGTGAGCAAGCCCATGTCTCCGCTTCCTCGGTGGCCGGCCAAGCGGCTCAATTCACCTATGGCACGGTCACTTTCGCCCGCGGGGTGGAATATTTCGTCCGCGGCCCATCGACTTCCTACGCTTGGGGGTATAACAACCTCAACGCCGCGGCCCAGGCTTATTTCGATACCGGCACCTACGACGCCGATTACGGATCCAACGTCATTTATGCGATGCAGGCGAAAGTCAGCTTCACCGCAACCGTTGGCTTCAATTTTGATAGCAATACCATCACGATGAGCGGTTTCGCCATCACCTCGACTTATTCCATTTATGAAGATGGCGACGGCGACGGCTCCGGCTATGCCTCCATCGCGACCGGCGCGCCTTCCGGAACGACCGTGACATTCACCAACGTTACCCTCAATAGTGGCGATAACTGGTATGTCGCAATCGAAGGCAGCAACCGCCATGCCGGCTATGCCCAAATGCCAGCTAACATCACGATGCTCGACACTTCAGCGGCCAAAAGCACCTATTTCTATCAGTCCAGCAATGGCGGCGTTAACATCTCGACCGGGTGGGGCGGAACCTACACCATCGTCTGTAACGCCCTCACCGGCCAAATCACGAGCGTCGCCTGCACCGCCTTATCCCAATCGGATATGGTGATCGTCGCCAGCCGCCACGGCTCCATCACCTCCTTCGATTCGCTTTCTTCCAATGTCTGGACCTATTCTTCCAATCTCCATCTCTATTTAGGCGAAACCCTCCATCTGAAGAACAACAACACGAAAACGACTTCGGGCGGCATCTCCTGCGAGCGTGACTATCTGACCACCAATGACCTCTCGATCACTTATGAAAGCGGGCTAGACAAATATTTCAAGATCGATTCTGGCAAGCTCAAAGCCCGTGTCGACTTAACCATCAATTTCACGTTTACGCTTAACAAGGCCAACACCGCTGGTACCTTGCATATCACTTCTGCCACGGAGAATACCGACGTTTCTTTCAACCATGCTCGCGATGCTGGCATTTATATCGAATTCGCCGACAATTCTTCCTTTGAGGATTCGACCTTGATTTTGATGCATACGACCTCCGGCGTCGATATCGATGGCAATACTTATCGCGCTCAGGAAGCCCCGACCTATACGACTTCCTCGACCACCTATATGCGCATTGTCGTGACCCATTCGAATTCCACGGGATCCACCCCCTCGGGCTCTGCGGCTATCCGCGCGGCCACCGAGACCTATTATTACACCCAGCGCGCCGGCCATACCCATTCCGGTTTCGCCGACGGCAGCGGTTATATTGCCGTATCGATCGTCGGCACTTGGACGATTTCCTTGCAGCAGGATTATAAAATCGTCATCGAGAATTTCTCGGGCGCCCAAACCTCTTCCGTCGAGCATAACGTCCCTTATTATTTGCTAGGGCAGGGGATGCCGGGATCGGAACTGCGCGATAACGATTTCACCATCCCGGGCGGTGAGCAACTGTGGACCTATGGGGGCAATAGTTCGACCCTTCCTTGCTATGTGGGCAAATATGGTTCCAATACCTCGAGTTCCAACTATGTCGGCACGGGGATTTCTTTGAAGGCCGGGGACACCTTTGCCTTATCCAATGCTGCTGGATTGCTCACTTCCTTTGCCAGCGCTTCTAGCGACGTCAGCATCAATAATTCGACCCATATCGTTACCGTCAACACCTCGGCCACCTATCGGATTTACCTTACCGGCTCAATTGGCAGCGAGACCATCCATATCGAAAAAGTTAGCAACGGTTCCTCATGGACAAGGGACGGTAACCAAGTCGGCGGCCTCACGGTTTTAGAAAGCAATGGCGCCTCCCTCACTTTTGGCGGGAACCTTGATTATTCGTTGCTGGATGCCTATGGGAGCAAAGGCTATTCCTTTGTCGTTGAATTAACCCATACCTCCGCCGCGAGTGGGACGATGGCCTATCAGGTCACGAATGGCAATGGCTTTGCCATCACCGTCGATAAATCGGATAACGCCTACGCGACGAACTTAAGCTATTCCAATAGCCAAAGCATCGCCGGAGGAGCGAATAACACCGCCCTTAGCCGCTCAATTTCTATCGGCAATAACGCCACTTGCTTGCGCATTACCATTCCGCCTGAGGCTATCTACGCGATGCTTTCTAGTGGAAGCTATAGCTTTAGCGTCACCATCGCCTGTCAGTTCCAGGAGGCCGCAATATCATGAAGAAGCGCTGGAAATTATCGATCGGGCTAAGCACCATCCTGTTTGCTTTAGGCGGCGCAACGCTGGCTGGGGTAACTTTCGCTTCCGCCTATAAGTCGCCTTCCGAAAGCAAATCGTTCGCATTCGGCAGCATGGATGTAAGCGACAATAACTTCCGCGCTTTGGCGGATTATTTCGCCGGTGGGGAAGGGACGCCTGCATCGCCTTATCTCATCAGCAATTCCCTGCATCTTCGTAACCTCTCCAAACTTCAGAACAGCGGCCTATTGCCTTCTGGGCTCCATTTCAAGCTTTCCACCTCTTTCCAATACGAAGGCGAGGCGATGCGTCCAATCGGCTATTGGGCATCTTCTAGCGACATGAAGCCGTTCCTAGGAACGTTCGATGGCGATGGCCATACGATATATGGACTTAAGATTGTCGGTTCTTCGAGCGACAAGCGGCTTGGTTTGTTCGGCCAAGTAGGGAAAAGCGAAACCGCAGCGACGGTGAAGAATCTCGTCCTTTCCGCCCCCTCCGTCACCATCGCTTCTTCTAGCGGTACCCCGTATGCCGGGTTTGCCGTCGGATACCTGCTTTCCGCTTCTAGTTGCAGCCATGTCGCCGTTTATGGCGGTACCACTTCTTATAGCACGCCGCGCGCTAAATTCGTTAACTCCTCCTCCTTGACCGTCAATACTTATGGCATCGTCGGAAATGCTGCTGGGACGAGCTGCGGCTTCCTCGCTACTTTGGATAATGCCATCTATAGCGGAAGCGATAATTATTCGACTTGGACCGTCGTGCCCTCTGGCTCAACAACGATTGCCTCTGGAGAGACCAAATCGATCTATAACAACGCGGGGACCGTCACCGGGTTTTAGGATATGAAAGCGAAGATAAAGAACGGACTGAAAATCGCTGGCGGCGTCTCCATGGTATTCGCGACCCTTGGCACGCTTGTTTTTGGCACCTATGCATGGTTCACTTCTACATCCGTTCCAAACATCGAAAGCGAGTCGGAGAACGCGACGCTTACGACCGCCGCCCCCGATGGCGCCGAATTCTTCTACTTCAAAGGCAATGGAATACCCGGGGCGGACAGTTATACCGGTTATTCGAAATCAGGTGCCGATTTCGGAAACGAAACCAATGTCGTCGATACCGCCAATAGTCGCTATTCCACCGATGAGGGAAGCAATTTTACGGGATTGGATTGGCCGATTATCGACCAAGATGGTTCCGATGGCGACCCCGTAGATCCCATCGATAGCGATGCTTGGGGTTGGATTGACAAAGGATCGACTTCGACCGCTCCTGGCGTCGCTTCGCCCGCCAATTGTTTCGATTTCTCGAAGATGCGCCCTGGCTGCCATTATTCGTTCTGCCTCGTCTATTCGGGGGTGAGTTCGCTTACCCTCCGCCTGACGACTGGCACAAGCGGATCATCCCTCAGCCCCAAAGAATATGTATACGAAAACGGGTCGGTCACTTCTTATCCGATCAATCTCGCGATGGCGATGAATGGGTATGTCCGCGCTGGAAACGCCAGCGGTGGACCTAGCTATATCAACAACACCGTCACCAGCGGCTCCTATCCTTCTGCGGATAAGATCGTTTGGCAAAATAGCTATGGTTCCTTCCACGATTTCAATTTGCTCTCCGGCGTAGCTGTGGGGGGTAATAATTACATCTATTTCACTATCTTCATGGGTCTGCCCGATAAAAGCGACTCCCTGACGCTTTCCCATGTGAGCGGCGACAATTATTACTATACCCGCGGACAATCCGGCGGAAGCTATTCTCCATATAATGGATTGTCTACTTCGATCACTAGCCTTACGGTCGCTTAAGGAAAAACGAGGCCTCGCCTTAGGCGGGGTTTCTTTTTCTTACGCTTGTCCATTAGAATAAAGACGAATGTATCCTTCCCTTTATAAAAACGCCGTCGTGATTTGCCCCAAGGGCACCTTCTCCGATGCCTTTATTTCCAAATCCACGGGGGACAGGTGTGTGTTTTTGACCTTCGAGGAGGCGGAAAAGATCCTCCGCGAATCCAAGGAAAAGGATCCTTATCCCTTCCATGGGCGCTTCCTCGTCTACGTCGGCTACCCCGGCGAAATGGGCCCGCGGATCGCCGAAGCGATCTCCTCGCTCCCCAACGTCGGCTCAAGTTGGGATGAAATCCCTCCCGCGGAAGACCGCGGATAAGGTAGAATCAAAAGGCCATGGAAAACGAAGAGAAGAAAAAACGGTTCTACGCGACCCTCGCCTCCTGGAACGTGCCCCAAGAATTCGGGTACGACTTCCTTTTCGACGTGTTTTCCGCCTGCATCGAAGGCGGACGGGACTTGGCCAACTCCGCCGGGTTCCCCCAACTCGCGATGAACGAATACCAAGTCGCTTTGTATATCGTCAACGAGCACGCTTTCTTCATCGCCACCCATCCGGAGAAGAAAGTCGGAGAGATCCTCGCCGACGAGAATTATCAACAGATGCTGGCCTCGGTATCTTTGGATAAATTTCTCACCAATGAGCGCCTCGCCTATCGGATGGGGAGCTTGGTGAGCCGTTATAACCCGATGATGTCCACGATCGACCTCTATCTCAATTTCATCTTGGGCATGCTCTCCCGTTATCGAAAGAACGATCCCGCGCAGACCCTCATCGTCGACATCATGAACAAAGGCTTCCAGATGGCAAAATGCGTCGCTTCTTTATTAGAAGGCGGCTTCGAGACCGAGGCTTTCTCTACCTGGCGCACCCTCCACGAGAACGAATGCATCCTCCAAGTGCTCGTCAAATACGGCAAGCCCGTCATCGAACGGTATCTCCGCCACATCCAATACGCGATAGCCTTCCGCGGCGGGCTCCCCACCAAGGAGGCCACCGACGAGATGTTCGTCGAGATCAAGGCGCATATGCATGAGCTCGGCCTCAAGTCCAAAGACACAAAGCGCTTTATCGAATACGGCTGGCTTTCCGGCGTCCCCGGCTTTGCCGACATCCCCGATTTCAAATTCAATTTCCGCGATGGCGTGCAGCGCGTCGCCGGATTGACCCCCTATTCCAAGGTCTATGAAATGAGTTCGGAGATCGCCCATTCGAGCCCCTTGCTCATCTATTCGCGGAAGCGATATTTCTTCCTCTTCACGTTGCTGAACCTTTACGAATCCTTCTTCCGTTTGGAAAAGATCTTCACCACCCTCTACATGTCGACCGTCGACGAGGCGGAGCGCAATAACTATGCGAAAATGCGGACGGTTTACCAAAGCGAGCTCCTCGCCGTCTATCAGCACACCCAGAAATCCTTCGCCGCCCTTAACGCCTCGGCGAAGAAGAATGCCCCGGATGAAAACGAGCCCGTCACCGAATTGCCGCTAGGGCAAAAAGACTGATCATGCGCTTGATCGGGTTGGATATCGGCGGGGGCATGGTCAAAGGCGGGTATTTTTCCGATAAGGATCTGCTTCAGGTATTTTCAAAACGCACCAAGGCCAAAGCCGGTTTGGATTCGGTTTATGGTGGCATCAAGGAAACCGTCGCTGCGCTTATTGAAAGCCAAGGCAAACCCGATGGGCTAGGCGTCGCCTGCTGTGGGGACATCCACGAAGGCGTCATCAAACAAGCGATCAACGTCCCCTGCCTCAATGGATTCCCCATCAAGGAAAAACTCATCCAGGAATTCGGCCTTCCCGTTTTCTTGATTAACGATGCCGCCGGGGCGCTTTATGGCGAAACCCAAGAGATGGAAGCGGTGGGGAACGTCACCCTATTGACCTTTGGTTCCGGGGTAGGAAGCGCCTCTTTGATCGATGGGGTCGTCCATCAGGAATCCCCCTATGATTTCGGCCACTTCCCGTTGGTGGAAGGGGGACTTCCTTGCTTATGCGGGCGAAATGGATGCGCCGAAGTCTATCTCTCGGCGAAAGGGCTTAGCCGCATGGCGAGCCGGCGATATGGCCGCCCGATCGGCTGCCCCGATCTTCTAGACGATTATCGTAACGGCGATCCTTTGGCGAAGAAGATCGTCGAGGATTATTGCGCCCTGCTCAAAAAACTGCTCTCCCAAGTCAAGAAAACAGTGGGGGAGGGCTTAATACTTTTAGGCGGCGGTCTCATGGGCGCGAAAGATGTTTTCACCCCTTATTTATCGTCTAAAGACACAAAAGGAATCGATTTTGCTAAACTAGGTAACCGCGCCGGGATCATCGGCGCGTCCGAATTAGCGAGGAAAGGACTCTCCAACCTATGAAAATCACCGGTTTCAAGAACGCGAACGTCGTCTTCGAGAAAGGCATCAAAACCGCATCCATTTCCATTTCCGATGGGAAAATCGTGGGGTTTTCCGCTCCTGAAGGGGCTATCGAACTCCCCAAGGGCCTCTATGTCGCCCCCGGCTTCGTCGATGAGCACATCCACGGCGCGATGGGCTGCGACACGATGGACGCGAGCGTCGAATCTTTGGAGACCATCGCTACCTCGCTGCTACAAGAAGGCGTCACTTCCTTCCTCGCGACGACGATGACCGAATCGCAGGAGAACATCGAGAAATCGATGGTCTGTGTCCGCGATTACATGAAAGGCAACCATCCGGGCGCGCAAATCCGCGGCCTCCATTTGGAAGGGCCCTTCATCTCCGTCAAATACAAAGGCTCGCAGGACGAGCAGCACATCAAACGCCCCGACGCCGCCTTGTTCCATCATTACAACGAACTCTCCGGGATGAACATCAAGGAAGTCACCTTCGCCTATGAAGAAGAAGGAGGGGACGAATTCCTGCAATACTGCCTCTCCCATGGCGTCACCCCCTCGATCGGCCACTCCAACGCCTCCGGGGACAAAGCCCGCGAAGGGTTCGGAAAAGGCATCTACTGCGTCACTCATCTTTATAACGCCCAAACCCCGCTTCATCACCGCAACGCCGGCATCGTCGGCGAGGCCCTGATCACCGACGGGGTGCACACCGAAGTGATCTGCGACCTCCGCCATATCTGCGCGGATGCGCTCAAGGTCGTCTTCCGCAATAAGAAAAAAGAAGACATCGTCTTGATCTCTGATTCCAGCCCCGCCAAATACCTGCCCGAAGGGCAATCCTCGCATCTTGGCAAGCAGCCGATCTGGGTCAAAGACGGGGTGGCCGTCCTCGAAAACGGCACCATCGCCGCCTCGATCCTCCACCTCGACCAGGCGCTTCGCAACATCCGCCCGATCGCCGAGGGGTATAGCTATGCCGACCTCATCAACCTCGTCACCATCAACCCGGCGAGGAACGTCCACCTCGATAAGGAAGTGGGGTCGATCGAAGAAGGGAAGCGCGCCGACTTCGTCATTCTGGATGAGGACTTCCACGTGGCCGCGACCATCGTCGGAGGCGAGGTCGTCTACCGCGGAGAAAACTGCCCCGAAATCTTAAAATAGCCGCGAAATGCATATGAAAACCGCCCGAATCGAATCGGGCGGTTATTCTTTTTTTGGCTCACACGTCGGCGTAGCACGAGCCGCCGATGAACTCCCTCATCAAGGAGTTGGAGGGGATCCACTTATCCGGCATGTCGACGAAGAACTTCAGCATGCGGATGAGGCGCTGAGCGGTCGGGAAGGTCGGGTCATCCGGCCCGATGCGCTGCAGCAAGGGCATCGCGTATTTCTTCATGACCGGGAGTTCGTAGGGGAGGAGCGAGTTATAGACGTAGTCGCAGCCTTCCTGAGTGGCATAGATCCAGCGGAATTCGCCGCGGCGGACGCTCGGCCACATGTTGATGGTCTCCTCCGCCGAAGAACCGCGGAACTGGAAGTCGCGGACGATGCGGCGGATGAGGCGGAGGTCGGTCAGCGATAACGGGGTGTGATCATCGAGGTTGATCTGCGCCTGCGGCGAGATGAAGATCTTGAACTTGGCGCTTTTGGGGATATCGATGGTCATGCGGTCATTGAGCGCATGGATGCCTTCGATGATGATCGGCTCGTCGCGGCCGACTTTGAGCTTGCGGCCCTCGACGCGGTGCCCGACTTGGAAATCGAACTTCGGCAGGGTGACTTCCTCGCCGTTGATGAGGTCGAGCATGTTTTGGTTGAAGAGGGGGATATCCAAGGCCTCGATCGATTCGAGGTCGGGTTTTCCGTCTTCGTCCATCGGCACCTGATCCTTCGAGAGGTAGTAGTCGTCCATCGAAAGGCGGATCGGGCGGATGCCGCGCGACATGAGTTCGATGCGGAGGCGGTTGGCGAAGGTGGTCTTGCCAGAGCTCGAGGGCCCAGCGATGCAGATGATTGAGATATCGTCGATGTCGTCTTGGATCAATTGGCCAAGCTCGCAGAGCATGCGGTTATGGCGCGCTTCGCAGAGGTTGATGTAATCGATGTCCCCGCGGCTTTCGATCTCGTGGTTGATGCCGGGGACCGTCGCGGAGCCGATGATCTTGCTCCAGTCGTGGCTCTCTTTGAGGGCGCGGCTATAGGTCGGCTCTTCTTGGAAGTCCGGCATTTCGCCTTGGGCCTCGGTGCGCGGATATTGGAGCACGAAGCCAGGGGCGAGGAGGCGGAGTTTGTATTTATGGATATACCCGGTCGAGGGGACCATATGGGAATACATATAGTCATAGAACCCATCGCATTCGTAGAGGTGGGCGTCCTTTTCGGGGCGGTATTTGAGCAATTCGATCTTGTCGGACCAGCCGCGGTCTTCGAACATCTTGCGCGCATCTTCGACGGAGACCTTCATCCGCTTCATCGGCAGGTCGGCCTGGATGATGTTGTCGATCTCGTGCTTGACGTTGATGAGCATCGCGGTGGTGGCGGTGACCCCGGGGGTCAAAAGATGGATGCCGATCGAACGGGAGACGTTATAGGCAAAGCGCACCCGGAGATTGGGGTAGCAACGCGCAAAGGCCATCGCGACGACGTACCGGAGGGAGGCCTCATAGACCTTCATCGCTGGGATGTCCGTGATGCCGGAGAACTCGACTTCGCTGTCGTAATAGACCTCGTAGGTCAGCTCGCGGACGCGGTTATTGACTTTCGCGACGACGATTTTCTTTTCCGGATCGCGGTCGCCAAGGATCTCAAGCAGGCTCACTTTTCGGTTGTAGACCCGCTCTTCGCCAAATGCTTTCACTTTGAATTCCATTCGGTCAAACCTCCTTTTTCTGCGCTCACATTCAAAAATTATGGAGCCGTGAACTATAAGATGTAAGGGCTTTCATTTCAAGGATTTTTGTGCTTTGGGGCGCTTTTCTCTAAAAAACGGCCAAAATGCGCGCATATCGGGCGCTTCCTTTCTTGAAGAAAGGATGAGAAGTCCTTAATATTTATCGCAGATAAGTTTTTTGCTTTGCCCGAAAATGAAGACTCTCGCGGAACGTTATAACGGCTGGAAGGATGAGCAGAAGAACCTCTTCATCCTCGCTTGCATCGGCGTCGCCGGGTTCTTGGTCCTGCTTTTCGGCTTCTTCATCGATAACCCCGGGCTGCCTATCGGATGGGTATTAGGGACCGGGATCGAGCTCATCGCTTATTTCACGATCTACAAAGGCGCCTCCTTCCTCCTCGACCCCGAGGACAAGAACGGCAAGCGCGGCTACCTGATGGCGATTTTCGCCATGGGGAGGCTCTTGCTCTATGGCGGGGGGCTCGTCCTCGCCGCTTTCTGCACTTTCGTCTGGGGGAGCATGGCCCACGGCTATTGCAACCTCTGGACCGTCTTCGCTGGGTATATGCCGGAATTCATCGTCTTGGTGATCGCCACGATGATCCGCATCAAGAGAAAGCCCGCCCCCGCGGCCAAAGCGGAGGAGCCTAAGGCGGAAGAGAAGTCGCAGGAAAGCGAGGCCGACCATGAATAACCTCTTCCTCGTCGGCGATCCCCTCAACGAGATGATCGAGTCGATGAAGGATCTGACCTTCCGCCTCTCCGGCCCGACCATCAGCTCCCTCATCGTCATGTCTTTGGTGGCGATCTTCGCCATCGTCATCGGCATCCAAGCCGCGACCCACGATCCTTTAAAGCCCACCAAGGGCCCCCTTTTCCTCGCGGAGGCCTTCTATGAATGGGTGGAGAACTGGTCGCGCGGCATCATGGGGCATGACCCCCGCGATATGGTGGGGTATTTCTTCTGCCTCTTCGCCTATCTCTTCCTCGCGTTCAATTGGTCGTTGACGGGCCTGCCCGGCATCATCGATTTCCTCGTGTTGCCCTTAAGCCTATCGATCGTGATGTTCATCCTGATCCAGGTCACCGCGCTCCGCTATCAGAAATTCCATTACTTCCATCGCTACATCGAGCCGGTGCCGATTTGGCTCCCCATCAACCTTCTGACGATGTGGACGCCGATCATCTCCACCTCGCTCCGTATGTTCGGCAACGCCCTCGCGGGGTCCGTCGTCATCGGGCTCATCAACTGGGCGATGAAAAACGCCTCCATGGCCCTCTTCTCCTTCATGGGCGAAGCGGGGCAGATCTTCCTGGGTCCCATCCCCATCGGGATCCTCAATCTTTACTTTGGCTTATTCTCCGGGTTCATCCAGACCCTGGTTTTCGCTAGTCTTAACGCCGTATGGATCGGGCAGGAAATGCCCGGCGACGACGCGATGGGCCTAGAAAAGCAGGCCGTGAGGGCCAAAGGGAATAAGCAAAGCGAAAAAGCCATATAGGAGGAAAACAATATGGGCCTTTTACAAAACCTGATGCCGGTATTGGCAGACACGACCGCCGGCCAACTCGGGTTGGTGGCCATCGCCGCCGCCATCGCCGTCTTCACCGGCGCCTTCAGCTCGCTAGGCGAATCCTGGATCTGCTGCCACGCGATCGACGCGATGGGCCGCAATCCCGAACAGCAGGGCAAGCTGCAATCGACGATGATCCTCGCCGTCGCCCTCGATGAATCCTGCGCCATCTATGCGCTCATCGTCGCGATCCTGATCATCTTCATCCTCGGAGCCAAAGTGTAAGCATGGGGATCTTCAAGGCGATTGGAAAACTTTTCCTTGTCTTGGAGGATTCCGCCGCGAGCCAAAACGTTCCCTTCACCGACGAAGACTTCACCCGCAAGCTCTTCCCCAATGGCATTTGGGATCTGGTGATCCAACTCGCTGCGTTCGTGGTGCTTTTGGTCGTGGTTTTCTTCATCGCCTACAAACCGGTGAAGAAAATGGTCGCGAAGCGTCGGGAATACGTCGCCTCGCAGATCGCCTCGGCCGAAGAGGCCAACCGCGTCGCCCAGGAGGCGGCCGCGAAGAAGGACGTGACGATCGAGGAGGGCAAAGCCGAAGCCGGGCGCATCGTCGCCGAAGCGCGCATCGAAGCCCAAAAGGAAGCCGCCCGCATCCTCTCTGAGGCCGAGCAATCCGCCTCCGAGAAGAAGAAGCAGGCCGATATTGATATCGAGTTGGCGAAGCAAAAGAGCAAAGACGATGTCTACCGCGAGATCGTCGACGTCGCCATCGCCGCTTCCAGCCAAGTCCTCAACCGCGAAGTCAACCAGAAGGACAACGAACGTTTGGTGAATGAGTTCCTTGAGGACCTTAAGGACGAAAAGAAATAAGCCATGGACGCATTAAGCAGCCAATACGCCTCCGCGTTATACGGATTGATCGAGCCGAAGCAGGGCAAGGATTATTGCCTCGCCTTGGGCTCGGTGGTTTCCTCATTGGACGCGGATCCCGAATGGGAAAAGCTGCTTTGCTCCCACGCCATCTCGAAGGCCGAGCGCGAGCAGGCGATCGAGAAGACGTTTGGGAAAACCATCACGCTCCCTTATCTCGTCGACTTCCTCAAGGTGATCTCCGCCCATCACCGGTTCTCGCGTTTCCGTGAGATCGTCGAGGCGTTCGAAACCCTCGTCAATGAAGCCGACGGCATCAAACAAGGCATTGTCTATAGCGCATCCAAACTAAGCGCTGCGCAGATGAAGTCCATCGAGGACGGATTGTCCAAACGGGTGGGCTCCCAAGTCAAACTGCGCCAAATCGTGGACCCTTCGCTATTAGGCGGGGTGAAAGTCGCATTGGACGGCAAGGTCTACGACGGGTCGCTGAAATCCAAACTATCGGAGCTTCAGCGCCAACTCTTATCCGGAGGTAAGGCATCATGAAAATCGATTCCAGCGAAATCAGCGCCCTGATCAAGGCGCAGATCAAAGGATACGAAAGCAAACTCGAGACCGACGACGTCGGCACCGTCATTTCCGTCGGCGACGGCATCGCCCTTTGCTATGGCTTAGACAAAGCGATGCTCGGCGAGCTTTTGGTCTTCCCCGGAGACGTCTACGGCATGGTGATGAACCTCGACCGTGAAGACGTCGGCGCCGTTTTATTCGGCAGCGACCGCAAGATCGAAGAAGGCGACACCGTCAAACGCACCCACAAAGTGGTGGAAGTCCCCGTCGGGGATGGATTGCTTGGCCGCGTCGTCAATTCCTTAGGCGAGCCATTAGACGGCAAAGGCGCGATCCCTTATAGCAAAACCCGCCCCGTCGAGCGCATCGCCCCGGGCGTCATGACCCGCAAATCGGTCGATACCCCGCTAGAGACCGGCATCAAGGCGATCGACGCGATGATCCCGATCGGCCGCGGCCAGCGCGAGCTGATCATCGGCGACCGCCAAACCGGCAAAACCGCGATCGCTTTGGACGCGATCATCAACCAAAAGGGCAAAGGCGTGAAATGCGTCTATGTCGCCATCGGGCAAAAGAACAGCTCCGTCGCCGTCTTGGTGGAGAAGCTCCGCCAACTGGACTGCCTCGATTACGTGACCGTCGTTTCCTCCGCGGCCTCCGAGGCGGCACCCCTCCAATACATCGCCCCCTTCGCCGGCATGGCGATGGCGGAAGAATGGATGGAGCAGGGCCAAGACGTCCTCATCGTCTTTGACGACTTGTCCAAGCACGCCGTTTCCTATCGCACGCTCTCCCTCCTTTTGAAGCGTTCCCCCGGCCGCGAGGCCTTCCCCGGCGACATCTTCTATCTCCATTCCCGTCTGCTCGAACGCGCCTGCCGCCTATCGGAAGAATATGGCGGAGGCTCGATCACCGCGCTGCCGATCGTCGAGACGCAGGCCGGCGACATCTCCGCCTACATCCCGACCAACGTCATCTCCATCACCGATGGCCAGATCTTCCTGGTCACCGACTATTTCGCCGAAGGGCAACGGCCCGCGGTCGATTCCGGCTTCTCGGTCTCCCGCGTCGGCTCCTCCGCCCAGATCAAGGCGATGAAGCAGGTCGCCGGCTCCTTGAAGATCGAGCTCGCGAGCTACCGCGAGATGCTTTCCTTCTCCCAATTCGGCAGCGACCTCGACGCCTCGACGAAGAAGATCCTCGCCCACGGCGCCGTCTTGATGGAGACCTTAAAGCAAAAACAATACCACCCCTATCCGATGGAAATGCAGATCCTCGAGCTTTTCGCGGTGAAGAACCGTTATCTAGACGAGCTTTCCAAAGAAGAGGTCGGCCCATGGCTTTCCGGACTCGATTCCTTCGTCTCCGCCAACCACGCGGATGTCTTGCAAGAACTATTGAAGAAGAAAGCCTTCGATGACGAACTGACCGCCCACATGAAAGCGGCGGTGGAGGACTATATCGCCTCGAGGAAGTAAAGGATTATGTCGTTAGGGCTCAACAAAACCAAACGAAGGATCCTCTCCGTCCGCTCGACGCAGAAGATCACCAAGGCCATGGGCATGGTCGCGACCGTGAAGCTGAAGCGCTTCAAGGATGGTTTTGAGCAGGAATCCGCCTACCGCGCCTCCTTAACCCGCGCGATGGCCGCCGCCTTCCATTACGACAAACTCACCGCCTCCCATTACGGAATGGAAAACGAAGAGGTCGAAGGCATCCTCTACCTTGTCATCACCTCCAATCTCGGACTATGCGCCGGGTATAACAACGAGGTCTTCCGTTACGCGGAAAGCCTCATCGACCCCGAAATAGACACGATCCTCCCCATCGGGGAGAAGGGCAGGGCCCATTTCCTCAGGGATCCGCGGTTCAAGCACGTCTTGACCGACGAAGAGAACCTCGACCTCTCAATGGAGCCGCGCCTCATCAACCGCGCCGCCCTCCATTTGAAGAACGCCTTCAACCAGAAGAAATACCGCAAAATCGTCATCATCTACACCCGTTACGTGAACTCGCTCCGCTTCGTGCCGGACCAAAAGACCCTCTTGCCCTTCTCACTAGAATACGAGAAAGAGCCCTACGAGGAGTATTGCCCGCCGCTATTCGAGCCGTCTCCTAGGGAACTCATCCATAGCCTGATGCCCCAATACCTCGGCGCCGTGCTATATGACGCCTTGACGGAGAGCCAGCTATCGGAGCAAGCCTCGAGGAGGACCGCGATGGACAACGCCAACGACAACGCGGACGAGATCCTCAACCAACTCACCATCGAATACAACAAAGCGCGCCAGGCAGCGATCACCCAAGAGATCACCGAAGTCGTCGGCGGCGCGAATGGAAAGAAATAAAGGAGGAACACCATGGCAGAGAAGAAACCTAACGATGCCCTAATCGGCACCATCGTCGAAGCGGTGGGACCGGTCATCGACGTGAAATTCGAAAGCAAGAACCTGCCGAAGATTCTCACGGCTTTGCGCATCCCCTTGCCCGAAGGCAAATCCTTGACCATCGAAGTCATGCAGCATATCGGCGATGACGTCGTCCGCTGCGTCGCCATGGGCCCGACCGACGGGCTCGTCCGCGGGATGGAGGCCATCAACACCGAATCCCCGATCACCGTCCCGGTGGGCAATGAGACCCTCGGGCGCATGTTCAACGTCCTCGGCGAACCGATCGACGGCATGCCCTTCGAATCGAAGAAGCGGATGCCGATCCATCGCGCGGCCCCGACGTTTGAAGAACAGGCCACCTCCAAAGAGATCCTCGAGACTGGGATCAAGGTCATCGATCTGCTTTGTCCCTACGTCAAAGGCGGCAAGATCGGCCTCTTCGGCGGGGCGGGCGTTGGCAAGACAGTCCTCATCCAGGAACTCATCTTCAACATCGCCTCCGAGCATAACGGCACCTCGATCTTCGCCGGCGTCGGCGAACGGAGCCGCGAAGGCAATGACCTCTATTTCGAGATGAAGGAATCCGGGGTCCTCAATAAGACCGCTTTGTGCTTCGGACAGATGAACGAACCCCCCGGAGCTCGTATGCGCGTCGGCTTATCCGCGCTCACCATGGCGGAATATTTCCGCGATCAGGAACACCAAGACGTCCTGCTCTTCATCGATAACATCTTCCGCTTCACCCAAGCGGGTTCGGAAGTCTCCGCGCTACTAGGCCGCATGCCTAGCGCCGTCGGTTATCAACCGACCCTGGCCACTGAGATGGGACAGCTCCAGGAACGCATCACCTCGACGAAGGATGGCTCCATCACCTCCGTCCAAGCCGTCTACGTCCCCGCGGATGACTTCACCGACCCCGCCCCGGCGACGACTTTCTCCCACTTGGATGCCCGCACGCTTCTAGACCGCAATACCGCGGCCTTAGGCATCTTCCCCGCGGTCGATCCCCTGGAATCCTCTTCGGCGATCCTCGACCCCGAGGTTTTGGGCGAAGAGCATTACGAAGTCGCCCGCGGCGTCCAGCGCCTCTTGCAACGCTATAAAGAACTCCAAGACATCATCGCGATCCTTGGCATCGATGAGCTTTCCGATGAGGATAAGGCGATCGTCAACCGCGCCAGGAGGGTGCGTAACTTCCTTTCCCAGCCCTTCCACGTCGCCGAAGCCTTCTCCGGCTACAAAGGCGTGTATGTCCCCTTGAAAGAGACCGTCCGCTCCTTCAAGGAATTGCTTTCCGGGGCCTATGACGAATACCCCGAGGCCGCTTTCATGTATTGCGGCACCATCGAGGACGTGAAGAAGAGGGCAGAGGAGCTCAAATAACATGGTGCGATTGACCATCCGTTCGGAAAAAGGCGCGTTCTTCGACCAAGAAGTCGATTACGTTCTTTTGCCTACGGAGCGCGGCCCATTGCAATTCCAAGCGGGGTGCACGCCTTCGATCGTCCGCTGCGTCGAAGCGGGAGTGTTGAAGGTCGTCATCCAGGACAAGCCCAAATTCTTCGCCATCTTCCACGGCCTCGCCGATGTGAGGCCCGAAGGGGTCCATCTCCTCGTCGAAGAGGTGGAGGACGGCTACGAGATCGACATGGCCCGCGCGATCGCTAGGCGCGATAGGGCCCTCGACATCATCCATAACGCCAACGATTCCGAAGACGTGCAATTCGCTAGGATTTCCTTGGCGAAGCAATTGGCGCGCATCAGCGCCAAGAATCTAGATGCCGGCCATAAATAAGGCCGAGCAGGAGGGTAACGATATGAATTTCATCTTTATTTCCCCAAACTTTCCCCCGCGGTATTTCAAATGGGTCGAATCCCTCAAAGCCCGCGGCGTCAACGTTTTGGTCATCGCCGATTCCCCGCATTATGACCTGAACCCGCGCTTATTAAGCGCCTGCACCGAGTATTACTTCGTCGCTGATATGAACGATTTCGAATCGATGTGCAAAGCGGTGGAGTATTACCAGAAGAAATACGGGAAGATCGACTACATCGAATCGATGAACGAGTGGTGGCTCCGCAGCGATGCCAGGCTCCGCGAAAGGTTCGGCGTCGATGGCTTGCTCCCGAAGGACATGGACCGCATCACTTCGAAATCGGGGATGAAGGAATATTTCCAAAAAGGCGGGGCGAAGACGATCCGTTACCTCCTCGTCTCCGGGCCGGAAGACAAAGAAAAAGCCAAGGCTTTCGTCAAAGAGGTCGGCTACCCCGTCTTCGTCAAACCCGACGTCGGCGTGGGCGCGGCGGATTCCTATGCTTTGCATAATGAGGCGGAATTCGACCATTTCTTCACCTTGAAGCTCCCCGAGCAATACATCATGGAGGAATACGTGGACGGGCAGATCGTCTCCTTCGACGGCATCTGCGATAACGATGGCAACGTCGTCTTCTGCTCCACCGACCATTTCCCCACCCCGATCGCCATCGTCGTCAACGAGAAGACCGACTATTACTATTTCAATAATCCCTTCGCCTTGGAGATGAAGGACCTCGATGGGAAGGAATTCGAAAGGGTAGGGCGTCAAGTCGTCAAAGCCTTTGGCATCCGCAAACGCTTCTTCCACATCGAATTCTTCGTCTTGAAAGGCGATAAGCCGGGACTAGGCAAAAAAGGCGATTTCGTCGCCCTCGAATGCAATATGCGCGCCCCGGGTGGTGACACCCCCGACCTCATCGACTACGCCAATAGCGTGTCCGTTTACGAGATCTACGCAGACGTCATCTGCTATAACGAGAACCGCCAAGACCTTTCGGGGACGAAGTATTACGCCTTCGCCTCCCATCGCCGCGATGCGCTGAAATACGCCCACACCGAGGAAGAGATCCTCTCCCGTTACGCCGGAAAGCTCGCCATGCATGGCCGCTATCCGGAGCATATCGCCGTCGCGATGGGCGACTTGTTCTATTTCGCGAAATTCGCCACGTATGAAGAAGGCATGGAATTCGATGCCTTCGTCAGGCAACGGGCTTAAGCGATAAATTCTTGGAAGGCTTCGTCCGCCTCGGAGTAATCCGTTAAGGAGGTGAAGCCTTTTTCTTTTTCGTAATGGGCGAGCTTCCCTTCAAGGTCTTCGCCCACGGCCTCGGTCAATTGATTCCAATCTGCTTCAGAGAAAAAGGAGGATTCGACGATGCCCACCGCTTTGCGGGAAGCGTCGATTCCTAACGCTTCGCGGCCAAGGTCATCTTCTTTGGCTTCGAAATAGAGGTAGGTCTCCTCTTGCTTATCGAGAAAAGAAGAGAATCCGGACGCGGTGCGGAGGGTATAGGAGTAGGGCAGGTTGATATAAGGCAAGATGGCTTCCTCCACCCGTTGGATGGTTTGAGCGTGATTGGCGATGCTAAGCTCTTTGCAGCGCGACGCGTTTTCGATGAGATAGAGGGTGGGGGTGCGGTAATTCGCGCTGGAAATCCCTAAGCCCGGGAAGGCGTTCACGATCGGGTCCATCTCCGCGTGGATATGGTTGGCTTCGATCGCGAAGAGCTCGATGTCGTGCTTCTCGATGAAGCCGACCACGACGTTATGGATGTCCTCGCAATGGATGCAGCTATTTCCATATAGATATAAGAGGAAGGGCTTTTCGTTTTCGATGCGCGCCTTCATTTCCTCCGCTTTCCCCTTGCGGGCCACTTCATCGAAAGAGGCGGTGACGCGGGTTTGATCGAGGATGTCCCCGTTGCGGTTAATGAAAGGATAGCCCGGGCGGATATCATAGGAGACACCCGAGGAAGCGCCGCAGCCGGATAAGGCAAGTGGGAGGATCGAAATCAAAAACAAGCGGGATTTCACGGACGGAATTATAAAGCATTTTCGCCTATATGGCGGGCTCCCTTCTTTTGCTAAGGCCCTTTTGGTAAAATAGGGCAGCCCAAAAGCAAGGGAGGAACGAGTATGAATATTCTGCATGCGATTTCGAAAGCGAGGATCACTCCCGAATCCTTCCTCGCCTGCGTCGAAATCCCCGCGGGGAGCAAAAACAAATACGAAATCGATAAGGAATCGGGGGCTTTGATCCTCGACCGCATCCTTTTCACCTCCACCCATTACCCCCAGAATTATGGGTTCATCCCGCGCACCTGGGGCTTAGACGAGGACCCTCTCGATGTTTTGATCCTCTGCTCGGAGCCCATCGTCCCCCTGAGCTTGGTGCGCTGCGTTCCGATCGGCATCCTGAACATGAGCGATTCCGGGGAAATCGACGAGAAGATCATCGCGGTCTGCATCAACGACCCCGATTACAACCAATACAAAGACATCAGCGAGCTTCCGCCGCACATCTTGGAGGAAATCTCGCACTTCTTCATGCGTTATAAGGAACTAGAGCACGGCAAAGAGACTTCGATCGAAGGCTACCAAGGACGCGACAAAGCCATCGAAGCCATCGCCGCCGCCAAACTGCGGTATGAAAAAGTCTTCCCCTACCGGCCCTAAATCCAAAGCAAGAAAGATCCTTTCCATTATCAGTTGGGTCATTTTCGGTGGCTTGTCCGTTTTGATTTTGACCGAATCCGCCACCGCCTCCGATTCTAGCGCCAGGCAAAGCAACATCGTCGCCCGGATCATCACCGATTTCATCAATGGCGTTACCCCGGGCAAAGAGGCCGCCATCGTCAAGCCTAGCGGCATCACTTTGAAGACCGATCAAGCCTATCAAGGCGAAGACACAGCCGTCTTGGGAACGACCCGCATGATTTCCTATTGGCTAAGCGGAAAAGAAGGCGCCGTATTGGATGCCCAAGTCTCCATCAAGCGGCAGGATGGTTCCACCGACGAAGACTACACCCTTTCCTTAACCCAGGTCTCCAACGGGGGCTATATCCGCATCCTTCCCTATCGGATGAAGGACGATTGCTCTTTCTCCATCACCGATTCGGCGGGGGAAAGCGTCACCTATGCCTTTGACGTGGTAGACCGCACCGCCCCGGAACGCTTTGATTTCGTCTGCCCCGTTTTGAAAGTGGGGCAGGGCATCCCCCTAGAAGGGGTAATCCCCGAGGATGACGGGGGCCGCGACGATGATTACCTACGCCGTTTCCTCAATCCTTTCCTCATCGATTGGTCGGTCTCCGATCCTGCGGTTTTGACGTTAGATTTGACTAACGGGGTTTTGAAGGCTTCCGCGCCCGGAACGGCCCAATTATTGATGAATGGGTCGCCTATTTGCGAAGTCCAGGTCGCCAATGAACCCTATGAAATCCCCACCGATTTCTCTTACGAAGGCACGACGATCGTCCATGCACTTGATTACGATTACCCTCCGCTTGGCAGCCAATTCACCGCGACCTGCGATAACCCCGATGAGCTATTCGTCTATCGCGTAGACGATGAGATGACCGCGAGGGTCCTCTCGGACCGTTATGGTTCCGAAGGCATCGTCCGCGGGGGCTTGGTCCGCGGGTATCGCCTCCAAAAAGACGCGACCTTGAAAATCTATCCCGCTTCCAATCCTTCGATCGCCAAGACGGTGACGATCACCAATGAAGTGGCGACCGCCGTCGACGCCGTTTCTTTCTCCATCGCCAGCGGCTCCGCCCCGCATTCTTCGGATTCCTTCGCCGTCGAATCCGGCACCAGGCTCACCATCTCCGCGGATTTCCAGCCGCAGAACACCATCAATAAGAACCTCGTGGTCACGACTTCCGATGCCGGGGTCGTCTCTTTGAGCTCCGGCCGCGGCTTATCCATCGTCGCCACCGCGAAGAATAAAGGAAAAGCAACCATCCACGTGGAAGCGGAGGCCGATCCTTCCTATTCGAAAGACTACGTCATCACGGTCAATTTGATGCCGACGATCGATAAGGCGGGCGAAGCGCGTATTCAGCAAGTCACGCGAAAAGCCCTGGGTCATTTCGGTTTATTCCTATTTACCGCCACGTGGGGCATGCTCGCCTTCTTGCTTAGCGTTCCCCACGCCAAACTCAAATACCTATGGAATTCTTTGGAGGCTTTTGGGGCCGGTTTGATCCTGGCCTTTGGCTCCGAAGGCATCCAGACCATCCCCGCGCTTAAGCGCTCTGGCGAAGTGAAGGATGCTCTCATCGATATGGCGGGCTTCCTCGTCGGCATGGCCATCGTCTTATTGGTCTATTTCCTTATCGATAGAACCAAGAAGAAAAAAGCGGAAGCCAATCCGCCAGAGGAAGAAAAGATAGAAGAGCAGGATCAACCCTGATCGACGCTATCGCGGAACGCCTTCAAAAAGCGTTCCTTTTTTTCTTGGGCGATCGCAAGGAAACGCGGATTGGCGGTATCTTGATAACGCCCGATGGCCCAGTAATACCAAAGCCCGTCCAGCGCGGTGATGAGCACTTTCATTTGATACAAGGCGCTCGGGGCGTAGTTCATCCCTAGATAACGGATGAGCAATAGCTCGGTGATCTCGTCGAGGTTGTTTTCCTCGATGAGGCTCGCCAAATCGAATAGTTCCCCGTTGATCGCGGCGAATTCGAAATCGCAGAAATAGACCGCGCGGCGGCAGGATTCGGTGAGGATGATGTTCCCTTCGTGCAAATCGTTATGGGAAATGACTTGCCTAGAGTTCCTTAAGACGGAGGAAGCGGTCTGCACGACGCTTCGTTCGTAGCCTTCCGGCAACGAAACCCCGGATTTCTTTTTATAGGAGAAGTAACGCTGCTCGAATTTGAAATCGTCTTTGATGCTCGGGGCGACGGAATGCATCTCCTTGATGGAATCGATGACCCCGTAGATCGCCGGGATGTTGAATTGCCCATTGTCATCGCGAAGATGGACATTCCCTTTGGAGGGGATCCAGGCCTCGATCTTATCCCCGGTCCTTGGGTCGAAGGCCCATAGCGGAGGAAGCGGGGCATCATGATTATGGGAAAGCAGGGATTCGATGATGCGGAATTCCGTGTTGGGGGAATAGAAAGGATCATCGGTCGGGTTTGGCTTTTTGATGCGAAGCGCGACGATGAAATCGATTTTGTAGATGTAATTCCCGCCTTCTTGGATGAGGCGGTTGGAGGTGGCCTTCTTCTTGGTGACGCGTTCGTAATGGGCTAAGGCGCGGTTCATGGGGTCGCTCATTTGTCTTCCCCTCCGCGCCATTTCTCAGCGTTTTCATAGGCCTCTTTCGCTTCCGGCGAGACATGGGTCAGCCATGCGCTTTGGTATTCTTTGACGATCGCTTGCCCGCGCACATTGCCGCGGCGGACGTTCTTATGCTGGGTATACATGACTTCGCCCGATTCCAATTTGGAAGCGAGGAGGCAGATCTCGCATCCGAGTTGGATCTCCTTGGAACTGGGATTGTCCTTTTGGATGATGAGGTGAGCGCCATGATTGTCTTTGACGTGGAGCCAAAGGTGGTTCTTCTTCGTGGCCAAAAGGAAGGAAAGCACATCATTTTGGATGGCGTTTTTGCCAAAGAGGTAACGCGTTCCATCGATGACGCAGAGGAAGGGGAGGGAAGCGGCTTCAGAAAGCGGGGAGGCGCTTTTGCCTTTGCCCGTTAAGCCATCCAATCCATATTCCTTGCTTAGCTTTTCTAACATTGGCTCATCCGCGGCTTCCAATGTGCCTAAAAGGCGTTCGGCTTCATCGAGTTCTTTCTTCGCGGTTTCGAGGTTGGCTTCCCCGCGGGCGATCGTGGCCTTGGCCTTTTTGGCGCGGCGGAAGAAAGCCTCCGCATTCGCGGATGCGGATTTCCTCGGGTCGAGGGCGATCCTCTCCCCGTAATAATCCATGCAGCCTTCCTCCGGATGGATGGAGGAGAGGTCGGTGAAGATGAAGTTGCCGTATTGGCCGTCTTCTAGGTGCTTTTTCGCTTCCTCGATGTCCCCATGGATCGCTTTGATCTTCTTATTCGCCGCCTTCTTCTTGTTGGAAAGGTGGGTGAAAACATCGTGAAACCTCGTCCGTTTTCTTCTTTCTTTGAGTGCTTCTTCCTTGGTTTCGCATTCGGATAGATAGGCCTCGAAATCGAAGGAAACCTCTTCTTCGTCGGAGAGGTTTTTCCTTAACGGGGGTTCATAAAGGATGCCCTTGAAGATCGGGCGCGGATCGGTGATGAGGTTCGTCCTTAAGGCCCCGACGACCTTCTTTTCTTGATTAAGCAGGATGAGGTTCGCTTTGGAGGGGATGATCTCCGCGACTAAATAGGCGGTCTCTTCCTTATAGATGTCGTTGATGGTCAATAGGCGGAAGCAGAGGACGCGGTCGTCATTAAGGAGCTCCACGCTTTCGATGAGGGCGTTCGACATCGTTTTCCTCAAAAGCATGGAAAACGGGGTGGAGAGGCTATTGCCTTCCAAAGGAATGTCACTTAGGTAGACACGCGGGGAAGCGTTGTCCAAAACGAAGGCCAACCGCCCGGATTTGCTCGTGGAAAAAAGGAAGACATCCTTATCGTATTGGATCGCCTTTGAAAGCCTTTGGCCGGAAAGCAGGGCATTAAGCCGCGTGGCCAATTGGCGCGTTTCTCCGATTCGCAAAGCCATGGGGTAAGTATACACCGAAGAAGCGTTATGGGGGCGCGCCCCTTTCGCATATGCGCTACAATAGCGCGGATGGCGATCGAGTTCCCCGAATTGGATTATCTGCATGGGCCTATGCCCTCCTTTCTTTTAGAAGCGGCCTCCTCCCCCTCCATGCTCCGCCTTCAAGACGTCGGCATGCATTGCGGCCTCGAATACACGTCCTACCCCTATTTCTCTAAGGTCGAACCCTATTCCCGTTATGCCCATTCCTTAGGCGTGGCGATGATCGTCTACCGTTTCACGGGTGATCCTAAGCAAGCCCTCGCCGGGCTATACCACGACATCGCGACCCCATGTTTCTCCCATGTCGTGGATTTCCTAAAAGGGGATCACGAAGCGCAGGAATCGACGGAAGAAGCCACGCGCTCCATCATCGAAAACGACCCGAAGAACATCGAAAACCTATGCAAATCGGGCATCAAATTGGATGAAGTCGATGATTATCACCATTACCCGATCGCCGATAACGACTCCCCCAAACTCTCCGCGGATCGTTTGGAATACTCCTTGGCGAATTTCCTCCACTTTGGCTTTGCGAGCAAGGAAGAGACTCAATCCCTTTATGACGATTTGATCGTATCGAAAGACGAGGAAGGGACGGTGGAGCTCGCCTTTAAGAACCTAGACAAGGCCAAGAGATTTGGTCATCTGATGATGAAGAACGCGGACATGTATTCCAGGAAAGAGGACCGCTACGCGATGGAGATGCTCTCGCGCCTCCTCCGCCGCGCCATCGAGGAAAAGGTCATAGCCGAGACGGACCTTTATGGAAGGGAAAAGGACCTCGTTTTGAAACTGTCCCAATCCCACTTAAGCCGCGGTTGGGAAGACTTCACCCGGCTAAGTCGCGTCGAAACGAAGCCCGATCCGTCCTCCCACCCATTCTTCGCCGCCTCCATCATGACGAAGAAGCGGTGGATCGACCCCCTTGTCCACGGCCAAGGCCGCCTATCCGAACTCGACGCGGAATTCGGAAAGATGGTGCATGACTTCCTTGGCCTATCCTTCGACGAAACCCTATATGGCTACGCCGAATGACGCGAAGGACATTCATTTCGTTTAGAAATTCATCCAGCAACTCTTCAGGAAGGCTTTGACGGAGTCTAGGTCTTTCCCTTCGTAATAGTTGACCAGATGATTTTTGAATTCCCCGACCCTGCTATGATCGATCACCAATAGACCCGCGCCTTTGGAAATCAGGTAATGGTTCGCGTAAATCACGGCCGTTCTCTTGTTCCCGTCGTTATAGATTTGAGTCTTCATGACATAGAGAGCCAAGGCGATGGCCTTGTCGAGATCGCCCATCTCCGCGGCGAGCAAGTCATCGATATCCTCTTTCACCTGCGTTTCCAAAGGAATCGGAGGCACATAGGACGAGCCCCCGATGGTGACGGGGACCGCGCGGATTCTTCCCCCATCTGGCCCGGCGATGAGGCCTTCATTCACCAATCTTGCGATATAAGAGGCCAAATAATAGTCGCTTGGAACGCTTAAAGCGTCTTTGTCCAAGATGAATTCCCAAGCGTGCTTCAAGTTGATGATTTTCTGAACATCTTCCGTTTTGAGGTTTCGGACAATACCATTCTCGAGGATGGCTTCGGTGTCGGGGAAAGTGGTGGAGAGCCCTTCTAGGATCGCCTGATCATAGATGATCTTTTTCATGTTGGCCCTAGCGAATTCCATGTTGAGGATGACCCGTGGGCTAAGATCTTTCTCGGCGAACCCCAAGGTGGCCAATTGCCTATCGATCGCCCGGATTTCCTTCCGAAGCGCTTTGGCTTCCTCGTTATTTCGCAATAGGACGTTATAAAGCTCATCGGAATAATCGCCGACATACACTGATTTTGCCTTATCCAGAACCCGCTTTCTCACATAGAGGTATTTCCGATTCGAGATCGTTTTGATTTCCGGCGTCCCATCGTAGGCCAAAAGATTTAGGCGCGCCTGAAGCTCGGAGCGCTTCACCAATAAGGTTTTGATCGTGGCCACGATGTTTTCCATAATTGCGATTTAGGGAACTTTTCGCAACCAATATAGTGATTTTGTTCCCTAAATGCAATCAAGGCTCCGTTATGATCCTGTAGCATTTTTCTAGGAGATCCTCCTTCTTCGTTCTTCACCTTTCCTATACCCAGGAAGAAGGGGAATTGGCGTTCTTTTTCTCCGAGTTTCCTCATTTTTGAGACCGCATCGAAAGAAAAAAGTTAGGAATCTTTTCAGTTTAATGGGACTTTTAAATTGCTTATATCACGCGCCCGAAGGAATTCGCTAAAATGAAAAATATGAAACACCTGTATTTATTCCCGTTAGCCATGACGGCCCTGCTCGCCGCCTGCACTATTTCCCCGGCGACGCCAAGTTCCTCCAAGGGCGAAAACGTCGAACCCACCTCTTCGGATTCTTCTTCCAGCAGTCAAGGCGGAAGCACTTCGGAAACCTCGAAGGCCACCTCGGAGGGCGGCACCTCGACTTCGCAAGAAGCCACCCCTTTCGATAACCTTCCCGAAATCGATCACATCCAAGTCTTCTGCCCGTCCAAATACACCAAGATCTGGGCGTGGAATGACAAGGGAGATGTCTTCTCTTCTTGGCCCGGCGCCACCCTCGTCACGTTTGATTCGGATTGGAAAACCTATGAATTTGAGGACTACACCTCGTTGAAGATCATTTTCTCCATCGATGGAAATAGCCAAACCAGCGCGGACGGTCATGATGCCACCCACGCGGGATATTGGTGGTTCTATGATGGGTTGTTCGTGGATGTGAACCCCTTGCTTCCCCCTGAGCCGATCGATCCCGGCGATCATGATGTCCCCGCGGGATATGAAGGGAACATCTTCCATGCCTTCGACTGGAAACTAAGCGAAATCACCAATAAGCTGGACGATATCAAAGCTGCGGGATACCGCACCATCCAGACTTCGCCCCTTCAGGCCCCGAAGGACTATAGCTCCTCCTGGACCGACACCAAGGGGCAGTGGTGGAAGCTTTATCAACCCCTCTCTTTCTCCATCTCCCCGAGCAATAAGACCTGGATCGGCGGGGCGAGCGAGCTGAAGACTTTGACCACGGCCGCCCACGAAAAGGGCCTAGCGATCCTCGTCGACGTCGTCGCCAACCACATGGGCTCCTCCAGCGATTGGTCCAATCCTCCCTCGGCTATCGCGACCTATGAACCTGATATCTATAACGGCAGGAACGCCGACCCCGCGACTTTCCATAAGGAATCCGGTTCGATTTCCGATTCCTCGCGCTATCTCAACACCCAAGGCCATATGGGCGACCTCCCCGATTTGAATACCGGCCTCCCCCTCGTCCAAAACCGCGTCTATTCCTATCTCAAGGAGCTCGTCGACAATGGGGTCGATGGCTTCCGCTTCGACGCAGCCAAGCACATCGAAACCGCCCATGACGATGCATCTTTCGCCAGCGACTTCTGGGCAAATACCGCAGGCAAGGTCAATGCCTACGCCAAAACCACCTATTCGAAAGAGCTCTTCTCCTATGGAGAGATCCTCACCCGCGTCGGCGGCACCGGCTCGATGGCGGACTACCTGGATTACCTCCCGATGGTGACCGATAACGAGGCGGGGAATAAGATCCTCGCCGCGATCGAAAGCAAGGACACCGCCAAAGCCTCCGCCGATACCTATCCGTCCCGTTTGCCCGCGAAGCACACCGTCCTTTGGGGCGAATCCCATGATACCTATCTCAACGGGGACGGTTCTTCCAAAAACAGCACCCAGGCCGACGTCAACAAGGCCTACGCCCTCGTCTCCGCGAGGAAAGATAGCCGCGCGCTTTATTTCCCGCGTCCAGGGAGCACGATGTCCTCGGTCAAAACCACAGACTACAAAGGCGCCCTCGTCTCCGCGGCGAACCATTTCCATATCAATATGGATGACGCCGATGAAGCCCATTCCAGCCAAAATGGCTTCGCGATCGTCGAGCGCTACGGCACCCACGAGGGCGCCGTGATCGTCCCGGTCAACGCCTCCGCCAATGCGGAAGTGAGCTTCTCCCATCTAACCAATGGCTCTTACCGCGATCTCGTCACCTCGCAGACCTATGAAATCAGCGGTGGCAAATTGACCGCGCCTAGCGGTTCCGTCTTGGTCTTGGAAAAGACGGGCAAATAAAAGGCGAAAAAAAGAAAAAGAGGCGGGATTTCCCGTCTCTTTTCGTCTTTAGGCGCTTTCTAGACCGCCGATGTTCATCTTCTTGATGAGCGCGTCCCCGACCTCTAATCCGCCGGTGAGTTTGCTCTCTTTATCGATGCCGACGAGATCCTTCAGCATCCCGAGGATATTCCCCGAAAGGGTGATGAGGTTCAGCGGCTTCGTGATCTTGCCATCCTCGATGAGGTAGCCTTCGGCTTGGCAGGAGAAGTCGCCCGAGGCTTCGTTCATCCCGGTGCCGAGCCCGGCGATCTCGGTGATGTAGACGCCTTCTTTGATATGGGCGATCAATTCTTCCTTGCTCTTCTTCCCGCCTTTGACGCGGCAGAAGTTGCTACCGACGCCGATGCGCCCGCCGACCCAGGAGCCGTTCCCGGTGCTTTCGACCCCGAAATGCTTCGCGGTCTCGCGGTTATGGAAGTAGGTGAGGAGTTTTCCCTTCTCGACGACCTTCTTGTTCAAGCAGGCGTGGCCTTCGTCATCGAAATAGGTGAAGTAGATGTTCTTCTCCAAGGGGCGTTCCTCGATGGAGAACTTCTTCGAGGCGACCTGCTCCCCGAGCTTCCCTTCGAGGAAGGAGGAGTGACGCATCACCTCATCCGCGGAGCAGGCGGAGAGGAAATAACCGACCAAATCGGAGAAGACGTCGCGGTCAAGCAACGTCGGATAGGCTTTGGCCTTGATCGGCTTGCCGCCGAACTTAGAGAGCAATCCCTTCACGATGCCGGAGGTGAATTTCTCCGCGTCGAACTTGGAATAGTCGTTATCGAAGAACACGTCCCCGAAGGACTTGGTTTCCTCTTCTTTCTTCCCAACGACGTAGGCGTAGAGGCTATAGTAGTTTCGCTTCTGGGAGAGATGTACGCCATGGGAGTTATGGAATTCGCTATGGCTTTCCCTTTCCGCGTAGCCGATCCCCTCGGTGTCGACGATGTAAGGCGAAGCAGAAAGCAAGGTTTTCTCCAAAGAGAAGAGCAAATCGATCTTCTCCTTCATCGGGATGGAGGATAAGCCTTTGTTGAAGAAAGAACCCTTCTTGTATTTGGACGAGCCTTCGAACAAAGAGGCCTCGCCTTCTTTTTCGTTATAGGTCGCCGTGCGGATGATCTCCGAGACGAGGAAGGCGAAGCCCTCCTTGCCGCGCTTGGAGGTGGTGCCCATCCCGAATTTCCCTTTGTAGATCCCCGCGGCGATCAGCGAGAAATCGTCGCTGATCTTATAGGAATCGATCTGCCCGCGGAAAAGGCGGACGGAGGTGGCTTTGGACTGGCTCACCTGGATTTGGAATTGCTCGATGCCCGCTTCTTGGGCGAGGCGATAAAACAAGGAGACGTTCATTCTAATTTACCCCCATTCCCCCCGATGACGAGGTTTTGGATGCGGATGGTCGGCTGGCCGACGTTGACGCAGATGAGGCCGCTGGAAGCCCCGCAATTGCCCTGGCCCAAAGCCAAGTCATTCCCGACGCGGTCGATGTTCATAAGGACATCTTTCCCCGAGCCGATGCAGATGCAGCCTTTGACGGGCTCGGCGATCTTGCCGTCGCGGATGATGTAGGCCTCCGAGGCGGCGAAGTTGAATTCCCCGGTGGTCGGCTGGACCGATCCGCCGCCGAAATCGGCGACGTAGATGCCTAATTTCGTATCGGCGATGATGTCTTTGGGATCGTCTTTGCCCGCGGCGATATAGGTGTTGCTCATGCGGGAGACCGGCGCGTATTTGTAGGATTGCCGTCGCGCGGTGCCATTGGCCTCTAATTTCCCCTCGAAGCGGCGGGCGGAGAGGCGGTCGACCATGAACCCTTTGCAGATCCCCTTCTCGATGAGAAGGTTCTTCTGGGTCTTATGCCCTTCGGAGTCGATGTTGCTCGACCCCCATTCGTTGGGGATCGTCCCATCGTCATAGGCGGTCACGAGCGGCGAAGCGATTTGCTTTCCTAGGCTTTCGGAGAAGACCGATAATCCGCGGGAGGTCGCCTCGGCTTCCAAAGAATGGCCGCAGGACTCATGGAAGAGCACCCCGCCCCAGCCGTTGGCGATCACGACGGTGTAGACGCCGCTAGGGCAATCTTTCGCGGAAAGCAGGCGGATGGCTTTCTCGGCGACTTGGCGCGCCTTGCCTTTGTAATCGAGTTCTTGGGTGAAGTAGTGCCAGCCGTCGCATCTCCCCGGCCCGGCGAAGGCGGTTTGGAGGTTATCGCCTTCTTGGGCGAAGGCCTCGATGATCAAACGGCCCCGTTGGTTGAGGTTAGGATATAAATGGGCTTCTTCCCCTTCGGCGTTATAGACCTCGGTCCTTTTCAAGACGTTAGAGAAGATCGCGATGCGGCGGACTAAGCGCGCGTCGACTTCCTTCATCGCCTGATCGACTTCGCGAAGATACGCGATCTTCGCTTCGGTCGGGACCTCGTCTAAGGGGTCGCGGAACTTATTGATGACTTTGACGCGTTCCTTCTTGATGGAAGAGACGGTGAATTTCCTCTCCTCGGAGAAGCTCGCGGACAAATCGCGGGCCAGACGGCACAATGAGGCTTTGGATAGATCGCTCGTATGGCCATAGACCATGCGGGTGCCTAGCAACAAGCGGATGCCCACCCCGATCGAGGAGGAGGCGGAAAGCGATTCGACCAACCCGTTTTCGAGGGTGAGGTTATTGCCCTTGGTCTCTTCGACGTAGATCTCCGCGTAATCGGCCCCGGTGGCGAGGCCTTCGTTTAGGACGGCTAAAGCGGTGGTTTTGCTTAATAACATGCTTCGTTGTCCCTCCTTTTCATAATGGATAAATACTATGCGCGCGGGAATAGAAAGCAAGAAAAAGCGGCATAGGCGGGCGAAATGGGGTATCATTAACCTGTCCCAAAGGAGACATCCTTATCAGAAACACAGAGATCCTATTGCTCAATTATCGCCGCCGCTTGGAAAAAGGCTCGTCTTTAAGCCCCGAAGAACGCTCCGATGCCATGGTCGACGCCCGGTTTTTCCTTCTCTTCCTAGAAGAGCAGGGCCGCGAGCCGATCGACATCGACGGGGAATTCTTCCGCGCCTATGTGATGGAAGTGATCCTCGGGCGCGATTTCGGCGCCTTCATCGACCGCCATCGCTTCCTTTCCTGCATCGCCGGGTTATTCGAATTCCTTTCCTTGCTAGAAGAAGAGGGGGAGCTCTCTTTCTCTCAGGCCAAGAACATCCAAGCTTCCTATGAGGAGCTAGGCGACCATTTCCTCGAACTCCACGATGACCGCGCGGCGTTCATCAAACGCGCCTTGGATTTACTAGGCCGCGAGAAGATCACCCCCCAAGAGAAAGAGGAGCTATCCGCAATCCGGGAATACCTCAAGGCTGCGAACATCATCCAAGGAAAAGAAGACTTCGCCATTGAGATGACCAAAGCCCTAGAGAAAGCCGCGAAGAAGCATCTTGCCTAATGAAAATGCGGGAAATCCCGCATTTTTCATTTCTTCTCGTCCGGTTTAATGAGCTTTAGGTTCACGTGGCAGTAGCCGCCCGGATTCTTTTTCAGATAGTCCTGATGGTATTCCTCCGCGGGGAAGAAATTCCGCATCTGGGCGACCTCGATCGCGTATTCCCCTTCGATGTGGCTCGATAGATATTCGTGGGCTTCGATCCCGTCGAGGAGGTCGGTGTAATAGAGCCCCGTCCGATATTGATGTCCTTCGTCATGGCCTTGCTTATCGATGGCATAGGGATCGACGAAGCGGAGGTAGTGGCCTAACAAGTCTTTAAGCGAAATGACTTCGTCGTCATAATCGACCTTCACGGTCTCCGCGTGGTCCGCCTTGCCCGCTTTGAGGTCTTCGTATTTGGGGAAAGCGGTGGTGCCGTTCGCGTATCCCACCTTCGTGGAGAGCACGCCTTTCAGTTGATCGAAGTAGGCCTGGACGCCCCAGAAGCATCCCCCGGCGAGGTAAATCGTTTTCTTCATGCCCCCGATTATACACGGCAGAGAAGAAAGGTCGCGCAAGACGCTTTTCCTTATATAATAAGAAACGATGAAATTAGAAAAGTTCACTCTCCGAAACGAGGCCGGCCTCGAGGTCATCTTCTGCACCTTGGGCGCCTCGATCTATGGCATCCGCTTCCACGATGAATGGATGACCTTAACCCCCAAAGAAGATAAGGATTATTCCCTTTTGGGGATCTACCACGGCAAAACCGTCGGCAGGGCGGCCAACCGCTTAAAGGGAAACCATATCGAGATCGATGGGAAGACCTACGCCCTAGAAGATAACCAGCTCGGCAATGTCCTCCACGGCGGCCTCCATCCGATTTCCGCGCGCGTTTTCGCCTACAAAACGGAAGAAACGGGGGATGAGTTCATCGCGTCCTTCCATACGCTTTCGCCGGACGGGGAATCGGGATTCCCGGGGAACTTGGAATTGAATGTCACCTATCGCCTAAAGAAAAAAGAGTCGACCCTGTGCATCGAATTCGAGGCGAAAACCGATAAAGCCACCCTTTGCAACCTCACCAACCATGCCTATTTCTCCCTTGGAGAGAAGAACCTAAATAACCTCTCTCTTCGCATCCCCGCGTCGACCTATATCAAGGCTAGAGAAGAAGACCTTGTTTTGGTTTCATTATCCCCGGTCAACGAAGCCTTGGATTTCCGAAAAGAGAAACCCGTCATGAAAGATATCGCGAAGGTGGACTTCGGGATGGCCCACGGCTATGACCACGGCTATCTCTTCGATGAAGGGGAACATATGGTCACTTTATCCTCCCCCCGCTATCGCTTGACCATCGAAAGCGATTTCCTCGGCGCGCAGATCTACGCGGATAACTACGAGGATGGGATCGCCTATTTCGGGACCGAAGATCCTAACCGTCGCGGATTAGCGATCGAGCCGCAGGATAACACCCTGAACCGCGAAGTCTTAAGGACAGGGGAAATCTATCGCCGCCATATCGTTTATCATTTTGAAAAAGCGAACGAGCGCGAATAAGCGTATAATCAAAAGTCAGTAAGGAGCCCCGATGGCAGACACCAAGAAACCCCTCGTTTACATGCTCGTCGATAGGAAAGAGCTTTTCCGCACCGACGAAGAGAAGCTCGAACGCTTCGCTTTGGATAAATACGCCCCCTACGCGGATTGGGACATCGTGAACCCCTCGAAGCATCAAGTCGAAGTCTTCCCCGATGAGGAAACCGCGCTTAGCCAATACCTCGTGGCCAATCTCCCCGCCCCCATCACGGATTATTGCTTCTACCTCGCCTATGGCGAAGACCTTTCCGAGAAGATCTTCTGCGACCGCCTCAAAAGCCTCGGCTTCTCCGAGATGCCGATCCTCGCCTGCCAACTTCATCTCCCCGTCGCCGCCTACTTCGCCGAAGGGACCTTGCTTCTGGATAGCCAAAAAGAAGGGACGACCCAATGCCGTGGCTACCTCATCACCAAAGAGCAATTCAATGCTTTGTCCAAGTTCTATGGGAAGCATGGCGACAGCGTCATCAAGATGACCGGCCTAGGCCCTGGGGTGGAAGGATACGCCTTGACCTCAAAAGAGGTGCTGCCCCCCTCCGATCCGGATTTCGAATACATCAACCGCATGCTCACGGGCCTATCGGAACTCGGGATCGATCTGATCGATGGCCTCACCTATATCTCCTTGATCACCGGCCTCGCGGATAAGATCATCGAGAAGCACCAAGCCTGACCCAAAGCCAAACGAAAAGCGGCACCTCGCCGCTTTTTCGTTGGATCCCGCTTTAGGGGAGTATAGCACTTTGCCCCAAAAGGAAGCATTTTCCCCGATTCAAAGCGAACAATAGATAATGTTTAATAAAATGGACATTAACAATATAATCCTCTATAATTCAGGCATGGACAGCAAAATCGAAATCGGAGAAAGAATCAAAAGCAAAAGACTGCAGCTCAATCTGCGGATGGATGATGTCGCCAAAGCAGTGGGGGTGACCCGCTCCACTTTGTGGTCCATCGAAAACGGCAACGGCAATTACTCCATCGACACCCTTCTTAGGCTGCTGAGCTTTTTGGGTATGTCCTTCGATATCGATGCGCAGAAACAGGGAAGCAGGAGAAGGGCGACCCGGACCAACCGCGCGTTGGATAAGAAGATCAATAGGTTCATCGTCATGTGCGTGGAGCAATACGCATCCAGCACCAATCAAAACAGCGCATCCGTTTATAACAGGCTGAACAAAGCCGGCATCATCGGCGAGCTGAAAGACGACTACGAGGATATGCACGGCATGTCCACCTATTCCATCAACGAATACATCGACAAAAGACTGACGGGAGGGCCCGATTCCCATCTTGAAAGCCGCGAGGCGAAACCAAAGGAACATGTGCCTGCCAAAACCGTTCTCGTCTACCAGACCATCGAGCTTATCGCAAACAAATACAAACTGACCATCGAGACGGCCCGGAATCGGTTCTACGAATCGAATGTCCCGGAAATGTTGGATGACGATGAGACGGGCCTCTACGGATCGTCCGCCTTATATCTTTTGTCCTTATACGAAGACTATTTGAAAAAGGCATCCGAGTGACCCTTTGGCGTGCAAAAAGGCCAAAAATTGGTACTACAGTACTAAAAAACGCCGAAAATTGAACATTTTTTGGTTTGATCCGTGCCAAACTCGACAAAAAGCTCAGTACTGAGGGAATTGTCGGTTTTTCACAATTTATGGCTTGGCAGGGTTTGTTCTGCTGAGTTTATGGCTTGCATATTTACTATTGGCCACTCATGATGTCGGACATGGAACCCGCAAAGAGAGACAAAGCCCTCGGCCTATTGGCCTTGCTCATCGTCTACCTGCTCGCCCTGGCGTTGGGAGTAGGGGTGTTCTTATTGCTGAAGGGCCATTTGCCCGTCCCCGTCAATATCCTCCTATGCGACGTTTCCGCGACGGTGGTGGTCTGGCTCGGCGGCGTCATCCTCAAAACCGCCTCGGTCTATGACCCCTATTGGTCGGTGCAGACATTCTTCATCTACCTTGGCTTGCTCATCTATTACAATAACTGGAACCTCTATACGATCCTTGCCTTGGTCTCGATCGGCCTGTATTCGGTCCGCCTCACCGCGAATTTCATCTTGGGCTTCCATAGCCTGACCTACGTCGATTGGCGTTACTCGATGCTTAAGGAGAAAACCGGCAAAGCCTTCCAATTCGTCAACCTCTTCGGGATCTGCATGATGCCGACCTTGGTGGTCTATGCGGCCTCCTTGCCGATCTTCGTCTACGCCTCGCTATCCTCCTATTCCGCCTTGGACATCATCGGCAACGCGTTGCTCCTAGGCGCGGTGGGGCTAGAGCTCGTCTCCGACATGCAGATGAAGACGTTCATCAAGAACCGCAAATCCAAGGAAGAGGTCATCTCCGTCGGATTATGGAAATACTCCCGCCACCCGAATTACCTCGGGGAGATCGCCGTCTGGTTCGCTTTGTATTTGATCCTGCTCATCGGCCATGCCGAGTATTGGTATTTCTTCTTCGGCGCGGTCATCAACCTCGCCTTATTTCTCTTCATTTCCATCCCGATGGAAGAGAAGCACATGCTGGAGTATAAGCCCGGGTTAAAAACCTATATAAAGACCACCTCTATGCTATTGATCCTTCCTAGAAGGAAAAAGAAAGCGGAATAAGCTTTTCTTTTGGCATCGAAACCTTTTATTTTGTGGCGGCTTTCCCGCCTTCGTTTTAACATATCCCCATGAAAACCATCCATCTCCGCGGGCAGAAGAACCTCCGCGACATCGGCGGGCGATATAAGGACGTCGAAATCAAACTAAACCACCTCCTCCGCGGCAGGATGCTCAATAGCCTCGGCCCCAAGCAAATCGAGACGCTTAAGGTCAAATACCATCTCCGCACGATCATCGATCTCCGGGACCTCGCCGAGCAGGCCCAGAAGCCCGACATGGAGATCCCCGGGGTCAAGAAGCTTTTGATGCCGATCTTCGCCGATGGAAAAGTCGGCATCACCCATGAGGATAGGGAGAAGAAGGACAAGATCGAAATCCTGCGCAAACTCCCCCCGATGTCCCAGATGTATTACGAGATGTTCCATGGCGAATGCTTGGAGAACCTCTCGAAGATCATCCGCCTCATCGTCACCGCCCCCGAGGAGGAATACGCGATTTACTACCATTGCTCCGAGGGCAAGGATCGCACCGGCGTCATCTCCGCGGTGCTGCTAAGCATGCTCGGAGTCTCCCAAGAAGAGATCATCAAGGAATACCTCTATACCAACCGCGTCGCCCATCATAAGGCCAACGCCTATTACCTCGTCGCCAAATACGTCCGCTTCGACGTCACCCTGGCGAAGAAACTCCACGGTATGTTCTCCGCGAAGCGGGAATACATCCAAGTCTACTTCGACATGATAAAAAACGAATATGGCGGCGATTACATGACCTTCTATACCAAAGGCCTTGGCCTAACCAAGGAAGAGATCGACGCCTTCCGCGAGAAGTTGATCGTCAAATAAGAAACGAAAAGCGAGCCCAACGACGGGCTCGCTTTCATTGGTTGGAGACGCGTTATTTCCTGGCCAACAAAAGGATGTAATGGCTTTCGTCTTCTTCCGCGAGGATGCAGTCGAAGTAGGGGAGGAAGGGTTTGATTTCCTCCTCGGGGGCCTTCAGCTCGCGGCTTAAGGTCTCGTCCATCCCTTCGTGGAAATGCCCAAGCGCGGCTCTCCCACAATCATGGATTATCGCTACACGTCCCCCTTCCTTTAGTAAAGAATGGGCTTTTTCCGCGAATCCTTTGGCATCGAGGAAGTGGGGGTAAGCGTCGAAGCAGACGATGAGGTCAAACGCCTCATCTTCAAAGGAGTAGAAGTCCGCGTTGACGAAACGGACCCGCTTCTCACCCGCATATTTCTTCTTGGCTTCTTCGATCATCCCCGCGGAAACATCTAACCCGATGATTTCCCCGTTAGTTGACGACAAAAGGAAGGGGGTCAAAACCCCGGTCCCGCAGCCAAGATCGAGGATGCGATCGCCCTCGCGGATGCCGGCTTCCTCCAACAACGAAAGCACCTTCTTCGGGTCGACGTGGCTATGCGCGTCCCAGCCCGAGGAAAGCTTATCGAAGAACGAAGCGATCGCTTCGCTCATAGGCCAGCAAACCACCCTTCCAGGTCATCGATCTTCTGGAAGCCGCCATAGGCGCCGCTCATCGCCGCGAGAGAGGCGTAGCCCGTCTTCCCGAGGAAGCGGGAGAGGATTTCGTCGTATTTCGCGGTCAAATCGACATCGGCGAAATGCATGGGATAGGCCATCGCCGCGTCGAAATAGGCGTCCATCAACGCGATTTCCAGATTGGTGTAATAGGCGTTGAAGGGCATTTGGAGATAGACTTCGCCATTGGCGATTGCCTTATTCTCGTCAAAGATGGTGTTGTCTTCGTTATAAAGGCCCCCGGTCTTTTTGACGCCGGCCGCGTCGAGGTAAAGGATATCAAGATCCTCGCCGAGGCCGATCCATTCGGCTTTGGTGATCGCCCCCTGCTTGCTGCCCCCGGGGAATTCCTTGCCCGCGACGGCGTTATCGATATGGCCGACTTGGAACATCGGATAGGCGGTGTGGGTGGTGTAGATGTCGGTCTGCCCCCAGTTGCCGATGCCGCCGACATAGGCCTTCGGATGGACGTTGATGTCTTTGGTGCGGTCGCTGATGTCGGTTTCGCATTCCTTGATATAGGAGACGAGGCTTTCCCCGACGCTATCGCGCTTCAAGAGCTTCGCGAGGTTGAGGAGGCTGGACTGGCTCTTCTCGTCAAAGACGTTCTTCGGCCCATAGGAAAGGGTGAAGACGTCCGCGCCCGTGGCCTCTTCCATGAGGTTCGCCGCGTCGAGGGTGCCGTATTCGGAGACGATGAGGTCGGGTTCGCAGGCGATGAGCTTCTCGGTTTCCGGTGCTTGGAAGTTCGGCCCGCCGACGCCGCAGCTAGGCAGATTGTTGAAAACATCCGTGTTTAGATCGAAATACGGGCGGGGGACGCCGGAGAATTGCTTCGGCCCGGTTTCGGAGGCGCGGTCGGTCGGGTCATCGATGTCCTCGACGGCGCAGAGTTTCTCCAAGTCGCCGACATAAGAATACATGCGAAGCGCTCCCGCGCCGACGCAGCAGATGCGCGAATAGTCCTTGGGGGAGAATTTCTTCCCCAGCGCATCGACGATCTCGCCCTCGGGGGTGGGGGTGGGCTTCCCGCCGCAGCTGGCGAGAAGGAGCATTGGCAAAGCCAATAAATACAGGCCTTTCATCATTTATATCCTTTCCTCGATGACTGCCTTATGGCCATCGATATTGATGATTTTCATATCCACCCCGTAAATGCTTTTCAGCATCTCTTCGCTTAGTTCCTCCGGGGTGGCGGAGTAGGCGATGCGCCCCTCTTTCAGGAAGAGGAGGCGGTCGGCGAGGCGAAGCGCCTCATCGATGTCGTGGAGGGAAAGCAATACCGCCATTCCCTTATCCGCGGCCTTTTTGATGAGGCGGTGGACGCTTTGCCGGTGGGCGGGGTCCAAAGAAGCGGTGGGCTCATCCATCAATAAGACGGAAGGCTGATCCGCGAGGGCCCTGGCGATGGAGACGAGCTCTTGCTCGCCGCCGGAGAGGGTGGAGACATAACGGCCCGCTAAATGGGCGATGCCGACTTCCTCCATCGCTTCCGTCGCGATGCGGCGGTCTTCTACGCTCGGATAGAGGTAATAATGGGGAAGCCGCCCTAGCAAGACGGCCTCTTCCACGGGCAGATCGGGGAGCTCGCTCCGCTGGGGGAGGTAGGCGATCTTCCTCGCCCTTTCCCCATCGCTCATCTTAGATAGGGGATTCCCTTCAAAGAGGATTTCCCCGCTTTGGGGTTTAAGCAATCCGGAAAGCAAGCGCATCGCCGTCGATTTCCCGATGCCGTTGGTCCCTAATAACGCGACGATTTCCCCTTCCTTTAAGGTCAAGGAGAAGTCGTTTAGGACGACTGGTCCCTTCTTGAAATAGGAGAAGGAGACCTGCTTGATTTCCATCATGCGGCTTTCCTCCTTCCCGCGAAGAGGACGAATAGGAAGAACGGGGTGCCAAGGATCGCGGTGATCGCCCCGACGGGCAAGGACATCCCATTCCCCAATAGGCGCGTAAGCAGATCGGATAAAAGAAGCAGCACGGAACCCGCAAGCAAAGAAGAGGGTAAGGACAAGCGGTGGTCTTTGCCTAGGATCCGCTTCATCAAAGCGGGGCCGACGATGCCGATGAACCCGATGATCCCGGCGAAAGCGACGCATAAAGAAGCGATCAAAGAAGCGAGGAATAGCGTCCCCAAACGGAGGATCCCCGTCTTGACGCCCAAGGATTTGGCGAACCCTTCGCCCCCGAGCAAGGCGTTATAGCGTCTGGCAAAGAGAAAGAAGAAAACGAAGCAGGCCATCAAAACCGAGGCGAGGATGATGATTTCTTGGTAATTGATGCGTTCCAAATCCCCAAAGGACCAACGGACCACCGCGGAAAGCTGGATGTCGTCGCTTAGGAATTGCATCAGGGTCGATGCGGCCTGGAAACAACTGCCCAACGCGATGCCGGCCAACACGACTTCGCCCGGCCGGAATCTGCCGACCATCGATATCCCCAAGACGATGAGGATGCAAATC
>Ga0247611_10001083_pt1 | contig 50343 bp, 42 predicted proteins | sample 177DNAGHGhighgp2_FD_192422 | JGI IMG/M metagenome (GOLD analysis project Ga0247611, IMG submission 192422) | Sheep rumen microbial communities from Palmerston North, Manawatu-Wanganui, New Zealand - 1770 DNA GHGhigh gp2 | ecosystem: Host-associated > Mammals > Digestive system > Stomach > Rumen... | reverse complement strand
GAAGAAAAGTGTCGCCGAGGTCATTGAGCGCACCGGCCTCACCCCCGAACAGCACAAGAAAATCGGGGCGTTGTCGCGCGGCTACAAACAGCGTGTCGGCATCGCGCAGGCCCTCATCCACAACCCAGAAGTGTTGATTTTAGACGAGCCTACCACCGGTCTCGACCCGAACCAACTCATTGAAATTCGCGAACTTATCCGCTCTTTCGGCAAAAACCGCACCGTGCTGCTCTCCACCCACATCATGCAGGAGGTGCAGGCGATGTGCGACCACGTGGTCATCATCAACAAAGGCGAACTTGTGGCCGACACCCTGACCAAGGACCTCCATCTCTTAGCCGAAAAAGTCGGTCTCAAAACCGCCGCCGACCTCGACGCCCTCGGCATGGAACAACTCTTCCACCGACTCACGATGAATGCATGATAACTCTTTCCAAGAGGGCTGCAAGCCCGACACGTGTCAACCCAGGGTGAACGCAGTGAACCCTGGGGTGTATGCCGAATGAATGTAATGAATGAGACATCAACATGAACCAACGAATTACAACCCCATATATCAAAAAAAACGGTCGAATGGAAGAAGCCTCATTTGAGGAGGCATTTGCGTTTGTAGCGCAGAGAATCCAGACAGTCAAACCTAACAGCACGCTGGTGATGACCTCCGGCAGCTACTCCAACGAAACGCTCTATCTGCTACAGCGGTTTGCCCGTACTGCGTTGAACACTAATGCTTTAGGTTCGTTTGACTACTACCGGCGCGGCACGGATTTTTTCGCTGACAAGAACGACATCCTGCCGTTCGCGGAGATGTTCTCCTCCGACAAATTCTATTGCATGTTCCCGAATGTAGAGACCTCGGAAACGTTGAAGGCTGTTTTCGAGATCCTGAAACACTGTCCCGACACCCCGCGCTACTGGTTCAACACTCCTGATACACTGAACATTACCGACTATTACGCCTTCTTCCGCAGCGTCAATTTCTACCTGATCCAACACCATTTGGAGAAGGGCATCTACGTGGAGGTTTTGGGTAAGAATTATGGGGCTTATAAACAGGCCTTATTGGCGGATGACTATGAAGCTCTTCTGCAAAAGAACAACTTGCAAAATATTGATATACAGAAATTTGTTGACGATCTAATAACGGTTCACACACCCGCGTTTATCGTGTGGGAGCGTTGGCTGACGGAGCAGGCTTATCATGAATTGGAGAACCTCTGCATGTTGCTGGACATTCAGTCAAAGCCCGCCTCCGGTTTTCTGACCATCAAAGGTGAGTTGAACAGTCAGGGATTGTTCGATATGGGGATGTTCCCGCATATCGCGCCGGGCGGTCACGCGCTGGACGAGACGATGCGGCAGAAGATGGAAGGCGTGTTGGGAACGGCCGTCTGTGCAGAGCCGATAGATGTACCCGCCACCCTCGATCGAGCCGGTTTCTGCAACGTCCTGCTTTGGAACGCGCTCAATGTGGAGATTTCGCAAGATATTATCAATCAATTGGATAAGGCGGATTTTTCGGTTTTGCACACCGCTTTTATGCCCGAGAACGCCGACCTTTACAATGTGATTCTGCCCGCCAACCTTCCTGAGGAACTTTCCGGCACCTATACGGATACCTCCAAAGTGCCGCACAACTTCGTGTCCGATGTGAAAAATCCATTGGAATACAATAACTTACAGCAAATCGCGGAATTGGCAGAACGTCTCGGATACACCTTCCCGAACGACAAGGATGAGGTTTTCCTCGAATACATCTCCTTCATGGAAGCCGGCTGCCACAGCGCGGAGCGGCATTTCTTCAAATGAGGATTTGAGACTTAGGAGTTGAGATTTGAGACTTAAGGTTGAAGTCTTGTTAAAGTCTAAAGTCTTAAGTCTTACGTCTTTTTGGTGTTGTGCTGAAAGCTGTAAACCAAAAAATACTATCTTTGCCATTTGTTTCCCTAAGTGGAATAATTCACCTATTTTGTTAATTTACAAACGATTATAAAGATTATGGCTACAGAAATCAACACCAAATACGACCCGATTGCGGTTGAGGACAAATGGTATCAGTTCTGGATGGAGAACCGCTTTTTCCATTCCGAGCCCGACAGCCGTCCTGCTTACTCCATTGTGATTCCCCCGCCGAACGTGACCGGCGTGCTGCACATGGGCCACATGCTCAACAACACGCTGCAGGACGTGATGATTCGTCGCGCCCGCATGAACGGCTTCAACGCCGTTTGGGTGCCCGGCACCGACCACGCCTCCATCGCCACGGAAGCCAAGGTGGTGGCCTATCTCAAAGAGCAAGGCATTGACAAGAAGGATCTTACGCGTGAGGAATTTCTGAAGCACGCTTGGGAATGGAAGGAAAAATACGGCGGCATCATCCTGAAACAGCTCCGCAAACTCGGTGCTTCCTGCGACTGGGACCGCACCAAGTTCACCATGGACCCGGAAATGTCCGAGGCCGTGATTGACGTGTTCGTGGATTTCTACAAGAAGGGCAAAATCTATCGCGGCGTGCGCATGGTCAACTGGGATCCGAAGGCACTCACCGCCGTCTCCGACGAGGAGGTCATCTATAAGGAGCTGCAATCCAAGCTTTACTACGTCCGCTATCAGATTGAGGGTGAGGAGAATGAGTACATCACCATCGCCACCACCCGTCCCGAAACCATCCTTGGCGATACCGCCATCTGTATGCACCCCGAGGACGAGCGTTACGCCAAATACAAAGGCAAACGTGCCATTGTTCCGCTCGTAAACCGTTCTATTCCATTGATTTACGATGAATATGTGGAGCGCGAGTTCGGTACCGGCGCGTTGAAAATCACCCCGGCGCACGACATCAACGACTACAACCTCGGCATCAAGCACCATTTGGAGACCATCAACATCTTCAACGACAACGGCACGCTGAGCGAAAACGCGCAGTTCCTCGTCGGCATGGACCGTTTCGAGGCGCGCAAGGCCATCATCCCGATGTTGGAGGAGGCCGGAAGTCTCGTGAAAATCGAGGATTATACCAACAAAGTCGGTTTTTCGGAACGTACCAACGAGGTCATCGAGCCGAAACTCTCCCTGCAGTGGTTCTGCAAGATGGGTGAGCTGGCAAAACCGGCCCTCGACGCGGTCATGAACGGCGACATCACCTTCCATCCCGAGAAGTTCAAAAACACGTATGCTCACTGGATGGAGAACATCAAGGATTGGTGCATCAGCCGCCAGCTTTGGTGGGGTCACCGTATCCCGGCCTGGTACCTGCCGAACCACGAGTTCGTGGTGGCGCACAACGCCGAAGAGGCTTTGGAAATCGCCCGTCAGAAATTCCCCGAATTGAACCTGACAGCCAACGATTTGAAGCAGGACGAGGACGTGATGGACACCTGGTTCTCTTCTTGGTTGTGGCCGCTCTCCGTGTTCGACGGCATCCGTCACCCCGACAATCCCGAAATCAACTATTACTATCCGACGGCCGTGTTGATCACCGCCCCCGACATCATCTTCTTCTGGGTGGCGCGCATGATCATGGCCGGTCTGGAATGGCGCGGCACCATCCCGTTCAAGGATGTCTATTTCACTGGTACTGTGAGAGATAAATTGCACCGCAAGATGTCGAAGCAGCTCGGCAACTCGCCCGATCCCATCATGTTGATGGAGAAATACGGTGCCGACGGCGTGCGTTTCGGCATGTTGCTCAGCTCGCCTGCCGGCAACGACCTGCTCTTCGACGAATCGCTGTGCGAACAGGGCCGTAACTTCAGCAACAAACTGTGGAATGCCTTCCGTTTGGTGAGAGGCTGGGAGGTCGATGACAACTTGCCGCAGCCGCTGCACACGGAAACCGCCGTGAAGTGGATCCGCGAGCGCATGACGGAGGTGCTGAAAGGCGTGCAGACGAATGTGGAGCGCTACCGCATTTCCGAGGCGCTGATGGACATCTACAAACTCGTGTGGGACGACTTCTGCTCCTGCTTCCTCGAAGTGGTGAAACCCGGCTACCAGCAGCCTATCGACGGCAAAACCTACCGGGAAATCATCGACATTTTCGAAGTGTTGATGCAGATTCTGCACCCGTTCATGCCCTTCATCACCGAAGAGTTGTGGCACACCATGCGCGAGAGAGGCGAGAAAGAGTCCATCATGATGACCAAGATGCCCGAGGTGGAGACCGAAGCCGACCAGAAAGTGCTGGACGATTTCGCCGCCGCCCGCAAGGTCATCGAGCAGGTCCGCCGCATCCGCACGGAGAAAAACATCGCCCAGAAGCATCTGCTGAAACTGCGCGTTTACGCCAAACCGGATGTTGCCAATCCCGCCACCGACGCGGTCATCGCCAAGCTCTGCAACTTGGAGAGCATCGACTATGTGGCCGGCGAAGAGGTGGATGGCGCGACGTTTATCGAAAGCAACGTCCAGTATTCCGTTCCGTTGACCGGTCTGGTGGATGCCGCCGAGGAAATCAAGAAATTGGAGGCCGACCTGAAATATGCCGAGGGATTCCTGCAAGGTGTGCTGAAGAAACTCTCCAACGAGCGTTTCGTGAACAACGCCCCGCAGCAGGTGGTCGATATCGAGCGCAAGAAGCAGGCCGACGCGGAGGAGAAAATCCGCATCATCAAAGAACAACTGGCAAAACTGAAATAGTATGAAAGCGGTTCTGCGTTATTTCATACTTTTGGCTGCGTTGCTGATACCTTTCACGTTCTCCAGCGTGAAGCAGCGTTTCCCGATACTGGTGGGCATCACGCTCGGCGTGACGCTCGCCTACTGGGGGATGTACTTTTGGATGAAGAAGAAAGGGAAAACGAAGGAATAGGAAGGCATCTGAGTCCTCCCAAATGTGCCGTAGAGACGCAGTCATTGCGTCTCTACTTTTGTTTTTTCCTCCAGTACCCCTCCATCTCCTCCAATGACTTTCCGGTCGTTTCCGGCACCATCTTCCAGATGAAGAGAGCCGCAAGAACACCCATCAATCCGTAAATCCAATACGAGAAGCCGTGGTTGAACATCGCGGAGAGGGTCTCGTTTTTGTCGAGCATCGGGAACGTCCAGGAAACCAGGAAGTTGGAAATCCATTGCGAGGCCACGGCGACACTCATCACCATGGAACGGATGGAATTCGGGAAGATTTCGGAAAGCAGCACCCAGCAGACCGGTCCCCACGACATGGCAAAACCCGCCGTATAGACCAACATGCAGATCAGCGAGCCTAGGCCCACATGGTGCGTGTAGAATGTGGTGCCGAGGATGAACATAGAGAGGGCCATCACCAAAGCGCCGATGATCATCAGCGGTCGGCGGCCGAACTTATCGACCGTCAGGATGGCGATGATGGTGAAGGTGAGGTTCACCGCCCCGACGATAATCTGCTGCATCAAAGCGGTATCGGTGGCCGCACCCATCGTCTTGAAGATTTCCGGCGCATAGTAGAGCACCACGTTGATGCCGATGAACTGTTGCAGCGAGGCCAACAACACGCCTACTACCACAATGCCGATACCGTAGTTTCGGATGGGGACGATTAGCGAAATCAGGAAGCTGACGAGCAGGGAAATCTCCAATGCGCTGTTGACTTTGCACAACTTTAGAATGATGAAACCGGCCACAAAAAGGATGAGCCAATTGAGCATGAAGAGGTAGAAAGCCCGCATGGAGGATGACTTTTCTTTCAAGCTTTCGCGGATGGATTCCATTTCTTTTTCCGCATTGTTGCCGGTGGTTTTGCGCAACACCTTGAGTGCCTTTTCCTCGCGGCCGCGCATGACCAGGTAGCGTGGGGTTTCAGGCACGAAGAAGAGGGCAACGAGGAAGAGTCCGGCCGGGATCATCTCCGAGGCGAACATCTGCCGCCAGCCGATAGTGTGCAACCAATCCGCGTCGCCGCGCTGGGCGATGTTGTAGTTCACGAAGTAGATAATCAACATGCCGAGGATGATGGCGAACTGGTTGAGGGAAACCAGCGTGCCGCGTCGGTTCGCGGGTGCGATTTCGGCGATGTACATCGGGGAAAGCATCGAGGCGATACCCACACCCACGCCGCCGCTGATGCGGTAGAAGACGAAGTGGTTGATGAAATGGTAGTCGCCGTCGCCGGGCATCCCCCAGAAAATCTCCGGCCAGGCTGAGCGGATGGCGGAAAGCAAAAACAGCACTGCAGCGATCATCAGTGAGGGTTTGCGGCCGAGCTTCTGCGAAAGCCAACCGGCCAAGCAAGCTCCTATGATACAGCCGATTAATGCGCTGCTCACTACAAATCCCTCCAAAGCGTTGGCCTGCGCGGGGGGAAGTCCCTGCGGCTCGATGAAAAAGACCCGCAACGACTCCACGGTGCCGGAAATCACGGCGGTGTCGTAGCCGAAAAGAAACCCACCTAATGTGGCCACAATCGTCAGCGCAATGATATATAGTCTGTTGTTCTTCATATTATATATATGGAATCAAATTGAATCGGCAAAAATAAAAAAAAAGGGTCAAAACAGGACTTTTATGTAATTCTTTGTTTGTACTTTCAAAATCCATTTTTTACGCCGAAACACTAATTTTCTGCGAAAAATCAGCAGGTTTTTAAGAAGAAAAATTCTTATTCTAATGTAATGTGCTGAATATCAATAAGAAAAAAATTTTAAAAAAGTGTTCATCGTATGTGTTGCTGTATTACTTTTGCGGTGTTTTAGTTCACTAATACACTAATAAAAAAAATAACGATATGATACAGTTAAACAATGTAGAATTCGGATACGACAAGAACCGCAAGTTGTTCAACGGGGTGAACTGGCAGCTGGAGCCCGGCCACCTGTACGGATTGCTCGGTCGCAACGGCGCCGGCAAAACCACCCTGCTGAAAATCATGACGGGTTTGTTATTCCCGCAGGCGGGCGACGCCCTCATCGGCGGCGAACCTGCGCATAAACGCACCGCACAACAATTGAGCGACATCTATTTCCTCCAAGAGGAGATTTATGTCCCTCATCTGAAAATCAACCAGTTCGAGGCCGCTTTCGCGCCGTTTTATCCCAACTTCAGCCACGAGCAATTCATGGAATACCTGAGAGAGATGGAAATGGACAACATGCTGGGCTTCATCGACAAGTTCTCGCACGGACAGAAGAAGAAGGTGATGATTGCCTTCGCGCTGGCCACCAACGTGCCGCTGCTCATCATGGACGAGCCCACCAACGGTCTCGACATCCCCACCAAGAGCATCTTTCGCAAAATCATGGCCGCTTACGCCGACGAGCAGAAGACGGTGATCATCTCCACCCACCAGGTGCGCGACCTTCACAGTCTCATCGACGCGGTCTCCATCCTCGACAACGGTCGCATGATCCTCAACGCCTCTGGTGATGTCATCACTGACAAATTGCTGTTCGATGTCAATGACCAGAAGGCGCAGGATGGCAAGGTGTTCTATACCGAGGAGACCCCGCGTGGCATCTATCAGGTAAAGGAAAATGTCAACCACATCGATTCCGCCCTCGACTTGGAGTTGCTCTTCAACGCCGCTGTCCTTAACAAAAATGAGTTCACGGAAATGTTCAAATAACCTTAAAATCCGAAGATTATGAAAAAATACACGAATAAGATATTGATTATCACCGCCATTGTTTTGGTGTTGGGCCTGGTCATCGGCTACACCATCGACTTCCAGACCGGCTATCGCAGCGGCCGAATCCAATATAAGGAAATCCAAAAGGATTCGACGAAGATGTTTAATATTAACGATCTGGATGAATTGGAGGCATACGCCGATTCCTTATCCGAAAATGAACCCGAAACGTCTCACCAATAAAATCGTAATATTATGAATATCAACAATATAATCAAATTAGTCAAGGCCTATTTTTACGAAAATTGGCGGAATGATCTCATCTATTCATTCGGCATCATGGCAGCATTATCTCTGATTATGACGATTGTGTCTAACAATCCCGATTTGACAGGGATAAAAATAGCAGCCGTTGTGTTTATGGTTTATTATCCATGCCGTTTCTTTTCAAAGCTGCACCAGCCTTCAAGCAGGATACACTTCTTGATGACCCCCGTGACCAACGCCGAAAAAGTGATGTCAGGTATGTTTTTGACCAACATCTATTTCGTGGCAGGCATTGTTTTGTCTGTGCTGATTGGGCAGATTTTGGGATATGGCATAGTGAATATGTATAAACCTGACATTTTCGCCATACCATACGGAATCCACAATTTAGGTGAATTCTTAAAATGGCAAGTTCTTCCCATCGATGGAGAGGCTGTGCTGATGTTTTTCGCCGGTATTTCTATTATGTTTTTCGCTGCTATCTATTTTAAGAAGAGCCCGTTTTGGAAACTGCTATTGGCAGGTTTCGTCATTTCATTGGTTTTTGGAGCCATCATGGCAGGTGTCGAATGGTTGAATGTACTGTTGACGGTGCCCGCAGAAATCCGCAATGGTCACTACTATAAAGTAGAGCATAATATTGCCACTTCCAGTGATTGGTTCATGTATGTGGCTTACAGCGTGACCATTGTCTATTTCTACGCGATGAGTTTTTTGAAAATGAGAGAAACGGAGGCATAGTATGGATTTCAAGAACACACAAACCATCTACCGGCAGATCGAGCACTGGGTTTACGAGCAGATCCTGTCGGGCGCGTGGAAGCCGGGCGAACGGGCCAAGTCGGTGCGCGAGCTGGCCGTCGCCTTCGAGGTGAATCCCAACACCGTCATGCGCTCCTACGAACGTCTTCAGAACCAAGAGATCATCACCAACAAACGCGGTATCGGCTTCTTCGTCAATGAGGACGCCCCCGAGAAAATCCACGCCATCCGGAAGAAGGAATTTATGGAGGAGGAGGTGCCGGAATTTCTGAAGAATTTGAAGTTGTTGAATATTGATTTCAATGAGATAGTACGTTTAGTTAATAATTAAAAGGGACAAGGGAATAGAGTCGAGGGCAAAGTACTCAACCCTTGCCCCTTGCCCCTTGCCCCTTGACCCTAAAATAATCAATAATATGAAAAAAATCACAATCTTTACCATCCTCTTCTGCGCATTGGCAAGTCAGCTAATCGCGCAGAACAGCTACTGGGTGTTCTTCACGGACAAACAGAACACCACCTTCGATCCGTATCAGTACTTTGATGCGAAAGCCATCGAGCGTTACGCCCTGAACGGCGCGGACCTTTATGACATCACCAACTATCCTGTGAGCGGCGAATACACTTCAGCGGTGGAGAATGCTTCGGAGGAGCTGATCGGCACTTCGCGGTGGCTCAACGCGGCCGGCGTGATGGCCACGGAGGAGCAGATCGCCGTGATCCAGCAGTTCCCCTTTGTAGCGGGCATCCAGCTGATTGCCAGCGATATGGAAGTCGCTGAAGAGCAAATCACCGAAGACAGGATCCCTCTCTCCACGGAGCAGGTCAGTATCCACCACGGGGAGTTGTTCCAGCAACACAACATCAGCGGCAAGGGCGTGCGTGTGGCGGTGTTTGACGCCGGTTTCCCGGATGTGGACACCCACCCCGCGTTCCAACATCTGCGCGACAACAAGCAGATTGTCAAGACCTGGAACTTCGTGAAGAAGAAAGAGAACGTGTATGAAGCCAACTCGCATGGCCGCATGGTGCTGAGCTGCATAGCGGGGAAATACGGAAACCAGCTGCTCGGCATGGCTCCCGACGCGCAGTTCCTGTTGGCTCGCACCGAGGTGGCTTCCGAGCCGAAGAAGGAGGAGGTCTGGTGGGTGCAGGCTCTCGAATGGGCCGATCAGAACGGCGCCGACATCGTGAACAGCTCCCTTGGATACGGCAAACAGCGCTATATGCTCAAACACATGGACGGCAAGACTTCGATGGTGGCTAAGGCCGCAAACACCGCCGCCCGCAAGGGCATTTTGGTGTGCAACTCCATGGGCAACGAGGGTGCCGATAACGAATGGAAGATGCTCATCACCCCTGCCGATGCCGACAGCATCTTGTCGGTGGGTGCCGTGAAAAGTTTGGATGTCATCGCCAACTTCAGTTCCTTCGGTCCCACGGCAGACGGTCGCATGAAGCCCAACGTGGTGGCCTTGGGCGAAAATAACTTGGTGGCCGGCAGCAAAGGCAACTTCACGAGGGCTTCCGGCACCTCCTTCTCCTCCCCGATGATGGCCGGTTTCGCCGCGTGCGTCAAGCAGATGCACCCCGAATACACCGCCTGGCAGCTGAAGACCGAGATTGAGAAGTCCGGCAACCACTATCCCTATTTCGACTACGCGTTCGGGTACGGTGTGCCGCAAGCCGGCTACTTCTTCGGCGAAAAGCCCGTAGTGAAGGACAATCTGACGCTCTACGAGGATGAAAAGGCGATTTATGTCACCTCCAAGAACCCCGAATCCAAGATTTTCTTCAAGATTGTGAATGGCGACGGCACGATAGAACGATACAGTGAATCCACGTTGTATGAGGGAAGGGATGTGGAAAACGCAGGACAATCGTTGGAATTTCCCAAATATTGGTTGAAAGAAGGGCAGACATTGGAAATCTGGAGCGATGGTCAGCATCTGAAACACCGTTACGGTCAGCAGACGCTGCCCAAGGTGGATAGTCTGGTGGCGGCGGAGTCCCGTTCAGCCAACTGCAACCGCCGTTTCGACACGCCCGACAACGATATCTACAAACGCGGGATTCTGGAAAAATACAAATTCAGCTTCGTGCTGAATGCCTCGTTCATGATCCCCACGCAATGGCAAGCTCCGGGAGCGGGACCCTTGCGCGACAAAAACGGTGCGTCCCGTTCGCTGACCGTAGCTTTCGACAATAGTTGGAAGTTGGCACGGGCGTATGGTCTGGGATTCCGTATCGGATTCGGTTCCTCTTGGTATGCCGTGGACCGTCTTCTTTTGCCAGCCGATATGATGCCGGCAACGATGGAGGGTATCCATACGGAAAAAAACAACCTGAAGGTGACGAAATTCGACCTCGAGCTGTTCCAGCGTTTCTTCCTGGGCAACACGGTTTTGGAGAATTGGTATTTGGACACGGGCATTTTCGGCGAATGGAACGCCGGTGGCCGCTATAAATTCGCCGGGAACAGAGACAAGGAGTTTTTCACCTACGAGAAGTCCGAATATATGCTCGATAAGATGAACCTGTTCGATTACGGTGTCCGCTTGCGTGTGGGTATCACGAGACGGTTCGCCATCTATGGTCAGTACCGCATCTCCAACCTGTTGAAAAAGGATATTTATCCGATCGATCTGCCGAAATGGGAAGTCGGCATCCAGTTGTTCTAATCCTGTAGAGGCGTTGCGTAATGTCTCTACTTGAAAACATAAAAAATACTATCTTTGCCGCCGATTTAAAATTTATGTAGTTATTTTGCGTTTAGTGCGTCAAAGAAGAAAATCGTCAACGAAAAATTATAGTTATTTATAAAAAACAAACGTGTATGAAGAAAGTATTTTTGTTTTTGCTGGCCGTAATCTGTGCAGTGACCGTTTTCGCACAGAAAGGCGACCTGAATTTGAATGATCCCATCAAGGCGGATCCCAATGTGACCATTGGCAAGTTAGACAATGGGTTGACCTATTACATTCGTAAAAACTCCTACCCGAAAGACCGCGTGGAGTTCCGTCTCGCGGTGAACGCCGGCTCCAACCAGGAGAACGACAACCAGCAAGGTCTGGCGCACTTCACCGAGCACATGGCCTTCAACGGTATCGAGGGTTTCCCGAGCAACAGCGTGGTTGACCACCTGCGCAGCAAGGGTGTGGTGTTCGGCGCCGACCTCAACGCCTACACCAGCTTCGACGAGACCGTCTATATGATTCCGATGCCGACCGACGATCCCGGTAACATCGACCTCGGTCTCAAGATCCTCCGTGGCTGGGCCGCCGGTCTGCTCTACGACAACAAGGAGATTGACGAGGAGCGCGGCGTCATCATCGAGGAGTACCGTCTCGGTTTGGGTGCCGACGACCGTATGCGCAAGGAGTACTGGCCGGTCCTCATGAAGGATTCCCGTTACGCCGACCGTATGCCCATCGGCAAACTTGATATTCTGCAAACTTTTGAGTACCAAGTTATTAAAGATTTTTACAAAGATTGGTATCGTCCGGATTTGCAGGCCGTGATCGTGGTGGGTGACATCAACGTGGCTGAGGTGGAAGCGAAGATCAAGACGATGTTCGGCAACATCCCCGCCAAGCAGAACCCCAGAAAGAAAGAAACTTACGGCATCGGTGCCAACAAGGAGCCGCTCGTGGCCGTCTGCACCGACAAGGAAGCCACCGGCAACTCGGTGATGCTTATCCGCAAACACCCCCACGCAGCGATGAAGACCATCGGCGATTTTCGTCAGCAACTCTGCATCGACCTCTACAACACCATGCTGGATGCCCGTTTCATGGAGATGACCCAGGATCCGAAATGTTCGTTCCTGAACGCTGGCGGCGGTTATGGCGATTTCATCGGCAACACCGATGCGTATGTCATGGAAGCTACGGCCAAGGAGAACCGCATTCCCGAGGCTTTGCGTGTGATTATGCAAGAGGATTACCGTGTGCTGAAATACGGTTTCCTGCAGACTGAACTCGACCGTGCCAAAGAGGAACTGTTAGAAAGATATGACAAGGCTGCGAAGGAGGCCGACAAGACCGAATCCGCCCGTTTCGCTTCCCAGTACATCAACAATTTCCTGCGTCAAGACCCCATCCCGGGTGCAAAACGTGAGAATACATACGCCAAGAAGCTGGTTGAAGGCATCACCCTGGCTGAGATCAACGCTTTGGCCAAGAATTGGGTCACGGAAGACAATATGGTGGCCATCGTCACTGCTCCCGACAAAGAGGGCGTCTCCGTTCCGACCAAAGAGGAAATCCTTTCCATCTTGAAAGACAAATCGTTAGCCAACGTCCAACCTTACGTGGATACTTACAAAGATCAGGAAATCTTGGAGAAAAACGGCCTGAAACCCGGCAAGATCACTTCTGTGGAGAAAATCGACGCCGTGGGTGCTGAAAAGTGGACGCTTTCCAACGGTATCACCGTTTATTTGAAGAAAACCGACTATAAGAACGACGAAATCCTGTTCTCTGCCAGCAGTAAGGGCGGTAAAACCCTCTATCCTGTGAAAGACCTCGCTTCCGCCGATTTCGCCGCCGACATCATCGACCGTGGCGGTATCGCCGGTTTGGACTACAACTCCCTGATGAAGAAGATGAAAGGTAAAAATGTTGGCGTTTCTCCGGAGGTCAACCTTCTGACGGAAGGTTTTGGTGGCTCTTCTTCGCCGAAAGACCTGGAGTTCTTCTTCCAGTACCTCAACGCCTTCTTCACCAACCCGCGCATCGACCCGAACGCTTTCGAATTGGTGATGGACGAGACCCGCGAGGGCATCAAGATGATTACTGCCCAGCCGATGTACCAATTCCTGGGCAAGTTGATTGACGCTGCCTATAATCACGATCCTTACATGAAGCAGATGTTCACCTTCGATGAAGAGTATCTGAAACAGGTGAATTTCGACCGCGCCGTGCAGATCTACAAGGAACGTTTCGCCAACCCCGCCGACTTCAACTTCTTCTTCGTGGGCAACTACGACGAGAAACAGATGAAGGAGTTCGTGGAACTCTATCTCGGTTCCATGAAGACCGATCCCAGCAAGAAAGAGAACTACAATCTCAACGTGCTGAAACCGCGTCCGAGCCAAGCTTCCTCTCAGACGGTCTATGCCGGTACTGAAGAACAAGGTTGGATGGGCATGATGATCAGCAACCCCATCGATTGGAGCTACCGTAATTCCATTATCGCCAGCATGATCGGTGAAGCCCTCGACATCCAGTTCGTGCGCATCGTGCGTGAGAAGATGGGCGACGTCTATTCCCCGATGGTACAGATGGGCGCCAGCAAACTCCCGCGTCCGGAAATGACCCTGATGATCCTCCTGGGCTGCGACCCCGTGAAGACCGACAAACTGGCCGCTGCCAGCCTCAAGATCCTCAACGACTTCAAGAAGAAAGGACCCGACAGTAAGACCATGGCTCTCGTGAAGAAGCAGATGATCAGCACCCGCGCCAAGAACATCCAAACCAACAATTTCTGGATGAACTACATCAGCGGCAAGGTCAACCAGGATGAGCCAATCATCGCTCCGGCAGAGTATGACAACATCGTCAATTCCGTCACCAAGAAGGAGATGATCGAGTTCATGAAGAAGTACTTCCATCCTGAAATCTACACTCGCGTCGATATGCACCCGACCACGATGCAGAAGTAGTTTTCGCAGTCTGTACAACAAAAAGAGAGATGGACTTTCGGTCTGTCTCTCTTTTGTTTTTAAAGGGTTGTTTTCTAAATTTTCGGAAGGATGCGGGGTCTATACGTAAAAATTGTATTTTTGCACTTTAATTGAGGAAAAAAATGAAGAAAATTGTTTATTTCAGCGCGATCATTTGCTTGTTCGTCGGCTGTCAGGCTCAGAAGAAATTGGTTTCTGTGGACAAGGAGACCAACGAGATTGTCCTCAAACAAGGGCAAAGCTGCGAAATCGAGTTCATCACCAATGCCTCGACCGGTTTTTGGTGGCAGTTGCTTAACGAGGATGAGGTCCATATCGTGAAGAGTGCTGGCGACCGTTACACCAGTGATGCGCCGAAAGGTATGATAGGAGCTTCCAGCCATCGGTTTTGGAAGTTTGAGGCCGTGGAAAAAGGCACGCAGACGCTGCATTTCGTTTATGCGCGTGACAATGTGGACCAGCCGTCCCGCACCCGCGATGTAACGGTTACCGTCAAGTAGATGCGTGCGATACGGGTCGCCATTCCCGCCATGGACGAGCTGGACTACCTGCCCGTCACGTTGGATGCGCTTTCCTGTCAGCAAACGACCCTCCCCTTTGAAGTCTATGTTTGTGTGAATCAGCCGGATACCTATTGGGATAATCCGGCTAAATTCGTTATATGCGAACACAACCGACAGTTGTTGGAATACCTTCGTTGTTATGATTCTTTAACTTTACATGTTTTGGACTATGCTTCTCCCGGAAAAGGATGGAAGGGAAAGCAATTTGGTGTTGGGTTTGCACGTAAAGTATTATTTGACAATATTTTATCAGATTCTGAATCCGATGATCTTGTGGTCAGCCTTGATGCGGATACGAAGGTGGGTCCCGGTTATTTGCAGTCGTTGGCGGACAATTTCGCTGCCCATCCCGACATGCAGGCCGTGGCGGTTCCCTACTATCACGACCTAAACCCTGCGGATGAAGAGCAGAGCCGTGCCATGCTTCGGTATGAAATTTACATGCGTAATTATGCCATCAACTTACTGAAAATCAACAGTCCGTATGGTTTTACGGCCTTAGGTTCGGCCATCGCGATGCGTGCGGGTGCCTTGCGGAAGGTCGGGAACATCACCCCGTTTCAAAGCGGTGAGGACTTCTATCTTGTGCAGAAATTCTGCAAAATGGGTGGATTAAGACTTTTTAACTCCGAATGCGTGTATCCGGCAGGGCGGTATTCCGACAGGGTGCCGTTCGGGACAGGCCCGGCCATGTTGAAAGGCAAGGGAAATGATTGGAGCAGTTATCCCATATACCCTTACACTTGCTTCCAGCCGGTGTCGGAAGCTTATTCGCATCTGGAAGAGCTGTATAAGGGGGAATATTCAGCCAAGGACAACGATTTTCTGTTTTTTCTTCAGAAAGACTTGCAGAAAAAAGACATTTGGTCGGATATCCGGCGGAACGTGGCGGACTTCGCGCATTTCGTGAAGGCTTTCCACCAGAAGGCGGATGGTCTTCGGATTCTGCAGTATGTTCGAGCAAAAAACATTCAAAACACTGAAAATGAGTCAGATATGTTGATTTCCAATATGCAGCGATGGTTGCCTGATGAGGTGCCGTCATGGCTTATCGCAGGTAATTCCCTCACATCTTTTCCGGCGAGGCTCTTAAATGAAGTGCGAGATTCCCTGTTCCGTCTGGAACAAGTTTTAAGAATACAACATCATGAATTTATCCACCAATAAAACACCTATGACATAAAAATTACCATTATCACAACATTTCTTGCATTTTTAGTACTGAAAGTTGCACATACATCACATTTTCTGCTTTTTTTGCTTTAAAATATGCAAAATGTCATTTTTTCATACATTTGTGCACATTTTAACGCGTTTTATGCAGATTTTATGAAAAACAACGACCAAACATCACTATTTTGCACAGTATTGTCGAGACAATCAACAAATTTTTTACTTTTACAAGTAATTATGATTAGAATATGAACTCAAACACAAATTTTGAAGTAGTCATTCTCAGCGAGGATGAAGCCAAGGTGGCAAAGCTAAAAAGCTTATTATCAAAGTATTACTCGTTAAAAATTGCTCCTGTTTGCAGTAGTATAGCGGAAGCCATCGAGTACATCAACAATCACAAGATCACGATTTTCTTCTTGGAAATGGAGTTTTCGGAGGTGTTGTTCGATATCAGAAAACCACCTTTCATAGTGGGTCTTTGTGATATGATAAACACGAAAAGGGTGAAATCGTTCCTCAAGATGGGATTTTTCGAGGTTTTTTATTCGCCTTATATGGAAAGGGAATTGAACAGCATTATGGGGAAAATTCTTAACATATTGGGTGCTTACAACAAGTTGGATCGGCACATGATGCAACAGGTGGAAGAGGAGAACGCCCCGTATAATGCGGCGGAACGTCCCATGAAATCCGTTTTTATCATGGGTACGCGCAACGAGGAGTCTTTCCGGGTCGTTTTCGACGAGGTGTTGTATATTATAAAGGTGGGAAATCAGGTGTGCGTGGTTTTCGAAGACGGTTTCAAGAAGTATTTTCGAAGTAATTTGAAAATGTTCCTGCAAAAGTTCCCCAAAACCCAATTCCAGAAAATCAACCGTTCGGTGGTGGTGAATATGGACAAGGTGACGGGAATGATTCGGAATCGTGTGCTGATCGCAAACAACGACAAGTTCGAGATTTCGCGTTCATTTAAGAAGGAGTTCAAGGCGAAATTGCCGAAATGATTTCTTTTGGACACGACACTTACGTTCAGAACAATATAAAATCAAAGTAAAATGCCGGGTGTGGAATTATCCAGACCTATGGGATTGTTGTCTCTTGTGAAATAGAACCAATCGACGTTTTTTGTACTTTTGCCGATTAAAAAGATTTTCGAGATGAATAAGTTTTTTTACGTTTTTGCATTTATTTTTGTTGTAAACCAATCAGTTGCACAATGGGTGTCACCCGGAACCGGCCAGTCATACACGCTGGAAACCCTTTGCACCGCAGCCCCTTCCGCTGTGCAAAACACATCATCGAACCAATATGACATTTTGCAGAGTATTACCATCTCTGCTGGCGACACGCTGACGTTGGAGTCCACCGCCGAAATGGTGCATGTGTCTATCGGTGTGGTATGGACTGTCCGCGGTACGATGCGCACCGCTGCCAGAACACAACCGCTTCTCATCCAAGGCGATTATTTTGAGGTTCGCTTCGAGGACGCCACCCAGAGTCGATTATCCCACCTTCATGTCCGTTATTGTCAGGGTATCAACTTGATTAACAGCGAAGTAGTGATTGACTCCTGCGAGTTCGACCACTTTTCCAACAATGTGATCAGCTATATGAACTGCAGTCCAACCATCCAGAACAGCTATTTTCACGACAACCAAACCTGTGCCATCCAGTCGGCCCTCAATTCTGACGGTTGTCCGGCCATTCTGAACAATGTGTTGTATAACAATGTGTTGGCAAACACGAACAATCCGCAGATCAATATAGGTCCTGGTACCACGGACACCATCCGCATCATTGGAAACCTCATCGAGGGAGTGGCCAGCAACATGTCGGGCGGCATCGGTATCTCAAACATGTTTGGCTTTAGCCAATTGGTCACACACGTGCTTGTGAAAGACAATGTGGTGAAAAACAATCGCTACGGTTATACGCAGAACGGGTCTCTGATTTCTTCGGAATTATATGACAATCAGTTTATTGACAACAACTTAGAGGTCAATCCGAACAACGGTGGCAGTGGAGTGAGCATTTGGGGTGATGCGACCTGTACGGCCAAGTTGCGCCGAAACCTCATCACCGGTAACCTTTGGGGGGTCACGGCCATCCAGGTCCCTCTTTTGGACATGGGCACGGCAGAGGATCCCGGTTACAATGTGCTGTACAACAACGGCAACGGAGGTGTTGAATATGAGTTGTATAACAATACCAGCAACTGTATAGATGCAATCGGTAACTATTGGGGCTGCGACAACGATGCGGCGGCAGAGGATGTGATTTTCCACTGGAACGACAACACGTCGTATGGTCTCGTCTATTTTCAGCCAATCAATGTGATAGAGCCTGAAATTCTCAGTTTTGCGTTTTTGGCGGAAAACAATGAGTTTGCTTTCCCGCTTATGCCAATGGATTATTACGGCACTTTTTCCGAAAATGGCGATTCCATTTTGGTGAATATGGCCGGACTTGCTCAATATGGCACCCAGTTGTTGCCCTCGATCACGTGCCCGATGGGTGTTTCTGTCACGCCGGCGCCTTTGGAACCTCAGAATTTTGTGGAGTCCTCCGTCGTCTATACGGCCACAACTCCCCACCAATCTTCCCGCAGCTATGTCGTTTGCGTTGACTTCACCTGCGACGTTCCCGACAATGTTTTAACGAAAATTAACCTTGTTCCGAATCCGGTCACGCAGGGATTTTTCATGCTGGACAATCCGACAGAATCGGAGTTGGAATGGCGGATTTTCTGCACCAACGGTCAGTGTGTGATGCACGGGGATGCGCAACCGGGAGCGAACCGTATCGCCGCGAAAACGTTAACACCGGGAACGTATCTTGTTTACATACAGAAAGGTAATTCGTTTGTTACCAAGAAGTTGATTGTCCGGTAATAGTGGAGACGTGCCATGGCGCGTCTCTACAAAAGAAAAACGAAACAGTTTGACTAAAACAATGAATATGAAGAAAGTATTCGTCAGTATCATAACCGTGGTCGTCGCTCTTTGTGCGATGGCGCAACAGGATTTCCGCGATCCGAGCCTCTCGATTGACGAGCGGGCGCAATTGCTTCTGAACCAGTTGACTTTGGAAGAGAAACTGGGGATGATGGAGCATCAGAACCCGGCCGTTGAGCGGTTGGGCATTCCAGCCTACAGCTGGTGGAACGAGGCGTTGCACGGGGTTGCGCGCAACGGTTATGCCACGGTCTATCCGATGCCTATCGCGCTGGCCGCCACTTTCGACGACAAGGCGGTGCAGGAGATGTTCGGCATGGTGGCTGACGAAGCGCGGATGAAGTATTACCGCGCACAGCAGGCCGGTCAGTACGGCGACTATACGGGGCTCACCTTCTTCACCCCGAACATCAACATTTTCCGCGACCCGCGATGGGGCAGGGGCATGGAGACTTACGGCGAGGATCCGTACCTTACCGGGCGCATGGGGGCTGCCTGTGTGAACGGTTTGCAGCAGAAGTCCAACGGCCGCTACAAGTCGCTCGCCTGCATCAAGCACTTTGCCGTGCACAGCGGACCCGAGGCCGACCGCCATTCGTTCGATGCCACTGTCAGCGGCCGTGCATTCTGGACCACCTATCTGCCTGCGTTCAAGTACGTTGTGGATCATTCGGACGTGAGTATGGTGATGTGCGGTTACAACCGTCTGAACGGGGTGCCGTGCTGCACCAACGAGAGTCTGTTGGTGCAGATTCTCCGCGACCAATGGGGCTATGACGGGTTGTTCGTCACCGACTGCTGGGCGCTGAACGACTGTTGGGAGCGCGACAAGGTGATTCCGCGGCACGAGACGCACGCGACCGCTTCTGCTGCTGCCGCCGCCGCGTTCGGTTCCGTCATCGATTTGGAGTGCGGCAGCGGCCTCAACGCACTGAAAGAGGCGTATTATAAGGGGATGATTCCGAAGGATATTATTGACAACCATGTACTTAAGATTCTCAAAGCGCGCTTGGCTTTGGGAATGTTCGATCCGCAACAGCCGTTCTGGAAGCTGCCGGATACGGCTTCTTTTGACAAGATGGCCCTCAAAATGGCGCAAAAGAGCATCGTGCTGTTGCAAAACCGGAATGAAATTCTGCCGTTGCAGCCTGAAAAATACAAAAGGATTGCTATTGTGGGGCCCAACGCGGCGGATTCGGTTATGCTGTGCGGCAATTACAACGGGACTCCGCGCCACGCGGTGACCATCTACGAAGGTATTGTCAACTATATCAACACGTTGCCGGCAAAAGAACGGCCCCAAATCTATTTCGACACGGCGTGCCATCACGTGGACGGCAAGTATCGTCCGCCCCGTGACTTTGACAAGCAGATTGCGAAGTGCGATCTTGTGATTTTCGTCGGCGGGCTTTCTCCCGAATTGGAGGGCGAGGAGTTGAAGGTGGAGATGGACGGTTTCCACGGCGGGGACAGAACCACGATTGACTTGCCTCGGATTCAAGAGGGTATGTTGATGAAAATCAAGAAGATGGGAAAACCGGTGGTGTTTGTGCTTTGTTCTGGCGGCGCGGTGGCCGTGGACTGGGAGGATCAGAATTTGGATGCGGTGTTAGCAGGCTGGTACGGCGGTCAGGCGGCGGGCACGGCCATGGCGGATGTGCTTTTCGGCAAGATCAACCCCAGCGGCAAGCTGCCTGTGACCTTCTACAGTTCCAGCAACGAGCTTCCGCCGTTCGACAGTTACGAGATGGAGAACCGCACTTACCGTTTTATGACGGAAAAACCGCTTTATCCTTTCGGATACGGGCTGAGTTACACGCAATTTGAGTATGAAAACGCCAAATATGACCCGGCAGGTCGCGTTTTCACCTGCAAAATCAATAATGTCGGGAAGTACAATGGCGAGGAAGTGGCACAGCTCTATATGACTAACAAGGATGACAAGCAGGGGCCGGTGAAGACGTTGGTGGGTTTCAAGCGCGTGTTTGTCCCTGCGGGGAAAAGCGTAACCGTCTCCTTTCAAGTGGATGACGAGTTTTTCCAGACATTTTCGGACGAGCGTCAGCATTTCGAGATCCATCCGGGCCATTTTGTGTTTTACTACGGGGATAAAGTGATGGAGGTGAAGTAAAGACGCGGTGTATTGCGTCTTTGCGTGCTGGATTTCAGGAATTTGTGTGCATTGAAAATTTGTGTACTTTTGCCGCCGCAAAATGTAAAGATATGAGTGTGAAACCGATTATTGCTCCGTCGTTGCTGTCGGCGGATTTCAACCGTTTGGGTGAAGAAATTGAAATGTTGAACCGTTCCGAGGCCGACTGGATCCATCTGGACGTGATGGATGGTGTGTTCGTGCCGAATATCTCGTTCGGAATGCCCGTCATCAAAGCCGTCCGAAAGCTGGCGCAAAAGCCGTTGGACACCCATCTGATGATTGTGCAACCGGAGCGTTATATCCAGACTTTCAAGGAGATAGGATGCGATCTGCTGACCGTCCACTGGGAGGCGTGCACGCATCTGCATCGCACGATTTACCAAATCAAGGAGCACGACATGTTGGCGGGGGTCGCGTTGAACCCGCATACACCGGTATCTGGATTGGAGGATGTTATCCAAGATCTTGATTTAGTGTTGATTATGTCTGTGAATCCCGGTTTCGGCGGACAGAAGTTCATTCCGCGTTCTTTGCACCGCATTGCTGAACTTCGCGCGATGATCAAACGCAACAAGTCGAACGCGCTCATCGAAGTCGATGGCGGTGTGAATGCCGACAACATCGCGGACATCATCAATGCCGGTGCCGACGCGGTGGTGGCAGGAAATGCCGTTTTCAAAGCGGAAAATCCCGAAAATATGATTCATCAGTTAAAACTATAACAATGAAAAAGCTTTTTGCTCTTCTTTTTGTAGGATTGTGTTTTATTTCTAACGCGCAAACCGTTACTTACCAAGATATTTTGGAACAAAAACCGGCCAAAGAGTTAACCGGAAGAAAAGGCGGTGATGACATCACGGCATACGTAGCGTCTGACGGGGTCACGTACAAAATTGGTTCCACCATAACATACGGTTATCCGACAAACGGCAAGTATTACCTCTATTTCAAAGATGTTACCGGCAGTTGGCTAAACGTTTTGGCAGAAGATGAAAAGACGAGCGCCTCTGATCGTGCGGTAAGTCAAGAGCGTGCGGAGCGCATCGAAAACCGTGCCGGCGGTTTGGCCTGCACCAACTTCGAAGAGGCGATTGCCACAAAGGAGGTGGTCGTCAAAGCCAACCTGGACGATATGGCTTCGGATGCAGCCCTGCAAGAATTGAAAAAGTGGAAGGAAAAATTGGACCTCCAAATCATCACACAAGAGGAATATGATGCCAAAAAGGCCGAGTTGATGAAAAAAATCAAATAAACATAGACTTTTATGGAAAATAAGAAAAGCACCGCCTATAGCATGTTCGTCATCGGATCGTTGTTTTTCGTATTCGGTTTCGTGACATGGCTGAACAATATTCTCATTCCGTACATGAGAACTTCTTGCGAACTCACCACGCAAGTGCAGGGCTACTTGGTGACATTCGCCTTCTACATTGCCTATTTCGTGATGTCCATTCCTTCATCCTTTGTGTTGAAGAAGACGGGTTACAGCAATGGCATGGCTTTGGGTTTGGTCGTCATGGCCATCGGGTGCATGATGTTCATCCCCGGTGCGAAGATGCGCAGCTACCCGATGTTCCTGTTGGGACTGTTCCTGCAGGGCAGCGGATTGTCGCTGTTGCAGACCGCCAGCAATCCCTACGTCACGGTCATCGGTCCGATTGAGTCGGCGGCGCGGCGTATGAGCATCATGGGCATCTGCAACAAGGTGGCGGGTATGATCGGCATTTTGGTGCTCTACAACGCCCTCTTCAGCGGCAAGGAGCACCTCTTCGAGAGCATCAAGGAGATGGCTCCCGGTGCGGAGAAAGAAGCCATGCTGCAGCAGCTCTCCAACGGCGTCATCATTCCCTATCTCATTATGACCGCTGTACTCATCGCATTGGTACTCTTCATCAAAACCGCGCATCTGCCGGACATTGTGGAGGAAGAGAAGAAAATCGGTGGGCAGAAGACCAGCATTCTCAGTTTCCCGTATCTGTGGCTCGGCGTTTTGGCTATCTTCTTCTATGTAGGTGCTGAGGTCATTGCCATTGACACGCTGATTCCTTACGGCGACTACTACGGCATACCCACGTCGGTGTCGCATTATTTCGGCGTTTATGCCTTGATTGCCTTGTTAGTGGGATACATCTGCGGCATCTTGTTTGTGCCAAAGGTGATTTCGCAGCGTCAGGCCTTGATTATTCAACTGTTGCTCTCTGTCGCGTTGGTTATTGTGGCATTGTGCACCACAGGTATAGTCTCCATCATCGCGATTATCTGTCTGAGTTTCGCGCATGCCATCATGTGGCCCGCCATCTGGCCGTTGGCTATCCATGATTTGGGTGACCACACCGAGTTTGCCTCCGCGCTGATGGTGATGGCCATCGTGGGCGGTGCCGTCATGCCGCTGATCTACGGCAAAATCGCCGATGCCGTGAACAATCACGCCGCCTACGCGCTGTTGTTCGTCAGCTACGCATATATCTTGTTCTTCGCGACGGTGGGATACAAGATCGAGAAGAAATAACTGTTGGCTGTTGGCTGTTGGCTGTTAGCTGTTAGCTGTTGGCTGTTAGCTGTTGCTTATGGAAAAACTAAACATTGTCGCCCGTATTCGCAGCGAGTTTCCGACGAAGTTCGGGATTCCGAGGCAGAGCGGGTTAGTGCCGTCGTTGCGGGCGCGTATCGTGTTTGAGCCGGAGTACCGAAATGCAGAAGCATTGCGCGGCATTGAGGAGTTTTCCCATTTGTGGCTGATTTGGGGTTTTTCTGAGGTACAGCAGGAGGGCTGGTCGCCGACGGTGCGGCCTCCTCGGCTCGGCGGCAACCGACGCATGGGCGTTTTCGCCACGCGCTCGCCCTTCCGTCCCAACCCCATCGGGCTTTCCTGTGTGGAGCTTATCGAGGCCGACTTCAATCCCAAAAATCCGACCCTCCTCGTGGGTGGCGCCGACCTCATGGATGGCACCCCCATCTACGACATCAAACCCTACCTGCTCACCACCGACTGTCATCCGGAAGCCACCAAGGGGTTCACGCAAGAGCACGAGGACTACCAGCTTGAAGTGGACATTCCCGAAGCTATTGCCAAAAGGCTGAAACCCGAAAAGTTGGAAAAGTTGCGGGAGGTATTGGCGCAAGATCCGCGTCCCGCCTACCACCACGACGAAGACCGGGTGTATGGTTTCCCGTTCGACGGGTACGAAGTACGTTTTTCAGTGAAAAATGGAACCGCCAATGTCCACACCATCCATAAACTCTAAACCCTAAACTAAAACCTATTCACCCACTCCGCCACCTCCGTCGCGGAGATGTTCTTCATGCACTTGAAATGCTTGCGGCGGCACTTGGAGCTGCCGAATTTGGAGCACGGACGGCAATGGAGCGGACAAACTTCGAAATTGCGGAACAAATTCCGTTCGCCGGGCATATAAGGGTAGTAACCGTATTCGGGAATGGTGGAGCCGAAGATGGCTGCCGTGGGCTTGTGCAGTGCCGCTGAGATGTGCATCAGGCCGGTGTCGCCGGTGATCACGCAGTCGGCATGCTGCAGGATGGCTGCCGACTGGTAAAGGGTGTATTTGCCGCAGCCGTTGGTGGCCCGCTCGCCGAGCTGGGAAACCACCTGCTCGCCCTCTTCGAACACGTCCTTGCCGCCCAACAGCATGATCGGTTTGTGCAGGATGCTGCCGATTTCCACCACCTTGCTCACCGGAATCCGCTTGGTGAAGTGCTGTGCTGCCAACACGATGGCTACGAAGCCGTCTTCGAACATCATCGGCAAATCATCTTCTTCAAATCCTTGATCTTCAGGAATATAGAATTCCAACCCTTTGTGGTCGTTGTGAACGTTCAAATCCTTGACGGCCTCGAAATAACGTTCCACGATGTGCGTTTCGGGCATGCCGTTCATCTTGAGACGATAGCAAATCCATTTCGACAAATTGTGCTTGTTGAAAGTGTAGGAAGGGCATTTCAGTTTGCGCACCACCTTGCGGGAACGCATCGTCTTCTGCAAGTCAACGACCACGTCGAAATGCTCTCTTTTCAGCTCTCCGATGGTTTGGTTCACGTTGTCAGGATCGTAAGCATGCACTTTGTGGATGTGCGGATTGTTCGCAATCACAGAGACATAGTCTTTTCTGACCAAAAAATGCACTTCTGCTTCGGGGATTTGTTCGTTCACCGCTCTGATAACCGGAGTGGTTAACACGATGTCTCCAATGGAACTAAGTCGGATAATGAGGATTTTCGGTTGCGACGGGGGTTGTATTTCGTCCATATTGCGTTAAAAAATATTAATTTTCTTCAGAAATTGCTTTGAAATGGTTGTCAACGGGATTGGCGTAGATTTTCAACAAGTATTCGTGCATTTTTTCAAATGAAACATCGGGAACTTGAGATTTAGTCTGCAAATAGTTGACAAAAGCAGTTTTTTCGTCGTCGGAGTAGTGGTCGTGGAAGTCTTCGTTCTGATACAGAAGGTCGTGGGCGATATAGTTGTTTTGGTAGAGAGTGTAGTTTCTATATATCTGTTTATCAATAATTTGACAAACCAAATTGATTTTTTCGTTATTGGAGATGTTTTCAGGAATGGTGTCAAGTTCTTTGTCGATCGGTTTTCCAATGGCGAGGGAGATGCGGCCTTTTTGCCCGAAGATGCCTTGTTTGATGCTGTTGAAATCTTCCCCCGGCTGTTTTTGGTAAACAGTATGTTCGCTGATGGCCAACTCTCTGGCTTTCAACTTGTCACAGGGTTCGATTTCGTAAGAGACAGTCAGCGGGGTGATATTCATCCGACGGATAGTCTCGATGAGGTTTTTGTCGTTGCCGAGGGTGATCATTTTCACGAGACCGTGCTTGGTGAAGTCGTTGCCGTCCTTGGTCCGTCCGTCGCGTTGCGCGATCCATACAGACTCTTTGTCTTCAAAAAGAGAGTATTGGATGTAAGCGGCCAGTTTGTAAGAATTTTCCAGTTTTTCGCGCAAAGTGCCGGATCTTTTCACCTTGATCATCTTGTTGAGTTTGGCCACTTCGCCTAACAGCGGGGTGGTGAACAGGTTGTCGCCCATGGCGATGCGGGAGGTTTTGCGATGTTCCAGAAAGAAGTAATATTGCAGCAGAGCCGGATCGAAGGTGATGTCGCGGTGGTTGCCGATGAACATATATGCCGAAGAGGGATCTATATTCTCAATGCCGGACAACTGGACGCCTTTGGACGACTGCGCGATGAAGACATCGAGGAAACGCTTGTCGAAATCCACCTGGACTTCCTCAATAGTGTTAAAATTTGCAAAATCACGGCGGAACTGTTCAACGGAATAGTTGGGCAGGCACAAAGCGATGGCTTCCTGAAAACGGCGGTCATCCATCAATCGATAGTAGGCTTCCTTGAACTCAAGATCCGTATAAGGGCGTATGTCTTCGAAATCCATTTGTCTCATTCAATTCGGCGGCAAAGATACAATTTTTTAGGCAATAGGCAACAGCCCTGCTAACCGAGCATGATGTACAAATCGGGGTACTGATGCGGCGATTCCTTTTTATGGCGGGTGAGCGCGAAAGCCAGGGTCAGGGTGCCGATACGGCCGCAGTACATGTTGACAATCAGTATCAGTTTGGCCATCCAGTTCCAGTTGGCGCATTCGCCGGTGGAGAGGCCGCATGTGGTGAATGCCGAGGAGGTTTCGAACAGGGCGGGCAGCAGTTGCACATCGGGTTGCACCACCGTGAGCAGGAAACAGGAAATGGCGATGAATGTCAGCGACAGCAGCAGGATGGTGGTTGCCCTTTCCACCAAAGAGGCAGAGATGGCTTTGTGGTTGAATTCAATGTCTTTTTTACCCTTTATCGTGGCGATAACGGATTTGATGACGATGAACAGCGTGGTGGTCTTGATGCCGCCGCCGGTGGAGCTCGGCGAACCGCCAATGAAAATCATCACCAATATAAGTAACACCGTAGAAAGATGCATCAAGTTGACATCCAGCACGTTAAAACCGGAAGTTCGGCAGGTGACCACTTGAAAGACGGAAGTGAAGATTTTGTTCCCGAGTCCGCCGACACTTTTCAGAGTGCCGTTGTATTCTATCAAAAAGAAAAGTACGCTGCCGACGATGATGATGGCGAAAGTGACGTAAAGCACGATTTTGGTCTGCGGCATCAGCGTTTTCCAGCGATATTTGTTGCGTTCACGGATGTAGCGGCGGCTGAAGAAGTCGCGGATGGTGACAAAACCGATACCGCCGAGGAAAACCAGTGCCATGATTACCACTTGCGGGAAATAGCTGCCGGGCACGCCGAGGTTCAGCAAACTGTCGTCAATGAGCACGAAACCGCCGTTGTTGAAGGCCGACACGGTGTAAAATATCGAGAAGAACAAGTTTTGTTTGTCGGAAATGAAGAATCCCGTCGATTTCCAGTAGGTGAACAAAAACGCCACGCCCGCCGCCTCGATGATGAAGGTGGTGAGCACGATGCTCCGCAACAGCCCTACAGAGTCGGAGAGCCGGTCGGAAGACATCATGTCGCGGATCATGTATTGGTAGCGAAGTCCCACCATGGAGCGCGAAAGGAAGGTGGAGAAGAACGTTGCAAAGGAGAGAATGCTCATACCTCCCAGTTGAATCATCATCAAGATAACCACTTGGCCTTTGAATGTGAAGCAGGCGGAAGTGCTAACCACGGAAAGGCCGGTGATGCAGCTGGCGCTCGTGGCGGTGAAAAGGGCATCGATGAAGGAAATCCCGTTGGTGGTCATGCGCGGCATCATCAGCAGAATGGTGCCCATGGCGATGAGAAACAGGAAGGACGCCACCATCAGAATCGGCGGACTGAGTTGGTATTTCCCGAGCGTGCTGCTGGCTTTGGCCAACTCGACCAATACGATAATCAGAAAGTAGAACTGAATGAAAATCAGGTAGATATTTTCGAAATTCTGTTTATCGATGAAGCTGAAATGGAAGATGTTGATGGAAATGAACTGCGCAATCAGCAACAGGATGATGAGAAATTCGCCCCAAGACTGCTTGATGTAGTTCCCGCGGTGGAGCGAATAGAACAGCATGATGAAGTATTTGGCAACGTAGAAAAACAAACTGCCGTAAATGACCCAGCGGATGAGGTTTTTGACACGCGGAGTGATGTAGAGACCGTGATAGCAGAAAATGCACGCGATGGTCACGATGGAAACCACCAGACTGCAAATCCGAAGAATCCGCTGAATGCGGTCCTTGTTCTTTACAATGTGGATCCGTCGCTTTCCGTTGTATTCGTCGTGATTTCCGAACAGATGCATTACAGGTTGATTTTGATGAAGTTGTCGATGTCGCGGTCTTTGCCGAAGAGCACGAAGACATCGTCTTTGCGGATGACCATCGAGTTGTCGGGCACACCGATAATATGCTGTTTCATCGTCAGTTCCTTGTTCTCGATTTCTTCGAAGTTACGACGGATGGTCACTAAGCTGAGGTGGTGGTTGTCGCGGAAATTGACATCGCCGAGGGTGAGTCCTTCGAGGCGGTCGGGCGCGATGATGGAGGCGATGCGGTATTCGTCGGGCATCTGCAAGTAAGAGAGGATGTTAGGGTTGCTGAGTCGTTCCGCGAGCAGGGTGGCCAGCTCTTCCTCTGGAGAAAGGAATTCCGTAATGCCCATCTTCTCCAGAATGGTCTGCTGGTGCGTTCCTTTGATGCGGCAGTATATCTTTTCGATGCCTAAGTCGATGAGGTTGGAGATGCAGAGCAGCCGTTCCACGAAATCGTCTCCGATGGCTACAATCACCGCATCGAAGTCCTTGATGTTTTCGTTCAGCAGCGCGCGCTTGTCGGTGGCGTCCGTGCACACGGCATACGCCACATCATCGCTGATGTTCTGCACCTTCTTCATGTCCTTGTCGATCACCAGCACTTCGAATCCCTTTTCCGAGAGTGCCAAACTGATGGCTTGTCCGAACTGTCCCGCGCCGATGACGGCGAATTTTTTCTGTGCCATAATTCAATACTTTAGCAAAACGGCGAAAATAAAAAATTTTTCGCTACTTTTTCAACTTAACCACAGTGATACCAGCGCCGCCCAGTTCGAGCATCTCATCATGAAACTCTATAACATTCTGTCTTTTAGCGAGATATTGTCTGACTACACTGCGTAAAATGCCATTCCCTTTTCCGTGTAAAATCCGCAGATTGGAAACCCCTAACATCTCCGCTTCGTCCAAGTATTCTTCCAGATTGTGCACCATTTCCTCCGCCCGCTGCCCGCGCACGTCCAAGGTGGTGCTGAAATCCGAGAGTTTTTTGTTGAGGGCGTCCGCGATGGAACCGGCGTTGAACTGCGACACGTGGCCGCGTTCTACATTCCGCGCCTCTTTCTTGCTGATCTTGATGATCCGGTCCAGTTTGGTGCGGAAGTTCACCGAATGGAACGAAATGGTCACATCGGTGCCGTCAATCTGCGTCACCTCGCCGGCGATCTGGGAATCCGGCATATATACCGAATCACCCACCCGGATGGTTTTGTCCTGAACTTCCTCGGCGGTCTGCTTTTTCTCCACCGGCTTCTTCCGATGAACCGGAATAAGGGCTTTCACCGCTTCGGCCTCCGCTTTCTCCACATGCTCGATCTCCTTCTGCATCTCTTTTTTGAAGGTTTTCACCTCTTCGCGCGCCGCCTTGGTCTTCTCCGCATCGGCTTTCGACTCCTTGATCTCGCGAATCGTGTTCTCGATGATCTTGTTGGCGCTATCGACGATGCTGTTGGCCTGGTTTTTGGCCTTGGTGAGAATCTCCTTGCGCTGTTTGTCGAGTTGCGCGAATTTTTCGGCGTACTCATCGATCATCACGGCCAGTTGATCGTCAGCGGCACGCACCATCTTGAGTTTCTGTTCCGTTTCAATCTGCGTGATCTCGATCTCTTCCAGCTTCCGTTCGTAGTCGATTTGCGCCGTGCCGGATTTCTGTATGGCGCTGTCGATAATTTGCGGATTCAACCCGATTTGCCGTGCGATTTCGTAGGTGAAAGAGCTGCCGGGTTTCCCGATTTTGAGGATGTAAAGCGGTAGTAACGCATTGGTGTCAAACAACATAGCTCCATTTTCAGCTTCGGGGTGCGTGTCGGAGAACATTTTCAGGTTGCCGTAGTGCGTGGTGATGATGCCGAAAGCGTTCGTGGCGTAGTAGCGTTCCAAGATGGACTCCGCCAGGGCGCCGCCCAAGGTGGGTTCGGTGCCGCTGCCGAATTCATCGATCAGGAACAAGGATTTCGCATTCAGGTTCTCATCCATAACCTTAAGATTCTGCAAATGAGAACTATACGTACTCAAATCGTTGTCGATGGACTGCTCGTCGCCGATGTCGATGAAGATGCTTTCGAAAATGCCCATGTCGGAGGTGCTCAGCATGGGGACGGGCAAGCCGCACTGCATCATATATTGCAGTAAACCAACGCTTTTCAAGCAGACCGATTTACCGCCGGCATTGGGTCCGGAGATGATGAGGATGCGTTTTTCGGGCAATAGCTGGATGTCCAAGGGCACCACTTCTTTGTGATGTTTCTTGTAGTTGAGGTAGAGCAGGGGATGCTTGGCCTGGTACCATTGCACCATGGTTTTGGGATGGATGTGCGGCACGGCGGCATCAATGTCGATGGCGAAAAGGGCTTTGGCGCGGAGGAAGTCGTATTGTCCCATCAGTTTTTGCGCGTCGATGAGATCATCGATGAGCGGCCGGATGGTGTCGGTGATTTCGGTCAGGATACGGATGATTTCGCGCTGTTCGGCGTTTTGCAGTTCTTTGAGTTCGTTGTTGGTGTCGAAAACCTCGGTGGGCTCGATGAAGACGGTCTGGCCCGTGGCTGACTCGTCGTGAACGAAACCCCGTAACCGGCGTTTGAACTGTGCCGCGACGGGGATGCAGAGGCGGCCGTTGCGGATGGTCATCTCGGCGTCTTCCTTCACGATGCCGTCTTGTTTGGCGGCGGTGAGGATTTTGCGGATTTGGTGGTCGGCGTCCCGGGAGAGTCGGTTCATGGCCCCTTTGATGTGGGCCAACTCGTCGGAGGCGTTGTCGCGCATCTGCCCTTTGTCGTCCAAAATGCGGTTGATAGCCGCCGTGAGGTCGCGTTGCAGCGGCATTTCGGCGCACATCGACCAGAGTCGTGGATAACGGTTGTCCTCGTGGCGCACCTTGAAATAGACGAAGATGTTGGTCATCGACTGGATAAAACCGCGCAGGCAGGCCAGTTCTTCGAGTTCGATGTGGGTGCCGTCGATCCGAAGCCGTTTCAACGTTTCACGAAGGTCGTAAAAATCCTGTGCGGGAAACGGTTCGTCGAAAAGCAGCAACTGGCGGAATTCCTCCACGGCTTCCAAAGCTGGCATAATCTGCAGCATGTCGGTCATAAACCGCATGTTTTCCACGGCTTCCGCCCCTTGCGGACTCAAGCAGTGGTCCAGAATCAGCCGCCGAACGGTGTCAAAACCGATTTTTTCCTCAAAATTTTCAGGATAGAGCATATAAATTTCGTCAGTTTTAAAATGGCGGCAAAGATACTATTTTTAGGCAACAGGCAATAGCCTTAAACAAACCGTTTTTTCACGAGGTCCACGAGAAATCCAGGGATGAGGAAGCATAAAAACAGGAAAAAGTAGTTGATGATGCCGGGGATTTTCACTTTCCGGCCGTGCAGGGTGGCACGGACGCCGCGTTTGGCGATCTGCTCGGGCTTCAACATAACACCGATGGCACACAGCCGTTTCCGCATTTTCACGGGAAGGTTGTAGAGGTCCGTATCGACCGCGCCGGGGCATACACAGCAGACTTTCACCCCGTAATGGCTCAGTTCGTGGTGGATGCCTTTGGAAAACTTCAGCAAGTACGATTTTGTCGCCTGATAGACGGCGATGGTCGGGAAGCTCATAAAAGCGGTGATGGAGCTGGCGTTGAGGATGTAACCGCATTTGCGCTCTTTCATCTTTTTGCCGAACAGGATGCAAAGGTCTGCCGGCGTGGTGCTGTGGAGCATCGTCATCTTATGGCTCAGCGCCATCGGCTTCTCCACGGCCGCACCGAAGTAGAACATTCCCGCGTTGTTGACCAGCACCTCGACCACGATGTTTTCGCTTTCGCAGAAGTCGAAAAGCTCCTGCGCTGCGTTTTCCGAGGTCAGGTCCTGGTACCGCGTCAAAATCTGCTGCTCCGGGAACAACGGTTGCAGATAGTTTTGCGCTTCCGTGTTGAGGTCTTCCCGATTGCTGACTATCAAGATGTTATATCCTTTTCGCGCCCACTCTTCCGCGTAGGCGAGCCCGATGCCGGAACTTCCGCCGGTGACTAATGCGAAGGTTTTTTCTTTTGAGTTATTCATATTTTAGGCTTTAGGCTTTAGGCTGCCAGCAAAAAAGCTAATAGCCAATAGCTAATAGCCAACAGCTAATAGCCAATAGCCAGCAGCCAACAGCTATTATGACAACATATTTTTGGCTTTGACAACGGCTTCCACTAAAGCGTCGGCCTCCTCGAAGGTGTTATACAGCGCGAACGAGGCGCGGATGGTGCCTGGAATGCCGAAATGGGTCATGACAGGTTGCGTGCAGTGGTGACCCGTGCGGACCGCAATTCCTTGATGGTCAAGGAGAACACCCATGTCGTAGGGGTGGATGTCGCCCACCAAGAAGGAAATGACGCCGGTTTTGTGTGCCGCTTCCCCGATAAAGCGCATCCCGTCAATTTTGGCTAATTTCTCGGTGGTGTAGTTCAACAGTTCTTGTTCGTAAGCTGCAATCTTCTCTAAACCAATGCTTTGGATGTATTCGATGGCTTTGCGCAAACCGATGACATCGCCGACGGAGGGAGTTCCCGCCTCGAATTTGAACGGCAGGTCGTTGTAGGTGGTTTTTTCGAAGGTCACGTCCTTGATCATTTCGCCGCCGCCTTGATAGGGTTGCATCTCGTTGAGCCACCGTTCTTTGCCATACATCACGCCGATGCCCATGGGGGCGTACATTTTGTGGCCGGAGAAGCAGTAGAAATCGCAGTCGAGGGCTTGCACATCTACTGGACAGTGCGCCACGGCCTGTGCCCCATCGATGAGGACGGGCACGTTGCGGGCGTGCGCGATGCGGATCACTTCCGTTATCGGGTTGACGGTGCCCAACGAGTTGGAGACATGCGCCATGGCCACGATTTTGGTTCTGTCGGTGATGAGACTGTCTAACTCGCTGATTCTCAGTTCTCCATTGTCGTTGAACGGCAGAACTTTCAGCTTGGCGCCGCGCTCCTCGCAGGCTAACTGCCACGGCACGATGTTGGAATGGTGTTCCATCTCCGACACAATGACCTCGTCGCCCGCGTGCAGGTAGGTGCGCCCGAATGAACTGGCTACCAGGTTGATAGACTCGGTTGCACCGCGAGTGAAGATGACTTCCTGCGTGCTGCCCGCGTTGATGTACTGTCGCACAGCTTCGCGTGCCTGCTCGAACTCGTTGGTGGCCAACTGGCTGAGACAGTGCACGCCGCGGTGGATGTTGCTGTTGATGCGCAGGTAGTAATCGTTCAGCGCGTCAATCACGACTTGCGGCTTTTGCGTGGTTGCCGCATTGTCCAGATAGACTAAAGGTTTGTTGTAAACCTTTTCTTGCAATATGGGGAAATCGGATCGATTCATGATGAAAGTTTATAGTTTATGGTTTATAGTTTAGTGTTTTGTTCGTCGGTGGGTTGCATGAAGCGTAATTGGGTGGCGTACATCAGGACCCAGAGGATGGACATGAGGATTCCGCTGAAGTTCATGGCCACGATGCCTCCGATGACGAAGTTCATCACGCAGAATTCCAGGATTTTGCCGATGGTATAGACGTGGAAACCGGCTTTGTTGAGCTTCGCCAGCATGAGGAATGCGCCAACGAAAAGCATGACTTGCACGGCGGCCAGCAGCAGATATTGCCAACTGTTGATGGAGGTGTAGAGTTCCAGGATCTGTTCTGTCTGTTCCGCGGGAAACAGCCCCATAGTCTTGACGGTTTCCATGGATTTCAGCATGTAGTCAGAGGCGAATGCCCAGCAAAGGTAGGCAATGGCCGAAAAGGCGGAGTTGAGCATCGTGATGATGCCTAAAATCCAAAGTATCGGTGTTCGTTTCGGGGTAATGTCTTCGGGATTATTCATAAGATTCTGCTTTTTGTTTTATTCGGTAACAATTGGTGGAACTCCTGCACACTTTCCACCGCTCGTCAGAACGTAAACCGATGATCCATAAGATATTATCTCCAGAACACAAAAGTCGGACCCGCTCTTTGGCGAAACGGTCTATCTTATGGTCGGTGAAAAAGTCGCTGAGCTTTTGGCGGCCTTTCCCGCCAAGTGGGTAGAAATAGTCGCCGTGCTGCCACGGACGGATTTTCAGCGGAAAAACCAGTTTCTCTTCAGGAATGTATAAGAAGTCCGGGCTTTTATCGAAGGTCATATCTTGTTGATATACAAAATTTTCCACTAAAAAATGCTGTTTTAAGTCATCCAAAGTTTCCATTTCGACAATCGGGATTTCCTCTTCGGATTTTGGCTTGATAATGAGAAATTCTCTGTCAACCAATAAGATATGGGATTCGGAAAGAAAATATTTGCCAGTTTGGAAATCGTCACATTCCGCGAGTCTCAGACTTGTGTCCGAAGAAAAGCCGAAACGAGTGAGCAATTCATACAGAACCAATTCATTATCCTCGCAATCAGCTAATTTGGAGCGGTTGATGCGGTATGTTTTTCCTTCTTTGGATGCTATTTTGTTTATTTCTGCCTCGATATGATTCTGGTAGTAAGCGTATTGTCGTTGAAGAATAGTTCTTGAGCGGGTGTTGGTTTGCAAGAATTGAGGGTTTAGCAGTTCCAGTTGCGGAATCACCGAGTGACGGATGCGGTTGCGGGCAATGGTTTCGTCTTGATTAGTGACGTCTTGTACATATTCAATATGGTGAATATCAGCATATTGACGAATTTCTTGGGCGGAGAAAGACAGCATTGGGCGGATGATTTTGCCGTTTTTGGGCGGAATGCCGCAAAGCCCTTTCAGACCGGTGCCGCGGCAGAGGTTGAGCAGCATGGTTTCGGCGGCGTCGGTGGCATGGTGCGCGGTGACGATGTAGTCGAAATCCGTGGAGATTTCCTCGAACCAGGCATACCGCAGCTCACGGGCAACCATTTCCACTGATTTTCCGGAGTTCTTCTGGATGGCGGGCGTGTCGAATTCCCGGATATAGAGAGGGATTTTCCAATTGGTGGCGATTTTTTGCACGAACTGCATGTCGTGGTCGGAGTCCTTGCCGCGCAGGTGGAAGTTGCAGTGCGCCATCGCAAAGGGGATTCCGGCCTCGTGGAACAGGGTTGCCGCGACCATGGAATCCGCGCCGCCGCTCACCGCCACAAGATAGCGCTTGCGCAGGGCATCGCTTCCCGCCAAGATCCGTAATTCCTGTAAAAATCGGTCCAGCATACTTTTATCCAACGTGTATCTCTATTGGAATTCCGTTCGAATTTTGAAATATCGGCGTATTTCCATCTTCATGTATTCGTAAGATCCGAAATTGACGGCTCTCGGGACTTCGTTTTTGCGCATCATCACTATGCCGGAACCCGCAGGGTCGATATAAGGGGTGATATCGGTTTCTATGGCGAAAGTCAGTTCGTAGTTGCGCACGGTCACGCGATTGAAATTGTCGTTGACCTCTTCGTAAAGGATGCCGTTTTCCTCGCAGAAAGCTTGCAGATCCGGGGCGGTCTCGTCCCACATTTCGGGCTTGTCGTTCGGGTTGAAGTAGAAAACGACCGCGTTGTAGTCGGGCAGGGTGTCCACCGTTTCGGCAATTTCAAAACGACCTTGGTCGTTGATAAGGAACTGTTCCACCTGTTTTGTGGCGCGGTGGTATTTTTCGGGATTCGTGAGATAGTCTTGCTTGGTGGCATTCGTCATGGAGTTTGTCCACTCATACTCTTTCGTGGTGCGGAATTGCCCGTCAGAGAGTCGCAGCGTCCGCCACGTCTCGGTTTCCAGCACATCACCTTGCAGATGGGAGAAGCTGATGGCTACCGGAAGCACGTCGAGGATGCGCTGGGTGCCGTAGCCGGAGGTGGTGACGAGGTACATCCATTCGCGGTTTTCCGATTGCAGCAACCAAAGTTCGCGACCTTCCGGCAACCTTTCCACGCATTCTACGCCCCATTCTTGCGGGAAGTTGACCGTGGCAGTCCACTTTTTTCCTTGAAAAGTGTTCGCTTTTTGCAAAAAGGAGCTTAATACTTCCTCTTCCATCGGATATAGGGTTTTTGAGCTGCGTACGTCGGCGGTCAGGGTGTCCCGAATGACCTCCATGGGATAGACCACAGGCTCATTGATTTTTTCTGTCGGATCGTCTTTCTTTGATTTACAATCAGTTAGGAAAAACGCCAACAGAAAACACAGGCATAAGGTTAGATGGTTTCGATTCATTTTGAATTTTTCGGCAAAGATACGATTTTTCGTACTTCGGAGGCTTCTTTCACGTCGTGGACGCGCAGGATGGATGCGCCTTTCATGAGGGCGATGGTGTTGAGGACGGTGGTGCCGTTGAGGGCGTGTTCGGGAGTTGTTTTCAACAGCTTGTAAATCATGGATTTACGGGAAATTCCTACCAATAACGGATACCCCAACTCCAAGAACACTTCCAGATTATTCATCAGGAAATAGTTCTGTTCCAATGTTTTACCGAATCCGAAACCTGGGTCGAGGATGATGTCATGGACACTGTTCTCGTGCAGAATTTCAAGCTGTCTTCCGAAGAACTGCAACATCTCTCCGAGGATGTCTTGATAGTCGGTATATTGCTGCATGACAGACGGTTTCGCGGTCGTGTGCATCAGACAGTAGGGTACTTGCAATTTGCCCACGGTGGGGATCATCTCTGGATCGAAGGTGCCGCCGGAGATGTCATTGATCATGTCGGCGCCGGCCTCCACGGCGGCTTCGGCCACGGCAGCGCGATAGGTGTCGATGGAGAGGACAGCCTCGGGAAACTCTTCGCGGAGGAGTCGCACGGCACGGACGATTCTCGTAATCTCCTCGTTTTCAGGAATTTCTTGTGCATCCGGTCGGGTGGACATAGCCCCGATGTCGATGATGTCACCTCCTTCGTTCAGAATCTGTGCGGCGCGTTTCAGAATGGCCGCATCCGACACGTAGCGTCCCCCGTCATAGAAGGAGTCTTCTGTGACATTCAAAATGCCCATGATCAGGGGTGTGCTTGCGGATAGTTTTCCGTTAAACTTGTACATCATTAGTTTTCCGTTAGGGAACGTAGGGGCGAATAATTATTCGCCTCTACATAATCGTGTCATCGAAAAAAAACAAGGGACGATCTTCCGACCATCCCTTGTCAATATTATATATATGAAACAATCGCAAATTATTTCACAACCACTTTGGTGGTGGTGACTTTGCCGTTCTGGTTCACTTTGAGCATATAGACGCCGCTGTGGAGGTTGGAGACGTTCACTTGAGCGCTGCCAGTGATGGTTTCGTTATAAACCTGTTGACCGACAAGGTTGAAGAGCTGGATGTTAGCCTTCTCGTCGTTGCCAAGGTCCACCGTGAATTTGTTGGTGGCAGGGTTCGGATAAACAGTGAGGTTGTTCTTTTCGATTTCAGGAACATTGACGACACCGCAGTCGTTGCAGGTCACGCGCAGGCTGATATCCGGTTTCGGGTTGCTGCTCCAGAAGATGTTGGGTTGGTAAAGGTTATACCAAGCGCTGCTGGTAATGAAGTTGTCGGCATCGTGGAAAAGACCTTGTTGATAGTCTTCAAGGAGCTCGTCGGAGCCGGTGGTGGAATAACCGTCGCGGGGTTCGCCATACAGAGCGGTTCTGAAAGCGCTAAGATCAGTGCCAATGATTGAATTGGGGGTTCTGGCGCATCCGGGGATGAAGGTGACGGTCACGACAAGTTGTTTGGAAGAGAGGTTGGAGAGGCCGGCGGGGGTGGGTAAGGTCAAATAGTAGAAATCCTCACCGGTGTCGTCGTCAGCCGTCAACGGAATCCTGTCGATAATGATAGTGGAGGATTCAAGGGTGTTGGTGAGACCAGTAGAGGTCGCGCTGGTTGTGCTGGGGACGAAAGCGTTGTGGTCGAAAGGAATCAGAGGCAGGGCAAAGGCAGCCTGAAATTCACCCTGATCGTTATAGCTGCCAAGGTATCTGACATCATCTTCGTCAAAACCGATGACATAGGCGATGGCAAGGGTGTCAACCACATCAGCAGCCACATTCGTGCCGCGCACATAGTTGTAAGGCATCTGAATGGAGTCAACTGAATAGGTGTTGGCACTGGGCATGAAAGGCACATTTGACGGGGCACCGGTGTAGTTGTAGATGTCACCCCATGAAGAATGTGACCAGTCGTATATTTGGCCTACTGAATTGAATTGCACGTGTGAATTGCCGTCAGTGAATGAATACAGGCCAAGGGTGTCGCATTGGATGGGAGGGGCAAAACCGCTGGGCTCAGAACCATAGTAGTCACAAGCATCCACAATCAAGTTGAACCAGAAAGAATTAGCGGCTTTCTGGGGATTGGCTTTGGCGGGAGAACCCTTGATGGTGAAAGTAGTACCATCTGTCTTCACAACCTTCTTGGTTGTGGAAATCTGCGCGAAACTGACGGAAACGATCAGCAAGGCAGCCAATAACATGTAAAACTTTTTCATTTGTTTGATTTTTTAATTTGATATAATTTTAGTTCATTTCATTCAAGGCGGCAAAGATACGGTTTTTATCTTTGCATCGGCAAATTTTTTTCATAAAAAATCTTAATAGCGAAATGTTGATAATTATCAAGGTTAATTATTTTTGTTAAAACAAGCGGTTTTGTTAATATAAAAAATTGATAATGAATAACTTATTGATATTAGACAGCGGATATCCGGAAACGTAATCCAGGTGATGGAAATGTATTAACAGTCAATTTAAAAAACGGGGAAAAGGATGGTCCATCCGGCCGTTTGAAAGAAAAAAATCCCACCAGTTGTTGATGTTTCGAAAAATATTGTATTTTTGCGCCGCTTTTCAAGAAGATGTTTTGTGGAGGGGAATAGCGCCGGTCTCAAATAAAAACGCCGGTCTTCAAAAAGGAAGGTATTTCCCCGTTCACATTCAATCCAATGCAAGTTTATCCTAAAATAAGATAATAAATGTCAGAGATTATCGAAAACAAACCCAGAAGAAAAAGAGTGGTTAGAGGAGGTGAAGGCTTGATGGCCACCTCGAACGAGACGAAGATGAAGGGTAAGATCAGAGTGGCCGAAAAGGTTGCCACGCCGTTGTTCAACCTCGTCAAGGCGGAGGCTCCTGAACAGAAGCCGGAAATTGTTGAAATCACCCCGGAAGAAAAATTCCCGCAAATGGCAAATCCGCTTCCCGTGACAGAGAAGCCCCGGAGAGGCCGGCGCCCCAAGGCAAAACCTCTTCCAGAGCCTGTTTCGAGCATCGAAGAGACTCCCGTCCCGGAACCGACTCCCGCCCCCGCCCCGGAAAAGAAACGTCGCGGCCGCCCGAAAAAAAATCCCGTCGTGACGGAAGAACCCCCCGTGGAGGAAGTGGTGGAAGAACTTATGCCCGAAAAAAAGAAGAGACAGAGAAAGGAATACAGCCTGTTCACCGATGAGGAACTGGGCAGGACCACCCCGAAAACCGAAGAAGAGAAAGTCCCGGTTGTCGATGCCGAGGAGGTGAAAACGACCCCCGAAGCAGCAACGGCTCCCGAAACGCCCGAGGAGAAACCCGAAAAACCTCGTCGCGGCCGCCCGAAGAAAAAAAATACCGAGACCCCTGCTGAAAACAAGGAGGAAAAACCCGGACGTAAGAAAAAAGGAGCTGGAAAGGAACAAGCCGACGCGCCCCAAGGCACGACTTACACAAATCCTGACACTGTGGAAACGAAAGCGGAGGAAGAGCAGGTCCCCTATCTTGCCAATGCGCAGTACGACGGCTCTGTCATGGCCGAGGGCGTGCTCGAAATCACCAGCGAAAACTGCGGTTTCCTGCGTTCTTCCGACTATAATTACCTCTCCTCTCCCGATGACATTTACGTTTCCATGTCGCAGATCAAGCTCTTCGGCCTCAAGAACGGCGACACGGTCTATGGTGCCATCCGCCCGCCCAAACCCGGCGAGAAATATTTCCCGCTGACGAAAATCGACCGGATCAACGGCTGCCTTCCCGAGGAAATCCGCGACCGTATCCCGTTCGACTACCTCACTCCGATGTTCCCGGACGAGAAGATAAACATCACCGGTCATCCCGGCTGCAAGCTCTCCACCCGTATCATCGACCTTTTCGCCCCTATCGGCAAGGGCCAGCGTGGATTGATTGTGGCTCAGCCGAAAACTGGTAAAACAGTGTTGCTCAAAGACATAGCAAACGCTATCGCCTACAATCATCCTGAAATCTACCTCATCATCCTGCTCATCGACGAACGTCCCGAAGAGGTCACCGACATGCAGCGCAGCGTGAATGCCGAGGTGATTTCCTCCACATTCGACGAACCGGCGGAGCGTCACGTCAAAATTGCCAACATGGTGCTCGACAAGGCGAAACGCATGGTGGAGTGCGGTCACGATGTCTGCATTTTGCTCGACTCCATCACTCGTTTGGCCCGTGCGTTCAACACCATGGCGCCCGCATCCGGCAAGGTGCTTTCCGGCGGTGTGGAGGCCAACGCCCTGCAAAAGCCCAAACGCTTCTTCGGCGCGGCCCGTAACGTGGAGAACGGCGGTTCCCTGACCATCATCTCCACCGCCTTGATTGACACGGGTTCCCGCATGGACGAGGTGATCTTCGAGGAATTCAAAGGAACCGGCAACATGGAATTGCAGCTCGACCGCAAGCTCTCCAACAAGCGCATCTACCCGGCTGTCGATATCGTGGCTTCCAGCACTCGCCGCGACGACCTGCTCCAGGATGCCGCCACGCTGCAGAAAGTTTGGATTCTCCGTAACCATATCGCCGATATGACGACAATCGAAGCGATGAACCTGATTATCAGCAATATGGAGGATACCAAGAACAATGAAGAGTTCCTCAACTCTATGAACGGTTAGACTCTCTGCGTATCACATTTTGCTCGCTTTTTTGATGAAAAAGGCAATATTCGCCATAGCCGTGTTCGTATGTTTCGCTTTGACCCTCAAGGCGGACACGTTCACGGCTTTTTTCACGAAAGAGCGTTACACGCAGTATCTGCTTGACACCATTGGGGACCGCTATGACGTTGAGGGACTGGAGTTTGTGGCCAATGACATGTCGGATAAATTGAACGGCATCTTGTTGGTGGCGGTGCGCGACACGGTGTTGGTGGAACATGCCTACGGGGAACTGCGCCTGACCGGCGAACCGCCCCATCGCGATGTGCCCGAAAACAACCGCATTACGGAAACCTCCCTCTTTGATCTGGCGTCCATCTCCAAGCAGTTCACCGCCGTGTCGGTGCTGCAGCTTTGCGCGCAGGGGAAAATCAGTCTCGATGACACGATTACGAAATATTTTCCGAACCTTCCCTACCAAGGGGTGAGTATCAGGAATTTACTGACCCATACAACCGGAATCCCCGAATATTTCAAGTTCAAATACACGGTTTACGGTTCCGTGGCGTTTGTGGATAATGAACTGCTTTTGCGCGTGCTGGAAAAGCAGAAGTACGCCAAAACCTTCCAGACAGGCACTAAATTCGAATATGTGAACACCAATTACGCGATTTTGGCGGCATTGGTGGCGAAAGTTTCTGGAATGCCGTTTGAGGAGTACGTGCATGAGCACCTTTTCAAGCCTGCCGGTATGGAGAATACCTGTTTTTTCACGGAAATTGTGGGAATTGATGCCAAGCATGGTAGGAAATATGCCAATGTCGATCCGAAAGCGGAGGATGTGAGTGTTCAGCCGTTGCCTTGGGGAGTGACTATTGCCCGGGGACATCGAAAAGTGGCCGTCACAGCCAAATTCGACAGGCTCAACGGCGTGCTCGGCGACAAGGGTGTCTATTCCAATGCAGAAGATATGCTTCGCTGGGCCAACGCTCTCTTCATGGACTACAAAATCTTGCCGAAGGAGTGGGTGGATTCAGCTTCGACCCGCGAAAACCAGCTGAACGACGGTTCTTTGCCCAAAAGCATATACGGCTTCGGCTTTCGTATCGAGGAGAGCCCCACTCATGGGAAACTGGTCTATCACGGCGGCCTTTGGAACGGATTCCAGAATCTGTTTCTCTATCGCCCGTCCGACAACGCGGTGATCGTTTTCCTCAGCAATCTCTACAACAAAGCCCATGCCGGCCGCAGCGACCAAATGCTCAATATTCTCGATGGAATTCATGAGGAAGTGACGGAAGAGGATGAAGAGACTATTAGTTATTAGCTATTGCTGTGACTTAGTATGGACTTAGACTTAAGACTTAGACATAGACTTAAACTTAGACTTAAACTTAAACTTAGACTTAGACTATTGTCTGCTCACTAATCACATAAACAAAAGATTTTCTAACCATTAACCCATTAAATGACTTATTACCCAGCAAATTATCATACCCATTGCCTCTATTGTGACGGAAGGAGCACATTGGAGGAACATGTCCGGGAAGCGGAAAAACAGGGACTTTTGCAGCTCGGTTTTTCCTCGCATGCACCCGTGCCGTTCGAGAACAAATTCGCCATCTCGGAGGAGGATTTGCCCGAATATATACGGGAAATCGATCGCTTGAAGTCCCAAACGGACGTCTGCCTGCTGAAAGCCTTGGAATGCGACTTTATTCCCGGGATGACGGTGGATTTTGCGGACAGAAAGTCGGTCAACGGTCTTGACTACGTTATCGGCGGGGTGCATTTGGTACGGCCCCCGCACGGTGACGGCCTTTGGTTCATCGACGGTCCCAAGCAGGAAATTTACGACAACGGCCTGCGGGAGCTGTTCGACAACAATGTCAAGTTGGCGGTCACCACGTTTTGGGAACAGACCTTCGAGATGCTCGAAACGCAGAAAATGGACATCATCGCCCATTTTGACAAAATCAAGATGCACAACCGCAATCGTTTTTTCACCGAGGATGAAAGTTGGTATAAAATACTGGTAGACAAGGCAATACAGTTGATCAAGCGCCACGATGTGATTGTCGAGGTGAACACGCGCGGGTTGTACAAAAAGCGCAGCGACAGTTTCTATCCTTCCACGGAGTTGTTGATGAAAGCCCGCAAAGCAGATATTCCGGTGCTGATCAGCAGCGACGCGCACCAAGCGGAGGAACTCACCCTCTTCATGCCCGAGGCGGCTGCGGAATTACAGCGCTGCGGTTATGACCACACCGCGTGGTTTGATGTCGAAGAAGGGCGGTTTGTGTATTAGCTGTTAGCTGTTGGCTGTTAGCTGTTAGCTGTTGGCTGTTAGCTGTTAGCTTTTGGCTTTTGGTTTTTTCTTGTAAATTTAGTACTTTTGCTGCTCAAATTATGGATTATGGAAAACAAGGCCGGACAATTTTTGGAACGATATCGCGAGATTGAGGAATGGGTGCTCAACAATCTGAATATCACTGAGATGAAGGATTTAGAGCAGATGCCGAAGTACAAAAGCATTCGCAGTAACTTGGCATTTTGCAGGATGTTGCGCAATTTGTTGTCGCATTATGACTGGTCGAAGGCGGGCAACGACATGATCATCGTCACGGACCAAGCGATTCGGCAGGTCAACAACCTCTACTATTCGCTCAATCCGGTGACGCTGATGCGCGTGGCCATCCGTGCGGGGCAGATTTTCGCTCCCTCGCCTGAAGATTCGGTGCTCGCCGCCGTGAAGGTGATGCAGCGCAACGACTATTCCTACATTCCCGTTGTGGAAAACCATCGGATTGTCGGGGTGTTCAGCACCAAGACCATCATGCGTTTGGTGGCGGAGAATAACGGAGTTAATATTTCGGAAACACTGAAATTCAAAGAGATAGCCGACCTTATCCGGTTGAAAGACGAGTCGAACGCCCACTACGGATTCATAAACCCGAATATGACGGTGGAAGACATCAGCCTCAAGTTCCAGCGGTCGAAAACGCGCAGAATGCGTCTCGATATGCTGTTCATCACCGATAATGGCCGTTCGGACGGGTTGTTGCAAGGGATGGTAACGCCCGTGGACCTTTTGTAGTTAGTAGTTAGCAGTTAGTAGTTAGCAGTTTACTCCTCCCAATCGGCGTAGGAGGTGTCGGTTTCCCGCAAGCGGATTCGGGTAAGTTTCACTCTTTCAGAAAGTTTCGCTTTAAGTTTATCAGCGATAAAGTTCAGGAGATTTTCGGTGGTCGGTTGGAAGTCCACGATGACGATTTTCTCGTAATTTTGTTTCAACGCTTCGACAAGCTGAGCGTCGGTTTTGGCATTCAGCACTAAAGCATGATCCAGCAAGGATATAATTTCCTCATTGACAAGCCGTTTCAAATCCCCGAAATCCATTACCATTCCGTTTTTGGGAGAAGACTCATCATGGAGAGGCTGGCCGGCGAGGGTGATGTCCATCTTGTAGGAATGGCCGTGGATATTGCGGCACAGGCCGTCGTAGTTGCGCAGGGCATGTGCCATCTCGAAGGAGAATTGTTTTGTTATCTTGATGATACTCATTGTTTTACGAATTTAAATGTTCGAATGTTATGCTCTGAAGAGACCTTTATCAGATATAATCCATTGGCTAAAGAGGAGATGTCCAGGGTGATGAGGTCAGAATCCTTGCTTTTAGCCGAAAAAAGAAGTTTTCCGGTTGAATCCATTACCTCAACGGTTGTTTGAAACATCTTAAAATCAGCGGATTGTATGTTGATGACGTCATTCGACGGATTGGGGAAAATGTTTATGGGTGTTGGGAACGGATGTTCTGTTATGGAGACGTGGAAGGCACTGTTGGTGTCGTTTCCAAAGATTTTTTCCGCGAGGTCGGGAAAGTCGATGAAGGGGTTCCGGTTGTGTTGGAGTTGATAGACGGCGTTGTTGCGGCTGATTTCTTTCTGGCTCACAGGGTCTTGAGCCGCCCATTGGAGCAGCAGTTGTTTCGCCCACGGCTTGAGGTTGCCCCCGCTGAAGTTGGACTGGGTTTCCACGCCGAGGTTTTTGTCCATGTAACAGACCGCCATGTAGAAGTAGGTGCGGGCGAAATCGCCTTTGAAATCGTCGATAGGCTCGAACACTTGGCCGGAATAGCCGGAGATGTTGGAGGTGCCCACTTTGCTGCCGTTGGTGCTGGTCCAGGTCGCGTTGGTCACCTTGCCGAAGGGCAGGTTGCTGCGTTTGGAGTTGACATAGCCGTCGGTGGGGATGAGGTGGAAGAGGTCGGTGTACATCGGGGCCACGCTGCCGCCGAACCAGCTTTTGGGCACGGAATGCTCTCGGTTGTAGCAGTCGCCTTCGCCGGAGTAGCTGCCGCACTGGTCACTGCCGAAGGTGAAGTAGTAAGCCGGGGTTCCGCTGGGGCGGTCGGAGTACATGTCCCACACTTTGCCGTTGTCCGGTCGTTTGTCGGTGGTGGTGAAGGCATTCCACAAATTGTTGTAAGACAGCGTAGTATGGTTCTTGATGATGTTATGCATGGCAACCCGAAGGGCGTATCCGCTTTTGTTTTCCGCCGCGGCGTAGTAGCCTGCGGGGATTTGGGCGAAGGAAACGGTCGCGGCAAACAGACAAAGCAGCAGAAGTGCCCTTTGCAGAGAGGATGTGCACATCGTCCCTTTGGAAGAAAATGGTATGTTTTTCATCTTATGCATGGGTGATTTTGTAAATCATCTCTTTCAGGAGATCTCCGTCGTTTTTGGTAGCATCCACCCCTTTTGATTTCAAATCGTATTCCCGGAGTATGGAGATGATGCGCATCAACTGTGGCAGCGAATGGTTGTTGGCGAAGCCCACGTTGCGGGCGATGAGGTTGTCGAATTTGGTTCCGAAAACAGTCTGGAGACCTTCTTTGCTTTTGTCGGCGGAGAGATGGTAGCGAATCATTTTGTTGTAGAAATTGAACAGCATCAAAATGGTCTTGACATTCGGGTTTTCCTTCTGGTGCATGGTGAAATTGAGCATGATATTGTACGCTTTCGGGATGTTGCGGCTGCCCAAAGCGTCTTGAAGCTCAAAAATGTTGTATTCCTTGCTGATCCCGATGTATTTTTCCACCGTGTCAGGAGTGATTTCGCTCCCGGCGGGCAGCATCACCTGGAGTTTTTGGAATTCGGTGTAAATGCGGGACAAGTCGTTGCCGATGTGTTCGCTGAGCAGTTCGGCAGTCTGCGGCCCCAGCTTGTAGTTGAACGATTTGGTGGCGAGATCCATAATCCAGCCTCTCAGGTTGTAGTCTTTCACCCCGACGGATTCGAAGACAACGCCGTTTTTGGTGCACGCTTTCAGAGCCGCGCCTTTCAGTTTGCCGTATTTGTGGCAGATGACCAGAACGGATTGCGGACTCGGGTTTTCCAAGTAAGCGTCTAATTTTTCGATGCCTTTCAGATCTTTGGCTTCTTTGAGGATGACCACACGGTAGGGGCTGCCGAAAGGGAACTGCTTGGCGTTGGCCACCACCATGTCCACCTCCGTGTCTTTGCCGTACAAGACCACCTGGTTGAAGTCGCGCTCTTCAGGCTCGAGGATGCCCTCCTCGAACATCTTGGCGAGGCGGTCGATGAAAAACGGTTCCTCCCCATGCAACAGATAGACAGGAGCAAACTTCTTCGACTGGATTTGCGCCACGATGTCCTCGAATTTGGCTGTTTTTGCTGAACTCTCTTTTTTTGCCATAGTTGGTTTCTGATCATAGGGTTGCCGCCCTGGATCATAGGGCTATTGCCCTATGTTGACACTAATCATAGGGCTATCGCCCTGAGTTGACATAAATCATAGGGCTATCGCCCTATGTTGACACGTGTCGGGCTTGCAGCCCTTTTGGAATAAGTTTTATTAGAATTAGAAATAGTGTTCCGCCACTTGGAAAATCACCTTTTCGTCGGGTTCGTACAGCCCTTTTTCATTGGTGAGGATGAAATCGGCGATATTGTGCCGGCGGTATCCTTCGGGAATCTTGCTCGGGCTGTCGAGGATGATGTCGAAGGTTTCAGGATGGATGCCCACTTCCAAATCGGTGGCGTAGCTGGTGAAATGGTGCAAAAAATCGTCAACTTTATCCACTAAAGCGTTGCCGAGGGCTCCGGCTGTCTTTATTTTCTGTTCGTTCATACTTTATATATTTTTCAGGGCGCAAAGATACTATTTTTCAAGGCGTGCAATGCCGACTTGTTCTAAAAAAAATTATCTTTGCCAAACTGTTTTTCATCCAAAAAACTTTGCAATATGGGAAAATTTGAATTGATTACGCTGCCTTATGCGGCAAACGCCTTGGAACCGGTGATTTCGGAACAAACTATCGGCTTTCACCACGGCAAACATCTGCAAGGATATGTCAACAATCTGAATGCGGCCGTCGAAGACACACCGTTCGCGGACAAGGATTTGGTGGAGATCGTGAAGACGGCCTCCGGCGGGATGCTTAACAACGCCGGCCAGATTCTGAACCACAACCTCTATTTCCAGCAATTCCGCAGTCCGCTGGCCGACAACAAGCCCACGAGTGCGCTTGCGGAAGCCATCGACGCGCAGTTCGGCTCTTTCGAAGAGTTCCAGAAAGCGTTCGTGCAGGCGGGCGCCACGCTGTTCGGCTCCGGTTGGGTGTGGCTCTCCGCCGACGCTGACGGCAAGTTGGTGATCACACAGGAGACCAACGCGGCCAACCCGGTACAGAAGGGACTTCGTCCGCTGCTGACTTTCGATGTGTGGGAACACGCCTACTATCTGGATTACCAGAACCGCCGTCCCGACCATCTCAACGCGTTGTGGCAGATCGTGGACTGGAATGTGGTGGCAGGAAGGGTTTAGTTGGCTTTTGGCTTTTAGCTTTTAGCTGTTGGCTGTTGGCTGTTGGCTGATTACATCAGCACGATGCATGCAATCTGCCACCTATCGGGAATGAAATCGAAGTAATAGACGGGGGTGCCCCAACGGTCTTTTTGGCGGAGCGTTTGTCCGTCGAGATAGAAGAGCGGAGTGCCCCAGCGGTCTTTCTGCCGGATGGTTTGTCCGTCAAAATAGATCAACGGATCCCCCCAACGGTCTTTCATCCTGACCGTTTGCCCGTCAATGTAGAGCAGGGGTTGTCCCCAGCGGTCTTTCTGTCGCACCTGTTGGGTGGCTGCGTCGTACCAGAGCAGCTGTTCGCCCCATTTGTCTTTCTGGCGGATGGTGTTTTCTGTCATGTAGTAGAGTTTGGTGCTCCAACGGTCTTTCTGATAGACGGTTTGGGCGTGACCCGCAACGGTGAGGCATACCGTAATCAAGCAGAGTATGGCGATTTGTTTCATCATGTGGCAAAAATACAATTTTTAGCAGATGGTCTCCTGAAAAAGCCTTATTGGCTTACAATTCTTCGTGTCACGGAGCCTTCCTTCATCTCGCAGACAATGAGGAACACGCCTCGACCGGGCAGTGTTAGCTCAAAGGTCTCCGTTTCCGGCTTGATTTCCTGCAGCAGGGCGCCATCTATCGAGAAAAGTCTCATCATGCTGGGGATTTCGCGGTCAAAACTCACCGTGCATTGTCCTTGCGCCGGGTTGGGATAGACCAGCAAGCGGTCGTTCGTGAAGGTTTGTATTCCGGTGCTGTCCACGGGATCGATGGGCGGTGCGGGCGGCACGAGCGTGTCGGTGTGGAACGACATCATAGCCCATTCGCCGAAGAGGTCGCTTTCGCACACGCAGCGCACATAGACGTCGTAGTGGGTGTCGGGCAGCAGGTCGGAAATGTGCAGGAAGCTCTCGGTGACGCCGACAGATGTGCCGGTGCCTTGAGAGAAACCTTGCACGCCGTATTCCGCTTCGAAGTGGTCGGGTTCGCCCTCAAAGGACCAACCTATCGTGGCGGCCATGGTGTCCACTTCGATGAGGTGCAGGTTGAAGACGGCGCTGCAGGTGTCTTCGGGGATGGTCGGTTGTTGCGCCCAGAGTTGCAGATTGTCGAGATAGAGGGCGGAGCCTTGCTGCGGGTAGGGATTGGCGGACGAGAGAAGGAGTATGACGATGGAATCGGCCTCCACGTAAGGGTAGGCGGGGTTTATTTCGGAAATGGGAGAATAGGCTATTTCGAACGGGGTGTAGTCGGCGGTGTCGGTCAGGGCCGTGGTGAACCCCGCACCCACCACTTCGCGACGGTGCGTCACAGTGTTGTATTTGGTGCCGAGCAGCACCACACAGCCATTGTCCCCGCCGACGGCCGAGGTGTATTTGTAAGAGCCGGTAAGCCTTTCGGGCACAGCACCCTCCAATGCGATACCTCCGTCGATGATCGTGTTGATGTCCACATTCGCGAAGACGGAAATCAGCTGATTCATGTTGCCGAGGTGGGTGACGATATTGTCCATCATGGGCAACAGCTGGTCGATGTCAATCACGCCGGTGGAAAGGACGGTGGGGAAGACGGTGGTGGTCAGCATGGGGTCCAGCGAGGACGAGGCGAGACTATAGACCGTGGAGCTGATGATGTCGGAGAGCATGAAACTCTGCAATTTGAGCGCGTGGCCGCCTTCCGGGACCCCGCTGGTCTCGTTGGAGACTTTCAGCAGCGGGAGATCGGTGTTCACATTCACGTTTATGCCACTGTACGTGATGCTTTCATTCACCGGATAGGTCGGGTAGTTCCATCCTGTGGGATAGGGGTAGCTGCTATAGACAGACAAGGGGAAGAAGATGACGGTGACGCTGTAGCCGCTGCCGGTGGACCACTCTTCGAAACTGGGGTTAGGAATGGTGATGGTGCTGTCTTGGGTTTGGGCTGTGGAGTTCAGCGAGAGAAGCATACAAAATGCCAACAGTAAAACGGAAATGTGTTTCATTTTTATTAGTTTTTGAAAATGCAAAAATACAAAAACACAAACAGCAAAACAAAAAAAAACGCCGCACTCTTGCGAATGCGGCGTAAAATCATTGGCTTTGATTGAAAATTACCCGATAGCGATGGTGCGGGCGAGTTTGGGTTCCTCTTTCTGCACTCTTGGCAGGGTGATGGTGAGGATTCCGTGCTCCACTTTGGCTTCGATGTGGTCTTTGTCCACGTCCTCGGGCAGGGTGTAGTTCTGCTCGTAGTTTGCGTAGGAGAACTCGCGGCGCAGATAGTGGTGCTTTTTCTCCTCTTCCTTGTG
>Ga0247611_10001082_pt1 | contig 50354 bp, 84 predicted proteins | sample 177DNAGHGhighgp2_FD_192422 | JGI IMG/M metagenome (GOLD analysis project Ga0247611, IMG submission 192422) | Sheep rumen microbial communities from Palmerston North, Manawatu-Wanganui, New Zealand - 1770 DNA GHGhigh gp2 | ecosystem: Host-associated > Mammals > Digestive system > Stomach > Rumen... | reverse complement strand
AGCATGGATTGGGATTTTGAACAGGGTAAATGGTATAAGGTCACTGATGTGATCCCGAAGCTGGAGCGAGGTGTTCACGAGTTGTCGTTTAACGCAAAGGCGTATAGGAAGCATGAGCCTGATAATGGCTGGGGAAGCGTAGCTTCCGCGCTTGAGTGTCTGCAGTCGATTCTCAAATGGTTGTCGAGCGATTGGGAACGAGGCTGGAATGGAGATATTCCTATAGAGTGTATTTACATGTGTTGGTAGAGTTATCCACAGGTTTATGCACAATGTCAGATTTGGGAAGAAATTTTACCAAGGTTTTCCACAGAATCTCGCCGAGAAATGCGAATGATATAATATTCATTTGAAGGCTGGAAGCGCTGGAAGGGGCCTTTTTGTGGCAAACAGAGGTATATGCGATTTTTGAGGCCTCCAGAGAGCTTCTGGGAGGCCTCTTTTTGACGAGTTTGCCTGTGGATAACTTTTATTTATATTTTTCTATAAAAACCTATTGACAAGCGAACTCGGTAGTGTTACAATACAGACGAGCCTTGAAAGAGGCTACAAAAGATTGGGAGGTCTAAGAACCATGAAACACGAGAGTGCAACGAGGATGCTGATTTCCTACTTCAACATGAAAATGGGGACTCGCTACAGAGCAATACAGCGCGGAGAAGAATTTGAGTCGATTATTGCCGCTGATGAATCTAATGTAAGCGACATCCGCAAAGCCATTTCAGAATGGGCTGAGAGAAAGGATTACAACATCACAAACTTCATAAATTGGTACAAGTATGAACGCAATACCGCTAAGAAAGAAGCGGAAGTTCCGCAGATGCCTACACAGGCACAGGCGAATCAGGGACTTGACTTCCTTGCCAGTGTGGTCACTAACATGGTCGCCCAGATGAAATCCGATGAGATCGAAAAGAGCGTGGCCGCGAAGCTGACTGACAAGATCGACCAGTACATCATCGATACCTACGGAACCATTGAGAAGAAGGTCACGCTGATTAGCGAGTTCGGGAAGCGGGATCTTCCTGGAGTCCAGCACAAGAAATTCGACACGGTGCTGAAGTTCGTAGCCAATAACGAGCCTGTGTATCTCGCTGGTCCAGCAGGTTCTGGAAAGAACGTGATCTGCAAGCAGGTGGCCGAGGCGCTGGGGCTTGATTTCTACTTTACCAATGCAGTCACGCAGGAATACAAGCTGACCGGGTTCACCGATGCAAACGGAACCTTCCACGAGAGCCAGTTCTACAAGGCCTTTACAAAGGGCGGGGTCTTCATGCTTGACGAGATGGATGCCAGTATCCCTGAAGTTCTGATCATTCTGAACGCCGCCATTGCCAACAGGTACTTCGATTTTCCTGCTCCGATCGGAAAGGTTGAAGCCAACCCGAATTTCCGAGTGATTGCCGCTGGGAACACCACAGGCCACGGGGCTGATACATCCTACGTTGGAAGGAACACGCTTGATGCCGCGAGTCTTGACCGGTTTGCCATGATTGAGATCGACTACGATGAGCGGATTGAAATGAATGTGACCGAAGGCAATACCGAGCTGGTCAAGTTCTGCAGGGATTTCCGCAATGCCGCGACTAAAGCAGGGCTGTGCATCACAGTCAGCTACCGCGCGATGAGCCGCATGGCTAAGATGGAGAAACTGCTGGACAAGGTTGAGATGCTCCAAACCTGCTTGATCAAGGGGCTTGAAAAGGACGATGTGAACATCCTGAAGGACGGGATGACAGTGCGGAATGAGTATTACAATGCATTCACTCGGGCCATCGCTTGATGGTGGCCCGCGAATTTCTTTTAAATTTTCTTCAATTTTCTTATGAAAAGGTATTGACAGGCATGCAAGGGATATGGTACAATACATACAGATCAAGAGATTGATCGAATGAAGGGAGGCCATGAGCCATGACAAAGGAACTTACGATCAAGGGACGTTTCTTCAAAGAAATCGCACATGCGCTTGTCGAAGCGCACGGGTTTGGAACTAACAAAATGGTAAAGCGTATCGATCTTGAATCTTGGCAAGAGATTGGAAACAACCCTGCCGAGTATGAGGAATTCATGGAAATGGGATACTTGAGAACATATCAGACGACCTATTGCAAGAAGAGCCGCAAGGCTTACAATTATGGGGAGCTTGAGTATTGCACGAAAGACACATGGATCGGGCTCACCGCTAAGGGCTGGGCAGTTGCAAACCGCTATCTGAACGCTTGAGGTTGAGAGAAACAGCAAACGAATGGGAGGTCTTGAACCATGAGCATTATCAAAACATATCAGTCCAAGTTCTTCGGAGGGCATCTGAACATCGAAATGTACAACAGCGCACAGGAGGTCGCTGATGACCTGCAGACGAGGGAGCGGACAGACAAGCGGTTTGAGGATACCTTCCGCCCTGGCAGATCGAGCTTTATCGGGGCAACGAGAACCGAAGCATACGCGATGCTTCGAGAAGGATATCAGCCAGTGGTTGAGGCCATGAAGACGAAGATGCGGATCTCCGCGAAGGGTCAGGGGAAGAGATTCAAGACATACAATGATGTGGCAGGATTCCAGCCCATCATCCCGAATGCGATCATGGGGCTTCCGAATTCGATGATCAATTCATCGATGAAGCCCATCAAAACGAAAGTGCTGGACATCTACTACGAGATGACGGTTCCTGCATTCCGGGATTCCAAAGAGCTGATCAAGGCAGGTCAGAAAATGCTGGGGGTTATTCTTGAGCTGGAAGCACAGGGCTACAGGTTCAACCTTTACTGCACGCAGGGATATTACGAACAGAAGACCGGTTGCGATATGCTCTGTGTGAAGGTCAAGTCCGCTTCTCAGCCGATGGACCTAAAGCGGATGAGCTTCCCCATCGCTCACACTGCATTCTTCCGGGGAATAGGGTTTGACTGGTACTCAAAATTCCCGAAGGGAACCTACAGGTTCGGATACGGGCACGCGATCTGCTACGATAAATCCCAGAGCGAGATTCAGGAAGAGTACAGGAGGATCTTCGGAAAGAGCGCCATTTACTTCTCCGCAGAGACGATTTGCCAGAAGGACGACAATGCTGAAAGCTATATCAGGGAGGTGCTGACGAAATGAGTAACTGGGTACATTGCCCTGCCTGTGGGCACAGGCTCTTTTATAACAAGGGTGGGGATTTCCTGATTGAGATTAAATGCACATCGTGCAAACGCATTCTGACAATCGGGAGGGGCAAGTATGATCTGCAAGGTATGCGGGAGCAGGAAACAAAGCCGGGTGCTGGAATCCAGAGAGCGTGAAAAGTTTGTGATGCGCCGCAGACGATGTGAAGTCTGCGGCTACACATTCCTGACTCATGAGATCTTCGTCCGAGGCGAAATGCCGATTGATGGTCCGAGAGTTCTGTACTGGCCAGAGGTCTGCAGGGAGGAAGAGGCTATATGGCTTGAGATCCGAGGCAAGCCACCTGTGGCAACAGCAGTGAAAAGCGTCGGAGATACATCGACAGAGTTTGGAAACGGTTTGATGCAGATAAACTCGCTTTACAGGAAGCAGTGGCGAGTGTGGAATTTGAAACCGAGTGAAATGGCACGGAGGGACGCGCAATGGGAATGACTGAATCGAAATGCTGGGAATGTGCGAATGCCTGTACAAAGGGCTGCAGTTGGAGCGAGTCCTTTATCCAGGTCGAGGGGTGGAAAGTGGTTGATGGATGCGCTGTTATATCCTGCCCCGAATTCATTCCTGAAAGGAAGCCTCTTCAGATTGATGCAGACATCATGGGATGCAGGGATCTGGCAACAGGCATTGTGAAGATGGCGATCATTGATTATGTGCGAGAAAAGGATGCTCGTAAACGCGCGGCGCTCGAACGTTTTTTCAGGGGCGAGTATTTCAAAGTGCTGTCCAATATTGACCCTGACGTGCTTATGGAGCGATTGAAAGAGATGAAGACCATAAAAAGGGGCCTGAAAGAGGTTTAAAGGCCTCTCTGGGCTCACGCATGGTATCGAATGATATCTTATTCATCTGAAATGCGAAAGCGCTCACAAGGGCAAATAAAGCCCTTGTTTTTGATTTTGTTCCATGCTATAATTCAAGTATAAATCAGTAGAGAAGGGAGAGAAGCCGATGGAACGAAAGTTTGTGCCAAAGAAGACCATTACTGTACAGCTGACTCTGGACATGTGGAAGAAGTTTGAAGAGCTTTGCGTTGCGCTTGGTCTGACCAAAACAAAGACCTTTGAGCGAATGATTCAAGAGATGGAACGTACTTTGAATGGGGATGGGAACTAATAATGCTATACTCACAGAACAATGTTTTCGATGAAGCTATCAGTCGGATCCGAATGTTGTTTGACAATTTCCCTGAAATTATCGTGTGCATGAGCGAAGGCAAGGACAGCACTGTTGTGTTCAATCTGGCCTTGATGGTTGCACGAGAAAAAGGCAGACTGCCTCTGAAAGTGTTCTGGCTTGATCAGGAAGCAGAATGGCAACATACTGTGGATTACATGGACTGGGTCATGCGACTTCCTGAAGTTGATCCATATTGGTATCAGATTCCTTTTGATTTTCCGAACAATCTGTCGCCTAAAAACAAAACGTTGCGAGTGTGGGATGATAAGGAAAAGAACAAATGGATACATCCTGCATCTAATATTGCCATTCACGAGTCTCCGCTTGGACTCTCTTTGCAGGGAAGAGATGATGCGTTTTACACTTTGGTCAGGCAGCTACCAACAACGATTACGGACAAAGAATGTGCAGTCCTTGTGGGCATGAGAATGAGCGAAAGCCCACGGCGGCGAATGAGCATTACCGGAAGCTCAGGCAAATGGCATGGGCTGACATGGTGTACAACGCCTATCGGGACTACTCGCAAGTTCTGGCCGATCTATGACTTCACTGATGATGATGTGTGGACTGCAATCGCTAAGAACCATTGGGCTTATAATGGAGTCTATGATCTGATGTATCGCTGGGGAACACGCAAACAGGATATGCGAGTCTCAGCACTGATTCATGAAACATCGTGGCACGCTATTCAGATGCTTCAGGAGTTTGAGCGTGATACCTATAACCGCTTCTGTGCGAGAGTCCCAGGAGTGTCAACTTTCAATCATAGTTTTGATGAAGGCGGTATCGTGCCTCGTTCGCTTCCTTTTGCTTTCAAGGATTGGAAGGAATATCGTGATTATCTGCTGATTCATATTGTTCCACCTGAAGATCAGCCTATCTATCTTGCCAGATGGAAGAAGCAGGATGGCGATGATTGGTATAGAGTCCATGTAAAAGAAGTGATCCTGAACGATACTTGCGGAACAGTGAATAAAAACCATGAGTATCAGGTATATTCCAAAGGTCGTCTTGAAGGGAAATACAAAAATAAGGATGTCGCAAAATTCAAGGCGTATATGGAGGGACGAACATGATTAAGGATCAACCTATTGCAGAAGTGCAATGGATTCCGATTGAAAAGGTCCATGCGAATGACTATAACCCGAACTCTGTCGCAACGCAGGAAATGAAACTGCTTTATGTAAGCGTAAAGAAGGATGGATATACTCAGCCTGTGGTCACGATCTATGACGAGAAGAAGGATCGCTATGTGATAGTTGATGGATTCCATAGATATTCGATCATGAGACGGTATAAGGATATCTACGCCTCATGTGAAGGGAAGCTCCCGTGCGTGGTTCTGAAGAACAAGACCATGAATGACTTGATGGCGAGTACGATCAGGCATAATCGTGCCAGAGGGAAGCATTCTGTGCAGGGCATGAGCAATATTGTTATGGAAATGCTTTTGAATGGAGCAAGTGACCTTGAGGTGTGCAACAATCTTGGCCTTGAAGCAGAAGAATTGGTTCGCCTGAAGTATATAACAGGGTATGCCAAGCTGTATGAAAAGAATGAGTATAGCCGAGCGGCTTATTCAGAAAAACAGGTAGAAGAACAAAAGAAATGGGAGGAACAGAATCGTGAGTGAAATCAGAGTCGAAAAAGAATTGGTTATGAAGAAAATCTCGGAAATCAAGCCTTATGTGAGGAATCCCAGAAAGAATGACAAGACTGTAGAACAGCTGTGTAAGATTATCCCCATCGTGGGCTTTAATGTTCCTCTGACTATTGACCCTGATGGAGTGATTATCAAGGGACATGCAAGGTTTACTGCTGCAATCCGGCTGGGGATGACAGAACTGCCATGCATTATTTCCCATGCGAGTCCTGACGAGATCAAGGCAGACCGAATCACGGATAATAAAATCTCTGAGCTTTCTGAGTGGGTGACCGATGAGCTGAAGCACGAGCTGGATATGCTGAATATTGACTTTGATTTTTCAGGCATTGGACTTGATGTATCCGATGTCGATGATATCCCGAGCTTTGAGGATTTCGAGCCTGAAACGCCTTCTGGCAGTCAGGAAATCTCTGAGGAACAGCGTAAAAAACTATATGAAGAATTCCTGAAACAACAGGAAGAACAGGCGGAGAAGGAAGCAGAGGCTTCTACACAGATGACTACGCCTGCAGAACTGGAAAAGGCCAAGGAAGCTCAGAAGCAGACTGCTACACCACCGCCTCGGTATTACAAGTGCGTGTGCGAAAAGTGCGGTCATATCATGTTTGTCAGAGAAGGCGATATTTGCGACAGGGTGGAGGAAGAAGAATGAAACATTATAAAATCAGTTCTGGTTATGGCTACGGCAAACAAAGAATTACTTCATTTGATTCCGCTTTGCTGGATGCAGGAGTAGGAAACTATAATCTGGTTCGGCTTTCTTCCATTCTTCCTCTTGAAAGCATTGCGACTGATAAAATTGGCTTGCCTTATGGAAGTCTGCTTCCTATCGCTTATGCGGTAGAGAGCACGAATGTTCCCGATAGGATGATATCTGCCGCAGTTGCTATTGGGTATCCTGCTGACCACCCTGAAGACGAAGAACGTTGCGCTGTGATTATGGAGTATGAAGGCGAATGTTCGAAGGAAAAGGCAATAGAGACTGTGACAGCAATGGTATGTGAAGGATTTAAGGAACGAGGTTGGGAGCTTGGCAGGATTGAAGTCTCTGCTGAGTGTGTAATTGGCGAAGAGGGAGAATGGGTAACCGCTTTCGCTTGCGTGGCTGAATGGGAGGAATGAATTTGAAAAAGACATTTTTGATTTGTTCCCTTGCAGGAAGGTTGCAAAGTCTTGCTCGGCTTATAACATCGTTGTCTGAATTCTCTGACTGGTATTTAGATCTTGTGCTTCAGAAATACAGCTCTGAAGAAAAAGCAATCATAGATTGCCATTCTAAGCGTTTTTTCGGCGATAAATGCAGGATATTCACTTCTGAAGAAATGACTGGCCCGCATATGGCGAGATGTATTGCGCTTGATGCAGACAAATCTGATGTCTGGTGTATCCTTGACGATGATATGTTCGCTGTTTCCGGAAAGACTCATTATAACGAGATGGCTGAAATCTTAATGAATAAACAAAGCATAGGATTTTTGTCCTCCAATTGGCGTAAGACTGAAAAGATGCTTGAAAAAGTTACGATTCGTGATTCTCTTATCAAGCAAAACATTGTGTATACTGGCGGAGGAATGATGTTCAGGCAGGATGTCGCAGACATCATCAAGGCAATTCCGAGAGTGCAGTATTTGTTTGACAATCCGCTTTGGTCGATCTATTCCTATGTAAACGGTTTCGACAACTATCGATATCTCGGAAGTGCGGCAGTCCATGAAATCTGTACGAAAGGCGGCAGAAGAAAATGGATTAATGAAAGTAACTCGCATAAAGCCCTGCCTCCATCTGAATGGTTGAGTGTAAGAAGGGGAAAAGGTGAAGCAGGAAGTTTTGACGAATACCTGATTTGTGATTCCGGTGATATTACTTCGTTTGCACATGAGTTGCATAGGAGGAATCAAAAATGAATACTGTAGATATACGCATTATGGCATCGCCTAAAAGAGAGGCAATGGCTCGTGCACTTGCCCAATCTGTTGGATACAATTCATCAATTATAACTTTTGATGATAGACGCGATGGCGGAGATGCGATGTATACGGCTCGTAAAACATGGTTGGAAATTGATCGAAATAAGTCACATGGTATTGTGCTTCAAGATGATGCAGAGGTTGTTAATAATTTTGAACAGCATGCTGTTGAATGTTCCAAGTCTTTTCCTAATGCAATTTTTTCATTTTACTGTGCGAGAACAAAATTAAAAGATTTGACTTTGCGAACACCATATGTCAAATTAATAGGGGATCATTGTGTTGCTGGTGGAGTGGCAATAATGATGCCCACATATATGATTCAACATTGTTTCGACTGGATTGCTGAAAACTTAGGAGAAGAATACGCTCATGATGATGCGGCCATAGGAATGTTCGCTCAAGCCAATCAGATTGATGTTTTTACAACAATCCCAAGCTTAGTACAACATCTTGCGCCTACCAAAAGTTTAGTTGGGCTTAATAACTATCAGAAAATCTCCAAAGTATGGATAGGGAAAGATATTGAATTTGTCAATTTTAAAACTTGTGAATTTTCTATTATGCATATGAATTTCCCATGGTGCACGGATAATACTGTTAAGGGTTCTAAAGCAGAAACGTATATGCAACGATTAAAAATGAATTCGAAACGGAGGCGGTATTTTGGCAAGACCGAGAAAGGAAATCGATAAAGAGCAGTTTGAAAAGCTGTGCGCAATCCAGTGTACGCTGAAGGAAATCGCTTGCTGGTTTAAATGTTCAGAGGACACCATCGAAAATTGGTGCAAGGCGACCTATCAGGACGAAGATGGAAAACCTATGGGTTTTTCGGATGCATTTAAAGTATATTCGGTTGATGGGAAAATCAGTCTACGCAGATTTCAATTCAGGCAGGCAGAAAAATCCTATGCTATGGCGATCTGGCTTGGCAAGCAATGGCTTGGTCAGAGGGATAATATGGACATGAGCGTAGAGTCCCGGCAATCGCAGGATGTGGAGGCTCTGAATGAATACTTTAAACGACGCAACTCGGAACGAAATGCTTGACTACCTTACAAACTACCCTGCCGATATAGGCAGGGTTTGTGGCTTTAAGGATTTCACAGACCTGCATAACGGATGGCTGAAAAAGATTATCCTGCCTCCTGGTGATTTCACTCTTCAAGCGCATCGTGGAAGCTACAAGACCACTTGTCTCGCTGAAGGGATAGCTTTACGCATGATATTCTATCCGACTCAGAACATCATTTTTATGCGTAAGACAGGCGGTGATGTGGTCGAAGTTATTCGTCTTGTTTCCAAGCTGTTGCATAGCGATGTATTCGGATTCATTTTCAGGAAGCTATACGGATACGATCTGGAAGTCATAGGCGAAAACAGCGGATCGATTACCCTGAATAATTATGGCGCCGCTCGTGGTTCTGCACAGCTTCTCGGAGTAGGTACTGTCGGAAGCCTGACAGGTAAGCACGCAGACTGTGTGATTACTGACGATATCGTGAATGTGCAGGATAGAATCAGTCAGGCAGAGCGTGACCGCATCAAGCTCGTGTATCAGGAATTGCAGAACATTCGTAACAGAGGCGGAGTGATTATAAACACAGGCACGCCTTGGCACAAGGACGACGCCTTTACGCTGATGCCAAACCCGGAGAAGTATGACTGCTATACGACAGGGCTGTTGAGTGAGGCTCAGATTGATGCGTTAAAGCGGAGCATGAGCCCAAGCCTTTTTGCCGCAAACTACGAGCTTCGGCACATTGCCTCCGATGATGTGCTTTTCACAAACCCGCAGACTGGTGCAGATCCTTCTCTCGTGGAGCAGGGCATAGGCCATATTGACGCCGCCTATCATGGTGAGGATTATACTGCATATACTGTCGTAAAGGTTCATGACGGAAAGTATTATGTCTTTGGGAAGATATGGAGGAAGCATATTGATGATGTGCTTGATAATATTTTAACGATCCATCATGGGCTCAATGCAGGAAAGATATACTGTGAAGAGAATGGCGACAAGGGATATCTGGGAAGGGATTTAAGAAAGCGCGGAGAACGAGTAGTTATATATGGCGAACATATGAACAAATACCTGAAAATCACAAGCTACTTGAAGTTTGAATGGGAAAATGTTATATTTGTAAAAGGAACTGACCCCGAGTACGTGAGCCAGATTTGTGATTTCAACGATAATGCAGAGCATGATGACGCACCCGACTCTCTGGCAAGCCTGATTCGGATCATTCCAAACAAGCCAAGGCGAGAGGGGCAGATCAACCTATTCGGGAGGTAACTGTGAAGGACGATATAAAATGGGGCCTGTTTATCGCAGGGGTTTTTGTTTATCTGTGGGGAATGAATCTTTTCTGGAAATGGGCATTGGGGGGATGTTGAATGAAAACCTATCAGGATTTGCTTGCGGTTGGGAATGACGAAAATGAGCGGATGCAGTTTTGTATCAGTGCAATCAACGAGCACAAAGTGAGTGCTAAGTATCAGATTGCGCTTGATGCGTCTCTGTATTACAAGAACCTGAATCCGACGATCATGCGTTTGGAAAAGTTTATCAGAAACGCGATGGGACAGTCAGTTCCTGATAACTTTTCGCCGAACCATAAGATCCCGTCAAGTCTGTACCACTACTTCGTAACACAAGAGGTTCAGACGCTTTTGGGGAACGGCGCGAGCTTTCAGAAGGATGATACTAAGGACAAGCTGGGAAAAGCGTTCGACAATTCCCTGCAGACGCTCGCGAGGTATGCGATCAATAGTGGATGCAGTTTCGGCTTCTGGAACTTTGACCACCTTGAAGCCTTCGATTATTTGGAGTTCGTCCCACTCTATGACGAATACACAGGTCAGCTGATGGCAGGGATCCGCTTCTGGCAGATCGATGAAAGCAAGCCTCTCTGTATAGTCCTGTTTGAGCCTGACGGGCTCACAGAGTACATTCGCGAACGAGGGAAGGATATTTCTATCAGGAAACCGAAAAGGGGCTATAAGAGCCTAAAAATGGCCTCTGTGGCAGACGGCGAATTCGTCGCTGATATGGGGAACTACGAGAGCCTGCCGATCGTGCCTATGTACAATGAGGACAAGCTGTCTGCAATCGTAGGGAAACAGAATACTCTGGATGCCTATGACCTGACTCTTTCCCAGATGGTCAACAATGTGGATGATGGAAATTTCATTTACTGGATCCTGAAGAATTGCGGAGGCATGGACGAGGTCGATGATGAGAGGTTTATCTCTCAGCTGAAGCTGACTCACGTGGCCCATGCTGATGGCGATAGCGGTGCAGGGGTCGAGGCTCAGACTGTGGAAGCCCCGTATGCGGCAAACTCGTCTACTCTAGAGAACCTTCGGCGACAGCTCTTTGATGACTTTATGGCGCTGGATACGAAGTTGATTGCAGGAGGGGCAATCACAGCCACGCAGATTCTTGCGGCGTATGAACCGCTGAATTCCAAGTGCGATCAGCTTGAGTATAATGTTCTGGAGTTCGTCAATCGAGTGCTTGCGCTCGCAGGAATTGATGATGAGTGTACTTTCACTCGGTCCAAGATCGTGAACGTGACTGATGAGATCAGCGCTGTCCTGCAAGCGCAAGAATATCTGGACTCGGGGTACATCACTAAAAAGATCCTGGGACTCTTTGGAGATGCGGATAAGTACGATGATGTTATGGCGAACATCATAGCCGAGGACTCTGCAAGGTTCAGTGCTACAGGGGAGGTTGTAACCGATGAGTCTGTCGTTTGAGGATAAGCGAGTTCGTGCTATCGGCACAAGACTGGAAAAGATATATGCTGAAGCACAGAAAGGCATGGCCGCAAAGGTCAATGCCTTTTTTGACCAATTCGCGGAGTTGGATAAAAAGGAGAAGGCTCTTGTGGATGCAGGGAAGCTGACGAAAGCGGAGTATGATGAGTGGCGCAAAAACAAGCTGTTGATGGGCGAAAAGTATAAAGCCCTGCGTGATTCTATCGCAGAAAATATGGTCCATGCAGATAGGCGAGCAATGGCGATCGTAAACCATGAAATCCCGAATGTCTACGCCCACAATTTCAATGAGGTAGGGCAGGGAGTGGAACGTAAGATCAAGGGATACTCTTTTGACCTGACGAATGCGGAGACAGTCCGCAACCTTGCGACCAGTAAAAAGACTCTTCTTCCATACAAGTTTGTAGACGGGAGAAGGGATACTCGCTGGAATACGAAGCGCGTCAATTCACAAATTCTGCAGGGGATCCTGCAGGGTGAGAGTGCGGATCAGATGAAAAAGCGTCTGATGAATGTTAGCACAATGAGCAAAGAGAGTGCGATCAGGAATGCGCGTACGGCAGTGACATCCGCTCAAAACAAAGGTCGATTCGATGCTATGGAGCAGGCGGAGGATGACGGGGTGATCATGTACAAGGAATGGATCGCCACGCAGGATGAGCGCACGCGCGATGCCCATGCAGAGCTGGACAGAGTGCAGGTTCCTTATGATGAGCCTTTTGTGAATTCGATTGGTGAGATCATGTATCCGGGAGATCCGAATGCAGATCCTGCAAACACCTATAATTGCCGGTGCACGATGGCTGAAGTTGTAAAAGGATTCAGAAAGAAGGAAGAGCCCGAGTTAAACAGGGAACTTGATGATGCGTGGAATACGAAAGGTGATTACGAACCTGCTGGCAGTAAGGCAGAGTTTATACGAGAAAACAAAGATGCCATGAAAGCAGACGGAGTAACTGGGCGCGAGCTGTGGGATCAATACGAAGGGACAATGATGCATGAAGCTCAGAACCATTTACAGCAAGTGAGTGATGAGACTGCAATAGAAACAGTCCGAGAAGGAATTCCTGATTCATATCGGAGGGGATGGTTTGTTGAAGCTGACTCTGAATACAAACCTAAAATTGCAGACCTGATAATGGGAGACCCAGAAGTGCTGAATGCAGGATGGAACATTGCATACCGCGATTTTATGGAGACTGTTGGAGAAGGAAGCAAAACGACCTTTGAAGAATTCCTATATACGCCGATGTCAATGTTCAGAGGGACAAAGGGGCAAGCTGAAATTGCGGCTGACATATGGTCTTCCTTCAGTATGGACAGAACGATTGCAGAGAGCTTCGCTGGTGCGGCTGGAAAGATTGAAGAGATCCTGATTCGTCCGATTGATACGTGGGGAGCCTATCAAACGACTGGTGAGGCTGAAATCTTGGTCCCAAGACGAATGCTGAAGAAATTGAGAGGATGATTGTTATGGCAGAAATCAAGGACGCTCCTGGGAACCCTGACAAGAAAGTGGATAAGGCGATTGAGAAAGCCTTGCGGTATGTCGGAGGATTGGCAGAACGTTATGCAAAAGAGACTATATCCGATATGAGAGCGGTGGATACAGGATTCCTTCGGAATTCCATCACTTGGGCGCTTGATGGAGAACCTGCCAACATTTCTGGATACCATGATGATCCGGGGATCCAGCATGGGAAATATGAGGGATCCGCACAGAAGGAAGGAGACGGAACTCGCTCAGTCTATATCGGCACGAATATCTATTACGCTCCTTATGTCGAATTTGGTACGACGCGAATGAGGGAACGCCCTTTCTTGCGGAATGCCCTGCAGAACCATAAGGAAGAGTATGAGCGTCTGTTCAAGGAAGCGTTTTCTAATTTCCTATGATGCAGTATTAACATTGTGTAGTATAATCATACATTTACTATTTATTATATAGCGAGAAGAAAAAAATATAATAATAATATAAAATGTACGAAAATCCTACACTGACCTACATCGCAAGTTATCCACAGGTTTATCCACATATGCATTTATGCAAACCTGTGGATAAGTTAAGAGGCCTTACAAATCAAGGGCTGGAGCAAAGGTCAAACCTGTGGATAATCATTTTATGCAAAAATCATGTGAATTTTCGAGCCTGATTTATGCATAAAAATCCCGGAAGCCTTGATTTATAAGGGTTTGAGTGATGATGTCAAATCTGGTCAAATATGCAAAAACATGCATAATCGCACAGACCCCTCTCTGACCTTTCAATCGATATAATATTCATCCTTTTCTGGAAGCGCCCAGAAGGCCCTTTTTGAGCCTTGGAAGGGAATTCGCTTATTAAAGGGCATTAAAGCCTATTAAACCACAAAAGTTATCCACAGAATTATTCACAAGTATAAGTATTGACAAAAGTTATCCACAGGTTTATGCTTATGGTAAACAATCAGGGTAGCACCCGTAACAGCGAAAGGATTGTGAGAGAAAATGGCAGATTTTGACAAGGTTGTCCGCAGGCACGTAAACGACGATGGAAACATTCCTGCTGATTCCATCCCCGGTCTTGTTCAGGCGATTCAGAAAGCTGTGGGAGAAGGCTTTGTAACGGTTGATAGGTACAACGCAAAGAAGGCCCTCGCAGATGAATTGCAGACGAAGCTGGATGAAGTCGGCGACCAGACCGAGAAGTACACGAAGCTGAAGACTGAATACGATGCATACAAGAATGATGTCGAGGCCAAGGCTCTCAGGGCTGAAAAGGAAAACGCCTATCGTGAAATGCTGAAGAAGATCGGCATTCCCGAGAAGCGGCTTGCGGTGATCCTGAAAACTGTCAACTTTGACGAGCTGGAATTCAAGGACGGATCCTTTACGAAGGCCGCTGAAATTGAGGCAAACGCAAAGGAAGAATGGGCCGACTTTATCGTGACCGCTAAAGAGACTGGAGTCGAGAGCGCGACGCCTCCGGAGAACAATGGCGGGAAGGATCGGGCGCCCAGCAGAGCCGCGATTCTGGCACAGAAGTATCAGGAACAGATGTATGGAAAGGTGGAATCCAAATGAGCTTTATCAAACGCAATGCCACTACTGGCAAGGTTTATGCTCCGGGCTGGTTCCTTGCCGACAATGAAAAGTGTACCCGCATCACTTTCGAGGCTGATGCTGAAAACGCTCAGGCTGTGACTGTGGGCGAGGGGAAGTATATCCCTATGGGTACGGTATGGCCGGCGAATGGCGCGACTGCCAAGGGCATTGTCTACGAGGATGTAGATGTGTCTGAAGGGGATATGCCCGGTTCTCTGGTGACGAGCGGAGTAGTGTACGAGAATCGTCTTCCTGGAGCGGTGGATACATACAGCTCCGCGACTGTACCGACTGGTGGCAATCCTAAAGCATTGGGGTTGTATGAGAGAAGCGGGACGTCGCCCAACTTTGTCTACACGCTGACAACGGATACCACAGCCGGTGATGGTAAGACCTATTACAGCTATGACGGAAAGAAGATTCCTTCTGCGGCTAAGACTGCCCTTCAGGGTCTGGGCTTCGTATTCCTGACTGAAGGTTCTGTGGCTCGTCCCGATTTCGGTGAGTGAGGGAGGTAGATACTATGGAGTGGGAAAAGAAAATCTTCGGGATGATCCCGAATGATGAATGGCTGAATGTTGGTCTGAATGTGACCCGGCCCAATGATCCTGTGGATGCGCTCTTCGGCGATGAGCGGACTTCCAATCTGGTTGCCAAGTGGCAGTCTATTGCCTCTGAATTCCAGATCCCGGTGATGGCTCAGTTCCACGGGTTCGATACTGAAGCCAAGACTACGTTCCGGGTGCCTGTTGACACCCACAACATCGAGAAGGGCTTGATCAAGGTTAAAATCAATCAGTCCGAGCGTCTGCGTGCGCTGACTCGCGCTGGGGTTCGGAGCGACGAGATGTTCGACTATGTCATGAACGATGGTATCCGACTGGCGGATCAGGTTGTGACCCGGACGAAGGTTGCTAAGAATGAGCTGATGGCTACCGGCAAGGTGACCATTGTCGAGAATAACCTGAATCTGACCGTTGACTATGGCGTTCCTGCAGGGAACGTTGCGTTCACTCTGGATCTTGGGCCCAATGCTGATATCCCTGCTCAGATTCAGACAATCGTTGATGCGGCGCTCGCTGAAGGGAAGACCATCACTGGCATGATGACGTCCCGGAAGAACATCACCAAGATGCGTGGCAATGTCAACCTGCAGAAAGCGATCAATGGGAATATCGGCGTTGGTGCGCTGATTCGTCGGACGGCTCTGGATGCCTATCTTGAAGAGGAGTTCGGTATCACCACGATCATTACGAATGACCTGACCTATGGTGCCGATGCGGTGATCGGTGCTGATGGGCGGCCTTCCATCACTACCGAGCGGTATTTCCCGGATAACAAGGTGACCTTCTTCACTGCTACGCCTGCTGGTCGGCTGGGTGTTGGCCTGTGGGGAGATCCGCCTGAAGCTGATCGTCCTGACCTGCTGGGCAATGTAAACGCCTCTGGGCAGTCGCCTTTCGTTTACATCCATCAGTGGATGGAGGATGATCCTGCAGTGCTGTGGACGAAGGCTTCCGGTCTGTTCATGCCCGTGCTTTATGATCCGCAGAGCCTGTTCATTGCCACTGTAACCGCGTCGAGTGCTGAAGGTAGCGAGGGCGGCGAAGGCGGTGCCGCAGGTTAATGGAGGAATGACTCATGGCGAACAAGAAATGGTATACAGTAACATCTGAGAGTGGGCTTAACCTGAGAAAGGAGCCGAGCAAAAATGCGAAAATTCTGAAAGTTTTTGATTGGAATGATCGGATTGAAACCGATAATAGCGTCGAGGCTCCAGAAGGTTGGCTTCCGATCAAGGGTGGCGGGTTTGTCATGAAGGAATTCGTGAAGTGAGATGGGGAGTGATAGCGTGATTCTCTCGGAGCTTTGTCAAGAGCTGAAGAATTGGTTCTGTGACATTGAGAAGGATGTGCACGAAGGCACGTATTCCATTGAAGGTGGCACGCTATCCCTTCCCTTTTTGAAGCAGGGGCAGTATTTCAGGATTGCGGGGTCGGTTCACAATGATGGAGTATATAAGTATGGTGAGGCAGAGCTTCTGGATGAAACCTTCACAGGAGCGGTCTGGGCTATGCGGATTCCTCCATCCGTGATTGACCTTGCGAGTGAAATTGATGCATGGATTGAGAAGAATGCGGCGGTTGTGACATCCCCATATCAGTCCGAATCGTGGGGAGGGTATTCATACTCGCTGAAGAGTGGAGGCGGCGAAAGCGGAACGCTCAGCTGGCAGTCGGTATTCGCAGGACGATTGAATCGGTGGAGGAAGTTATGTCCTTGATTGAGGAAAGCATGGAGCCTGTGTGCTTCATGGAGAAGGTGCGAGTGCCTGATGGTGAGGGTGGTTTCGTGACTACATGGACTGAAGGTGCAGAGTTTCAAGCGTCTATCACGTTTGATTCGTCCATGCAAGCACGAATCGCAGATAAGCAAGGGGTATCGTCCTTGTATACAGTAACCACCGCGAAGAATGCCAAGCTTGAGTTCCATGATGTGATCAAGCGTCTGTCTGATGAGAAGGTATTCAGAATCACCAGTGATGGAGATGATAGACAGACCCCGCCTCGCGCCATCTTTGGACACTATCTGCAGGTGACCGCTGAAGAGTGGGTGTTAGCATGACGAAGAATGCCGCGATACAGTCCTTTTTCGAGTCTTTCGAGTTGCCAGCCTATCCTGCAAGCTCAGTGCCTACATCAGGTGATGAAAAGCCGAGCTTCCCTTATATCACATATTCGGTGAATATGGATCAGGGGCTTGAAAGGACTGGAGGCACAGCTTCTGTCTATTACAGATCCGAAAGCTGGACAGGGCTGAATGCAAAGGTTGATGAGATATCCCGGGCGATCGGAACAGGCGTATCACTGTTGTGTGATGAAGGTGGGATTGTAGTTCGCAAGGGAACGCCTTGGGCTCAGCCTTTGGGAGACGATTCGGACAATATGGTCAAGCGAAAAATCTTGACGTTTGAATTCCTGTTTGCAACGATTTACTAAAGGAGGGATTGAGCATGGCTGTTCCCGGTGGAACCACGCCGCTTCGTGAAGCGACATTTGAAAAGCTACAGCTTAATGCAGGGATCTTTATCAAAAACTTGACTGTCGGCTCGGATGCTACCGCGCTCAAGACAGCGATTGCGAGTGCTATCACTACTGGCACGAATATCCTGGGGGCTACTCGTGGTGGTGGCTCTTTCACGGTAACTAAGGAGCCGAGACAGCCGGAGCTTGATGGGCGCCGCTATCGGTTCAAGGGTGATACCTTTATTGATTCGGTGGATGCTTATCTGTCTACCACGCTTGTGGAGATCACGCCTGAAAACTTTGCGCTCGGGCTCAGCACTGGGAAGGTGACCACGAGCGGCAAAAAGACCACTGTGACCATGAACACGGCGATTTCTGGCAATGACTACATCGACACTCTTTGCTGGGTAGGGGATCTTGCGGATGGACGATTTGTGGTGATTGAACTGCAGAACGCGCTGAACACTGCTGACCTGACCTTCACGTTTACCGATAAGGGTGAGGGTACACTGCCTATTGAAGTTCATGCACATCAGGCTGGGGTTTCTGACTATGATACCGCTCCGTTTGCGGTGCATTTCCTTGACAAGGCCGCTGGTGGCTGATGACATTCCAATAAGGGGTGGGGGCTTGCCCCTGCCCCTTTACTTTTGAGGAGGAAGCATGGGACATAAATTGCTGGAAAAGACGGGGGCTGAAATGTGTGCGGCTCTGGTTTCGATTGCTGGACCAGTCAGACATTTCCTTGATGATCAGGAATTTCTGGACGCCCTACGCGAGTGCACAAAGAAGGGTGTTCGCAGTCAGCTTGAAGGGATGCTGACTATTTATGCGGATATGGCGCCGCTTCTCTTTGGAGACAAGCACTTGAAGGATACTATCCAAATCCTTGCCACAGTCGAAGGGAAGACTACAAAGGAAATGCTCAGGATGAATGGAGTTGAGCTTTTCAAAGACGCAATGGATGCGTGGAAGGAGCAAATCGGGCCTTTTTTTACACAGCTCGGCGTTTCGGTATAAATGACACGGTTATCTCGCTGACACAGTATCCTCAGCTTGACTGGGATGGAAGGAGCGAGTATTTGCGGGCCGTCACAAACAAACGCCGGGTTGACCTGTACGCGATGGACCTTGTCTGCATAATAGCTCGTGGGCTTTCGGCGAGATGGGGAGGGAGTTTCCAAGGCGAGCTTCCTTCCGCGATTGAGTATGAAGTGAAAAAGCAGGACACGAGGACAGCAGAGCAGATTCAGCAGGGGATTTTAAAGCGGTTACGAGAGGGGTGAGACGATGGAGCTGTTCACGCTATTAGCCAAACTGGCGTTGGATAAAAAGGACTATGATAAGGCGATTCAGGAAGCCAAAGCGGCAGGACAGGACATCGAAGTCCCGTCGCCTTCTTTGACACTTGATGATGAAGATTTTACTACGGCGATCAGCGATGCCAATGCGGCTACAGTAAATGATAAGGATGCAAGCCTTGATTTGGACGACGCCGATTTTACCAGCGGGATTGACGATGCAAACGAGGCCGAGGTCGATGATCCTGATGACCCCAACCTTGATTTGGACGACACCGATTTCCAGACTGGGATCGACGCCGCGAATGAGGCCGAGGTCAGCGATCCTGACACGCCACAGCTTGGCCTTGACCATCAAGAGTTCGATCAGGGCATTTCAGATGTCGAGGATGGTGCCGGAGATTTTGAAGGTACTGTCGGAAGCATTTTCCAAAATATCAAGGGCGCGATTGTAGCCAGCGGCGTTGCGGCTGTGCTGTCTCAAATAGCTGGGCTATTAAAGGAGTCTGTTGATCTGGCGGCGTCTACTGGTGACGCGATCGATAAAGGCTCTATTGCTATGGGATTGACAACTCATGCGTATCAGCAGTGGGATCATGCGCTGAAGCAGAGCGGCGGTTCTGTGAATGACCTTCGGCGAGGATTGATGTCTTTTCGGCAGATCCTTGGCGATGCTTCAAACGTGACGCAGGAAGAACAGGCCGCTTTAAATGATCTCAATATTGAGCTGACTAAAGCGGATGGATACAAGAAGACTCGTAATGAGTTAAAGGCAGAAGTCCAAGCGATGCTGAACGCTCAGGAAACCACTGAAAAGCATGGCGAAACTATCGAAGCGCTTAACAACTTGCTGTCGGACAATATAACGCTGACTGATGATCAGGCGAGTGCTTTCCGTACGTTGGGGCTTAATGTGAAAAACAGCGATGGGAGTCTAAAGACATCTCAGCAGTTAATGGAGGAGTCTTTGGCCGCGCTTGCGGCGTATCAGGGTGAGGATAGAGATTCTATTGTGGACACGCTCTTCGGCAGGAATGCAGGGTCTATCAAGGCCTTGATTGCTGGCGGTCTGGAGCCAATGGTGGATCTGTTGAATGAGGCAGATGATCTTGGGCTTGTGATGTCTGATGAAGAGATTAAAAATGCTGTGGCATATGGTGACGCCATGGCAAATCTTCAGGAAGAGATCAATGGCATTAAGACATCATTCGTACAAGACCTGATGCCTGTGCTGACTGATGCCGTCAAGAATCTAACCCTTGTGCTTTCGTTTTTCAACCCAAGACTGGGGAAAAGCAGTTTGGCTGAGCAAGGCAAGGAAATAGATGACCAGTTGGGAGCCGATCTGCTGACCATTGAGGGGACTTCCGAAGCGGCGAAGGAGCTGATTGAGAAGCTCTTTTCGATGGGCGATGCTACGAAGCTGACGGCGAAGCAACAGAAAGAGTGGAAAAAAACTGCGGAATGGCTCATTAAAAACATCCCATCTTTGTCCGGAGTCATCAATCTGGACACTATGGAGATCAATGCAAACAAGCAAGCTATTGAGGATACTATAAAGCAGTGGAAACAGCTTTCCATTGAGAGGGCAAAAGCACAGGCTTTATCAGAAAAGCGAGCGGCCCTTGAAGCGAAAGAAACAGAATGGTTTAAAAAGGAGAACGAGGCATACGATCTTGAACAACAAGCTCGCGAAAAAGAAAAAGAAGTCGAGATTCTTGCAAAACGCGATTTTAACGCAATGCCAGAAGACGCAAAGCAAAGACTCGCTGGCAAATTTGGCTTAGAGTCTCCGGAGCAATTGAGTTTTGGTCAGATCTTGGCGGCTCTTGGAAATTACAACATGGAGTGGGGATTCTCTTATTATGGAAGTCAGGAGCTGAAAAAGGCTGAAGCGGAGCAAGGCGGTGTTACTGGTTCCCTTGCCGACCGCGCAAGAAAAGCAAGAGAAGAAGCCGATGCGCTACAAAAAGAAGTCGAGCAAGGCCAAGCGGACATGGCAGGCTATGAGAAGCGCATGGATGAGATTTATAACAATCTTTTCGGTGACGCCGATGAATCGAAAAAGAAGGTAGACGAAGTAAACGATTCTTTGAAGAACCTTCCAGATGAAAAGACGGTTTATCTCAATGTTGTAACAAACGGAGTTCCAACAGCTTTCCCAAAGGCGATAGGTTCAAGGTATGTCCCGTATGACAATTATCCTGCCATTCTGCATCGCGGGGAAGAAGTATTGACTGCAAGTGAGGCGAGGCGCCGGAGCGAGTCTGGGAACGATCTGGGGGCTCTGGGAGGCATTGTAGCACGAGCTATCAAAGAAGGTATGGAGCAGGCAAACGTGAATACGTATGTGACCGACCGGGAGGTTTCAAAAGGCGCTAACCGCTGGAACGGGCAACGCCTTGATGCAGGGAGGTTCTCAACATGGTGAGTCGATATGATGTAACGCTCAATAACACGCATATGGCCAAGCTTCATAAAGCCCTTTACGTGCTGGATGTACAGTACCCAGATCATGAGTTCGAGATGCAGACTCAGAATCCTGCGGGGACTGACACCATCATAACAGGGGACAGGAAGAAGGGCAAGGCCAGTGTGGTTGTAACCTTTGAACTGCACATTTACGATATTGCGGAAAGGCAAGCCGCTCTGCAGAAGGTTATTTCATGGTGCAGGAACGGGGGAACGCTAAAGATCAATGATAGGCCTGACCAGCGACTTATTGTAGTGTGCGATAAGATCCCTGCCTTGGGGAGCGTCCGAAACTGGACAGATCCGCTGACTATCGAATTCTCAGGCTATGCGAGCCCATACTGGGAGGACACTGCCGAGACTGTGATAACCCTGCAGGGAACTAACTCGGGTGGTACGATTGCGGTCCCTGGGACTGCCGATGCTACGCCTTTTACGGTCGAGGTGACACCGACCGCAAAAGCGATTGCCAGCCTTTCGATTGTTGTTGGAAGCAACACAATAACGCTCTCAGGGATTTCCTGCCCGGTCAATACAAAGATTGTGTTTGACCATAATTCCGAAGGGATCCTGACCATCAAACAGGGAAGCACGAGTATCCTTGCGAAAAGGACTGCAAGCTCAGCGGATGACATCACAGCGAAGTGCGGCGCGAATTGTTCTGTCAAGGTTGTGGCGCCAAGCAAAGTAACTGCAGTTTTTAAAACGAGGGGGCGGTGGCTATGACAAAACTGCCAAGGTTGTTGAACAGCAACCTTGAAGAGGTTTCCAGACTGCATCCGATCAGCCTTTCGATCACCGAGAAGCTGATTCCCCTATCCTTTGCGTCGATGTATCTTACGAAGGATGAGATGCTGAAGGAAAGGAAATGGGTCGAGCTTTTCACGCCTGTGGGGAGTGCAGGGATTTTCCGCACTCGTTCCCCGCAGACTGGGATAGGATCAGAAACCTATTCGATTGAGCTGGATCATGGAATTGTCGAGCTGGGCGATTATATCGTGCCGGCAACCATTGAGGGCGAGATGACCTGCAGAAAAGCGATCCAGACCATTTTTGAGCATTACAGGGGCAAAAAGTGGAAGCTCGGCAAAGTAGAATGTACCGATACAGTCACTGTCGATATTGACTATGACAATCTGCTGGAAGCCATCAATGATATCCTCTCTCAGTGCATCGATTATGTGATGAAGTTCAATTTCAAAACGACCCCTTGGACGCTATCGATTGTCAAGAAAGAATCCGAGGTGACTGCGGAGGGACGGCTGAGCAGAAATGTGAAGACAGCTACCATCAAGTCTGATGATAAGGATCTTTGCACGAGAGTGTGGATAAGGGGTCGAGATGAGAAAAGGAAGGACGCCTATTCTTATGTGAATTCTGATACTATCTCTGACTACGGTCTTGTCGAGCATGTAGATACAGGTACCGGATATACTAAGACTCAGGCAGAGCTTGTTGCCAAGCATTATCTGGAAGCGCACAAGAAGCCCAAGCTTTCAGTCGAAATCAGTGCCATTGAACTGTCGCAGATAACCGGGGAGGAACTGGATAAATTTCGTCCTGGGAAGCTCTTCAGGCTCGCGGCTCCGAGTGAGGGGATCACCATCGAGGATGTGATTACGACCGTTGTCTGGGGCGATGTTTTCAACAATCCGCAGGATGCAACCGTCAGTCTGGGCGACGACAGGGATTCCGTGCTGTCTTTTTATCAGAAACAAAAGAGCGCGAGCAAATCAGCAAAGAAATCAGGCGTGAATTCGTACAAGGCTTCTCAGGAATTTAAGACGCATATAGAACAGACCGATAAGTCGATTGAGCTTTATTCGGCTCAGACAGACAGGGCCAACAACATCTTGAAGCAAGCAGGATTGACGCTGACCCCAGATGGGATCCTTATGTATGCCACTGACAACGAAAACAGCATCGGCTCACGGATTGATCAGAATGCAAGTTCGATCAGCCTTGTTGTTGAGGGCACGGGCAAAAACGCAAAGATAAAACCTGCATCTATTGTGGCTTCCATAAATGGGTCAAAAAGCGAGATCATGATTAGCGCGGACAAAATCAAGCTGGACGGGAATGTTGATTTGAATTCGGTGCTATATGTCGGTGAAGGCATGGCACGGTTTAAAAAGCCTGTTTTCTTTGAGGGTTCAACCCGCCATGTTTCAATCAACAATGGGAAAGTGACCGCTGGCGGTGGGGTTCAGATTGGAGCCAACCAGAGCTTGGTTTTCCTTGAAGGATCAGAAGAGTCACAAGCCCTTCGCACAATAACGCCTACAATTGCCGGCAATTTGATTAAATCCGCAGAGGTATCAGGGAATACGTTGAAGCTCACAAATGTCAAGGGGGATGAGGTAACTTTTAGCAAGGCCGTCGCCTCGTGGGTTCTGGGGTGGAGCGGCGGCAAGTTTACAGCGACAGCAAAGCCCCAAAACCAAAGCGTTTGGACTACCATTGTACAGGGTACGGTGAGCTGGGACGGAAACTCGGCCACCGTGCCGATTGAAGCTTACGACAGCGATAACCCAAGCTATCAATATGATACAGGTCGGAGCGTTCTGGTAGACGCAACGCAACGGTACAGAAGCGGTTGGGCGGCGGCGTATGGAAAGGTAACTCTACCTGATGGAGGGACGGCGAACGCATTTACTATTAAAGTTCCACCGAGTACAGTTGACGGAAGCGCCACGACATTGATATATACGTTGTCCCAGCCCACTCATAATTTGGTCACGTTGACGGGCAACACTGCCGCAGGTGGGTACATGGTCGCAAGTATCAACCACAAGCAGTATGATAAAGGCTGGGAAGCGGCGTACAAAAAAGTGACTCTACCAGCCGGTGGTACTGCTACACAGTTCAGCGTCGAAACTCCACCGAGCGAGGTGGACGGGGAAGCAACGGTTACAACGTATGAGCTATATGAACAAAATAAGAATTTGATCCTTGCTAAAATAGAGGGCACTGGCGGTCGTACCATAGCAAGTATCAATCACAAACAGTATAACAAAGGTTGGGAAGCGGCTCAGGCAAATGTTACGCTACCGTCTGGCGGGACAGGAAATTCCTTCGATATAAAGGTTCCGCCGAGTACGGTTGACGGGAGTGCTACAACGCTGACATACACCTTGAGTCAGACGAACAATAACCTGATCACGGTGACCGGAAACACCGCCGCAGGTGGATATATAGTTGCAAGCATCAACCACGGACGATATAATGCCGGCATCGATTCCATTGACGGGGACGATATTTCCCTACAAGTATACGGGACAACGCCCAGCGGATCGTCCCCAAGTGATACTGTGACATGGACAACGCTCCAGAGCGGAAAGAAACACGTTAATGCTTATATCTGGGTTAAACGGTCTGACGGCACATGGGCAAGGTTGCGATCCTTCAGCTCAACAGAACCATAAAAGGAGGGAATCAAATGGAGATCACGTTGGAACAGGCTTTGAAGCAGATTCGGGACGGGCTGGCTGGGATTTCGGTTCCGGTTTCGCACTTCGAGACAATCGGAGCGCAAATTCTTGGGGCAGTTAAGAGCCTTGACAGCTGTCTGGACGCAATCGACAAGGCACGGGAAGAAAAAGCAGACGAAGAAGGGAGTGAAGCGAATGTTCATGTTTGATCCTGCCACAAGCGCGGTGACTATGCATCGAGGGGACACAGGCTCGTACTATGTCACTTGCGCGAGGAAAAGCGGAAAGCCATTTGTAGCGGGGGATGTTGCGCTTTATACGGTCAAGAGCGGAGACACCGTAAAGATTGCGAGGGAGTATCCGCTAGATGATGACGAAGGAGCCGGAAACGGGCGCTTCTTGGTCGCCTTCCGCAATTCTGATACGGATACTTGGGCGGCTGGAAGCTATGCCACAGAGATCAGGGTCGTGCTGAATCCTATCCGGCTTGATGGCGAGGTTGTGGACGGTGATATCGTCCGGACGATCGGCGAGAGCAAGAGTACCCTGACCATTGCAGATGTTTTGAAGGAGGTGTAAACCGTGAGCGAAATCAACGAGAATCAGGATTTAAACGAAGAAGTATCCTACCAGATTGAGGACGCCGATGTAATCCCTATGCCGATTGACCCTACCTTGACCCATCCGGGCGAAGCGGCTGATGCAAAGGCAACAGGCGATGCTATCCGTGGCATGGGCGCGAATATCAACATCAACGGAGTCAGGGCTGACCTGACAGGCACTTTCCATGTGTATCCTGCTAACATCCCCATGAGCGGCGATCAGGGAGCGCAAACGGTCGAGCAAGTGCTGAATGATATTGGTGGCAGAACTGGCGAGGATATTGTGGTCGACTCTGAAAGCACGACCACGATTGCCGACGCTCTTGGAAGCATTGCAGAAACCCTTGCCGATAAGATCGGGAGCGAGGATGTGGACGCTTCCCTTGAGCAAGTCGGAAAGGTTGCTGAAGCTCATGCTACTGGTGAAGCGATCCAGAGCCTCAGCGCAAGCATCAGGGAAGATCTTTCAGAGCTGGATGAAAAAGCCGTCAAGAGCGTGAATGATATCTTCCCTGATGAAACCGGGAACGTGCCTCTCAGGGTGGCGTCGCTTGCGGAAAATCTGTTGACCAGCAAGACTCATGAGTCTGTAGGGGAGTTTATTATCCGCACTGCTGATGTGGATGCATCCATTGAAGACGGCGCGGCCTATGTGCAGTCTATCAAGGGCAACAGTATCCATACCGGAGAGGTGCAGGAAGTCCTTGAGATGACCGTGACCCCGATTGAGCGCGAGGAGCCTATCACTGCCACCCTGAATGAAACCACGTTCAAGAACTATGTGCAGGAAAGTTCTGTCATAACTCTGTACTATACAAGCGAGTGGAGCGCCGATCCGGAGCTTTACGGCATTGATGTAACCGGGACGCCTGTAGCAGGGGATCAGATCAATATCAACTATGTCAAAGGCGATCGCGGATTGATCAGCTGCGCCACCCCGACAATGCTTGCCGGGACAGGCTGGAACCTGTACGACTCAACCAAAGGATATGCGCGGGTTGTAAAATACTCAGACACATACGGGTTCTATATCGGCGGTGCCTATGAAAGTCTTTCCTTCGCCGAAACGCTCAACGGGGCCCGGAGTACGGTTGTGGTATCCGACCGCAAGTTCAACGTTCCTGCTGATGGCTATGTTTTTGTACAGGGCGGGGATATTACAAGCACGTATATCATCAACACGTGGGCCGACTGGGTGAACGGTGGGCCGGATGACTATGAGCCTTATATGGAATACACCGTGGATATTTCCTCCGTCATGGCTCAGAACTTTCCGAATGGCCTGATGCGGGTCGAAAGTGTGCGGGATGAGATTGATTTCGTGACACAGAAAGCCATTAGCCGGATCGAGCGCATGGCGTATACTGCAGAAAATCTGGAAACGGTCATTGCCAGCGGAAGACCGTATGATGCTGATGAGTCGTACATTTACGTTGTGCGCTCTGCTCCGGTTTACACTTCCGTCACGCTTGACAGCGCTTATACAGCCAACGACCACGGCAATGAGCTTTTTGCTGGTACGACCGTCCCGGTGTATGCAGAGATCCTTTACGGGGTGAATCTCAAAAACAAACTGGAGAGGGACACGGTTACATACTCGGCGCAGAGCGAAACCGCGACACGACAGGCTCGGGCGAGGAGTAACATCGGGGCCGCGAGTCAGAGCGATGTAAATACATTGAATGACATCTTGAGCGTCAAGACTATCGGCACTACTTCCGTAGCTGATTTCAGCACAAAGATTGATGCTATCCTTGCTACTATGACGGATGGCGAAGTGCGGAATGTCCAGTACGCTCCGTCCGGTAGATATTCGCCTTTTCAGGCATACAACTACACCGGCTATGTCTATCGGGTTAATGCAAGCAATGCGTGGGCCGACCTTCGTCGAAATGGCGATATTATCAGTGGCTGGAAAGCTGCTGGCGTATGGGATTGGTCAAGTTTGACAGAGTGGAAGCTGATTACTGGTCTTGTGACATTCGCAGAATCGATATCCGCTACAAATACCCGTATATATGCCAACGCAAACACGGTTCATGTTCAGTATCAGGGAGAGTCAAAAACGCACGTAATTACGCCGCCTGACAACCTGATTTTTACATTGCCGGAGGGGTATCGTCCACATGGTCTGCTGTACGCTCCGTTTACAAAGGATGCGGTTGCCTACGGTCTCTTGTCCATAAACACCACCGGCGAAGTAAGAGTGTCGAACATTACATCGACAACGGCTACGGGCCGTATCTATTCCGTCTTCAGTTTCCCGATCAACGGATGGGTTGTGAACCCGTAAGGAGTGATTAGCTTGAGAGAGATCCGGAGGAGCGTATACAATCTAAAAAATTCAGTCTTGCAGATCGGCTTTGTCGGAGAAAATGACCGAACCAGAGTGGTTTTTGAATGCAAAACCGTCTTTGATGAGTATCCTTCTGCTGTTCCTTCCTTAGCGGTCAAGTTCGGCACGACATATCCGGCAATTGTGTCTGTGGACAGCTCCGATGTCATCTGGGATGTAAAAAGTACCGATCTTACGCAGGAAGGAGAAGGAGAGATTCAGCTCACTTTCTCCGTGGGCGAAGTGGTGGTCAAGTCCTACATCGTGAAGGTTGCCGTCAAGCGCAGTCTTATGCCGTCAGGCGAAAGACCTGACCAGATTGATGACTGGATCACCGAAGCGAATACGATCCTTGGCAGTATTCCCGGAACCATTGATTCCGCACTGCAGGAAGCCAAAGACAGCGGTGAGTTTGACGGCGTAAGTCCGACGGCATCCGTCACCCAGACCGCCACCGGAGCGACTGTTACCATCACAGATGCTTCGGGCACGACCGCGGCCAACCTGACCAACGGGCAGGATGGCGAACCCGGTCAGGACGGCGTATCGCCAACCATTAGTGTCACAGACATCACCGGAGGGCATCAGGTGACGATCACGGACGCGACAGGAAGCAGGACAGTCGATGTAATGGACGGTAAAAAGGGCGATCCCGGAACACCCGGAGAAGATGGGACAGACGGGATTTCTCCGACTGTTTCCGTCACGCCGATCACAGATGGCAATCAGATCACAATCACGGACAAGACCGGGCCGCATATTTTCACCGTCATGGATGGCAAAAAAGGTGATAAGGGCGATCCGGGCGAAGTCACGCAGACGGAATTCGACGCGCTGGCCGATGATGTTTCTGATTTAAATCAGGCTTTAAAGGACAAGGCAGACATTATTATTTCCTCTGCATCCGGTTCTATCGCATCATTCCCGGACGGGGCCGAAGCTCCTGTTAAATCCTTGACTGTTGGGATTGAGCCTGTGCAGGATCTGCATGGGTACGACAGCCCGTGGCCTGCGGGGGGCGGGAAGAATATTTTCGATGGCGAAATTGAGCAAGGCGCGCTATCACCAAGCACAGGCGAAAAAATAGGCAACACGGAAAGATACAGATCAAAGAATTTTATCAAGGTAAAACCGAATACAAGGTATCGCTTTTCTGTCAACGGGACGGCTACATCGGCAAATATCTACAGTTATGATGAAAACAAGACATATCTTTCTGATGTAGACAGACCGTATGCAAATGATTTTACAACAAGCTCATCAACGCATTATTTACTGTTTTTTGGCACAAGTGCGCTCGATAGTAACAAGGTGCAAATCGAAGAAGGGGGTGCTGTTACATCATGGACACCCTACTCCAACATCTGCCCCATCACCGGCTGGACAGGGGCGAAGGTGACAAGGACAGGGAAGAATCTGGTGGAAACAGTTGCCGTCAACAGAACGAGCGCAGGGATAACATTCACTACGAACGCAGACGGTACGGTTCATGTTGTTGGAACATCTACTGGTATGGCATGGTGGAAAGGTGCTACAACCAAGGCTGATTGGCGATTCCTTAAGGCTGGGACATACATTCTAACGGGTGGCAAAAGCTCAACAAAAATGCTCTATATCATAGGACAGATGGTTGACGGAACGAAAATATCTAATACAACCATCAGGGATGTATATGACAAAGGATCAGGTTTAACATTTACACTTCCCAAGGATTCGTGGCTGAATTATCAAATCCAAATCAGTAGCGGACAAACTGTCGATGAAACTTATTATCCGATGATTAGTCTTGCCACCGCCACCGCCTACGAACCCTACCAAGGCCAGACCTACGACATCGAATTTCCGTCTGAAGCCGGGACGGTGTACGGCGGGACGCTGGATGTAACGACCGGTGTGCTGACGGTGGATAGGGCGATGGTGGATATGGGGACATTGACGTGGAACACGGCACCCATTTCAGGAGCAAATAGATTTTATAGTTCAAGTTTGATCGCAGCAAAATATCCAACCAAAGTGACATCCGAAACTCCAAATCTTTTATGCTCAGCATTCAAAGCAAAGCCGATTAACACTTACGATCAAAATGTAGACGGGATCACTGCCCATCCAAACGGAAACATACAAGTGTATGCAGATGCTTATAAGTCTTTAACAAAATCTGAGTTCAAAACCGCCATGTCCGGTGTTCAGTTTGTCTACGAACTTGCCGCCCCCATCACCTACCAACTCACCCCGCAGGAAGTCCGCACGCTCCTCGGCCAGAACAACATCTGGGCAGACACCGGGGACACATCCGTCATCTACCGGGCTGACACCAAACTCTATATTGAGCAGTTGACCAAGCCGACAGAGGATGACATGACAGCTAACACAGCTATAACGAGCGGGAAGTTTTTCATGATCGGAAACAGGCTTTTTCTGGCAACGGCGGCGATTGCATCAGGCGCAATGATAATACCCGGCACCAACTGTACAGAGCTTTCTCTGGCAGATGCACTCAACAACATTAACACATAAGGGAGGTACTAAAAATGAAGTACGCTATTATCAAGGTTGTCAATGGAAATTTTTCCGTCCATGCTGAAGGATTTACCGACATCGCAAGCGCAAAGGTGAATTTCCACGCGCTGTGCCAGACGCTCTGGAATGCACCGGATGTGATCAGCGCATATGTCATGATCGCGGATGAGCAGTTGGATGCGGCAGAAGGATACAAAGAATATATCCATCACGATCCTCAGCCTGAACCCGCTCAGGAACCTGAACCGAAAGAACCGACAGCGTGATGATTTAAAGGGGACTTTAAAGCAGAAAGGCGGTGGATAAATGGTATCGTGGATCTGGATTCCGGTATCGGTTGTAGCCGGAGCTGCGTTCGGTTTTCTCCTTGCGGCACTGTTTGTTGCCGCTGACGGAAGCGAAAGGAGGTGATTATATGAAGCCAAAGGCTGAAGAGCTGGCCAAGGTTGGATTTCAGTATCTGGGCATACCCTATTCAGAGATGGATTGCCAAGCCTTCGTAGAGAAATGTTTGTCAGATGTTGGCATCAAGGAAAATCTTCCTGGATCAAATGCTTGGTATAGACGCATGAGCTGGGTCGGGACGCCGGAGGAGTGCAAAAGGAAGTATGGCAAGATTCCGGTCGGGGCTTTCCTCTTCATTCTGAAGCAGGATGGAAGGGAGCCGGAGAAGTACAAGCCAGATGGGATCGGGAACGCAAGCCATATCGGGATTTACACAGCGACCGGGCTGGGGGCAATCAATTCCTCTTCGTCAAGGGGCTGTGTATGCGAAAGCAAGTTCGCCGGGAAGGCCATCAATGGTGGCTGGAACCGAATTGGGCTTTGGGACAGGATCGACTATGGATTTGGAGGTGGCGAAAAGATGAGCTATCAGGCGAGAGTGGTAGGCGGTGCGCTGAATCTTCGGGCCAGCGCGTCAAAGACGTCCGACAGGCTTGCACAGATCCCGGATGGATCTGTTCTGCACGTGGAGGAGGAAGACGGCGAGTGGGCAAAGGTGACCTATAATGGAAAGACCGGCTGGGTGATGACGCAGTATCTGGAAAAGACGGAAACTGACAGCGATACGATTGTGATTGAGAAGAAAGACCTTGAAGCAGTCTATAACACCATCGGTGACTGGCTTGGATTGAGGGGCTGATGCTATGCCTACCGGACAGGAGCTTGAAGATTTTATAACCGATCGGATTGACAAGGAAACAAACGAAATGTTAGAATTAGTTGGGGGAGGTGGAAACCATGATGACAGAGAAGCAGAATCGCCTGAAGAGTTGGGCGTTATGGGTAAGTGTTGCGGCTCTCATTGTGTTCCTTGTAAAAACGTTCTGCAAGATTGATATCTCAGAAACGGTGGAAGGATTCATGAATGTCCTTCTGCCCGTGCTTGTGGGCTTTGGGATTGTGAATAATCCTACTGACGCTCACCATCTGTAAGGTGGTGGTAGTATGGCCCTTGAACGAGAAGACATTGAGCGGCTCAAAGAGATCTTTGTAACGCGAGAAGAGTGTACGACCACACAGAACGCAATTGATGCAAGGGTGAATGATATCAATGTCGATCTTGCAGTGATTCGTACACAGCTGAAAACCATCCAGTGGTTGCTGACTACTATCGGAGCCGGTGTCATTGCCACGCTTGTGAAGCTATTCTTTGGAGGTTGATCATGAACTGTCAGGAGTGTAAATACAAGCGCCTGCAGGAAGAGTCGATGCTGGCGATGGCAGAGCGCACAATCAGACGGCTGTGGATCACGGTTCTGGTCCTGATTGTGCTGATGGCAGGGATGGCTACAGGGTTCTTTATTTATGAGGCTCAGTTTGAAGAAGTGGAGACCGTGGAAGAATCCGACGTAGACATCGATGCAACGCAGGTTGGGCACAACAATTTTGTGAGCGGTGGGGATTTGACCTATGGCGATACAGAGAGTGAGAGCGAGAGTCCATAAGCGAGTCGTGACCAGGGCTCGTGTCAGGAAGACTGCTTCAGGTAGCGGATACCGAACTTGCAATATGTGTCATGGCACAGGTCGGGTGAAAACCGGATGATAGAATATACTAACTCGGCAGTTGCGGAGGCGATCGACGAGTATATACATTCGGAGCGTGATAGGGCTATCCTGAAAAGGCGGCTCATTGATGGAGTCTATTTTGAATCGCTTGCGGAGGAGTTCGATTTGTCTGTTCGACAGGTCAAAAACATCGTATACAAGGGCCAAGAGAGAGTATTCGCAAGGATGCAGAGGTAAAACAGTTATCCACAGGCTCAGTTGAGTTATCCACAGGCCAAAGGCTTTTTAAAGGGCTTTTGGCCTTTTTATTTTGGCCTTCTGGAAGCGAATGCCTCTCCGAGGGCTAAAAAGGCCTCTCTGGGCTCTTCCAGTTTCAGATGAAGGAATATTCATTCGATCTTCTCGGCGAGATTCTGTGGAAAACCTTGGTAAAAATCTTTCCCAGATTTGACATTGTTGATAAACCTGTGGATAACTTGCACGAAAGTTGCCCGGTGGTTTCATCGCCACCGGGCTTTTGTTATGCAAAAATTCAGGCAAAGGAAGGTGGTGATCATGTGGGTGGAATACAATCCAAATCCTGCTCAACCGAGAGCAGGGGACTGTGCTGTGCGTGCAATTGCGAAAGCTCTGGGCACAGATTGGGAAAGTGCGTATGCAAAGATTGCCGTCAACGGATTTTTGATGGGAGATGTGATCAGCTCAAACGCGGTGTGGGGATCAGTTCTCAGGCAGAACGGATTCAAGCGGGAAATCATACCGAATTCGTGTCCTGACTGCTACACGCTCGCAGATTTCTGCAAGGATCATGCTGAAGGAACATTCGTGGTTGCGATGCATGGCCATGTGGCAACAGTAAAGGATGGAGACATTTACGACAGCTGGGATAGCTCAAAAGAGATCCCGCTTTATTGCTGGAGGAAGGAATAATGGCATATTACAATCCGTATCAGAATCAGTACATGAGTCAGCTACAGATGGCACAGCCTGTGCAGATGCCACAGCAACAGCCAAACAATGGTTTGATCTGGGTGCAGGGTGAATCAGGGGCAAAGAGCTATCTTGTCGCGCCGAATACGACAGTTCTGCTGATGGACAGCGAAAGTCAGAGATTTTACTTGAAGTCGAGCGATGCTTCTGGCATGCCGTTACCGCTCCGAATTTTTGAGTACGCAGAAAAGGCCCAGAATGCCCCGCAGGCGGCTTCCAGCTCTCAGTCGATAGATTTATCATCCTTTGCTACAAAGGCCGAATTAGAGGCCTTTAAAGGCGAAATAGAGGCATTGTTAAAGAAAGAGGTGAATGCAGATGGCTAACCCGCTTTTTGGACTGCTTGGAGGGAATCAAATGCTGGGGATGCTCTCACAGCTGAAACAGAACCCGCTCGCTTTACTGCAGAGGGCAGGATATAACATCCCGGCGAATTTGAATAGCCCACAGCAGATTGTGGAGCATTTGACCAGAACTGGACAGATAAACCAGAACCAATTGAATCAGGCTCAGCAGATGGCACAGATGCTTGGAAACCTGAAGTAAGATACAACCCGTTCGGTGCACAGGGCGGTGAGTATAAATAGTAAGAAGGGAGATTTTACAATGGCTTTGAACGATGAAAATGGAAGCGGCATTCCTGCCACGATGCTCGTCGGCCCGACTGGGTATGGCAACAACGGCGGTGGCAATGGAGGCTTCGGTGACGGAAACGGTTGGTGGATAGTCCTGCTGATTATCATCTTTGCCGCTCTCGGTGGAAACTGGGGAGGCAATAACAATGGCGCCTATGGTGCCGGCGCTCCGATCATTGTGAATGATGGTAATGGTGGCTCAGTGCAGAGGGGCTTTGATCAGGCGGCTGTCATGAGTGGGCTGAATGGTCTGCAGTCTGGCATTTCCGGTCTGTCCACTCAGCTTTGCGGATGTTGCTGTGATATGCAGAACACCGTGAATCAGGGCTTTGCTGGAGTCCAGCAGTCTCTTTGCTCCGGTTTCGCTGGTGTGAACGCGACTGTAAATGGCGCTCAGAATGCTCTGGCCCAGCAGATGTATGGGAACACGATTGCGGATCTTGAAAGATCCTTTGCCAATCAGACCGCTATCACTCAGGGGATGAATGGTATTCAGTCTCAGCTTGCCCAGTGTTGCTGTGATAACCGGCTCGCGACAAATGACCTGAAATATACCATCGCCACCGAGAACTGTGCTGACCGCGCCGCTATCTCCGATGGAATCCGCGATCTGCTGACTGCACAGACTGCGTCTACTCAGAGGATCCTTGATCAGATCTGTCAGGACAAGATCGACGCGAAGAATGACACGATCGCACAGCTTCGTCAGGAACTGCTTTATGCTCGCAGTCAGGCGTCCCAGGATGTCCAGACTGCCGCTATCCGGGCTGGTCAGGCCACTACTGCCAATCAGCTCATTCAGGAAATGCGTAGCTGTCCCGTCCCGTCCATGCCTGTGTATGGTATGACGCCGATCTTCACTTGCAACCAGAACAACAATGGCTGTGGTTGCGGGTGCGCTGGCAGTTTCTAAGGAGGCGCGACCATGGCTGAATATACTTTCAATCCGGTTCAGCTCGTGGAACCGGGACAGAATGTTATCCTGAATGATAATATCCCGTGCAATCGGGGATACGTTCTGCATAGGAATGAGTCAGGGATTGTTATTCTCCGTGGCATCGTAAACGGTTGCGGATGTTTCGCAAGGTATCAGGTCACTTTCAATGGCAATATTGCCATTCCTGATGGAGGCACGGTTGGGCCTATTGCGATTGCCTTGGCGATCGATGGGGAACCTATCCTGACCAGCAGGGCGATCGTAACGCCAGCGGCTACTGCGGCTGACCCGCCTACGGCAGACAACTTCTTCAATGTAACCAGCACGGCTATCATTACCGTTCCGAAGGGCTGTTGCTTTACGGTTGCAGTCGAGAATGTGTCCACGCCAGCGGCGCCCGGTGGAGTTGCGCCTGAAATCCTTGTCCAGAACGCCAACCTGACCGTTTCGCGAATCGCGTGAGGAGGTGAAAGAGATGCACGAACTGTATGAGCTGAAGGAAAAGCTCATGAAAGAGCTGGAAGAGTACGGAAAGCAGGAACTGACTGCAGGGAGTCTGGAAGTCGTAGACAAGCTGTCTCATGCCGTGAAAAATATCTGCAAGATTATTGAGGCGTATGAGATGGAGGAGGAAGGGAATTCCATGCGCGGCAACCGTTATTCGTACGAGCGTATGGGAGGCAGATATTCCTATACCGATGATGGTAGGATCAGAGGGGAAGGAAGCTATGCTCGTGGACGCACTGGGAATGTTCGCAGGGATTCTATGGGTCGTTATTCTCGCGCCGATGGCGTGGAGGTGCTGGTAGAGAGCGTTCGGGATATGATGCAGGAACTGCCACAGAATTTGCAGATGGACGCACAGCGTTTCATCCAGAAACTGGAACAGGAAATGTAAATGATCACGAAGCAGGATTTAGAGCAAGCGATTGCAGAATGTCAAGGCCAGCGGAACCCGAATGCGAATACTTGCCTGAAGCTTGCCGCATTTTACACGATACGGAAGGAATTGTTCGGGGAAGGAAAGGAAGTCGAGCAAACGCCGATGTATTCATACGCGCCACCGCCTGAAGAGACTGCAGGAAGGTATGGCGATTCGGATTTTCTGGATGCCGCAGAAGGGAAGCCCATAAGCGAGCTGATGAAGGTGATGGACGAGCTTATGGAGTCAATGCAGGTGATCCAGCCGAGGATCTATGAAAGTGTAATGCGGAAAGTAAGGAACCTGTGACCGGTATGGCAGGGATGAAAATTCCTGCCATACTTTTTTATATTTTCTTATGAAAAAGTATTGACAGGCAGGTCTGGGAGTGGTACACTATATACGAACCAAGGGGGAACTGATGAAAGGGAGGACATGATCCATGAAGTGCTACATCAAGGGCTACGACAAATGCAAGTACGAAGAGGATTCCACCAAGAAATTCCAGTACGATCTGGAAGGGGTTAAATCCTTCAAGGTTGTGCGGGGCGAATCCGAACTTCCTCAGAAAATGGAAGGCTGGATGCCCAAGGATCCTTGCAACGAGTATCTGATTATTTACTTTGAGGATGGAAGCGCCAGCACTTATTTCAACAGCATGGTAGACCTTTTCAAATATTGATTGGAGGAACGAATCATGAAGATCGAATTCAGCAACAGCCAGTACATGCATGAGTATGGAAGGAACCCGAGGGGCGGATACGGATACTGGGGATTTGAATGTGAAGGTCTTGAATTCTGGGCATACGGAACCTTGACTGAAGCCAAGAAAGAGGTTCGGAAGCAGATTAAGGAAGCGGCTCCGAAGGATTACAAAGGCTATGTGATTGCCTACGTCCTGCCTTGAGAATGGAGGGTTAAGATCATGAAAAAGATTGCGTACGAGATCATTGACAGAGATACGCTCTGGGTAGCCAAGATGCAGGGGCATCGACAGGTTGGGACTTACGCTGAAGTGGGACACCTCTTCCAGGATCCTGAATGCAGGGATTTCGATACAGTCTGTGTGGATGGGCAGCCCGAACATCTCCGCCCATTCTACACCGAATACTTTGCCTATTGCGCCAAGGAGGGCTGGATCTCTATCCCTGACTACTACAACAAGGTGTATAATCCGGCGAAAGTCTGGACAGAGGCTCAGATCGCAGAGCTGATTCAGACGAATGACACAGTCCTGTACAGAGCCCTGAAGAAGCTCTATGCAGAGCAGACGGATGCGGAACAGGCGATGGGCGAAACGAAAGAGCGGAACGGAAGAGGCTTCAATGGGGCCGACGCGAAGTTCCTTTCCAGTGTGAGCGAGTTCGTGACCAAGCGAGGGTTCCTGACTGATAAGCAGAAAAGCGTCGCCAGAAGGATGCTGAAGAAGTACAACAAACAGCTCACACGACTGGCGAATGCCTGACATTGATGGGCAGGGCATCCGCTGGGTGCTTTGCCACCAGTGCCAGACGCTGGGGAAGGGTATGATGATATGGCAGGGACTGTATATGCCAAATCGATCAGGAAGATCGATGGCGAACAGTACGAAGACCTTTTGAATGATGTCGCAACGATGGAATACTATGACAACCTGCTTCCGTGTGAGCATAAGCCCTGCATGAGCGGGAGCCGACTGTGGAAGAGCGAAAAGGACTATGATCCTTGGGAACGACTGGTAATGGCAGTGATCAGCCTTGCGGCACAGGATTATATCCGGGCGCTGGTTGAGAGAAGCGAATGGAAACAGAGGGAGCTGGAAGGATTCTTCCTGGGGAATGAGGAAACCCATCCGGTATTCCGATTCCTGCAGATGACTCTCAGGAAGGACAGGCTCGCGTTACAACAATTGGAACGAAGCGTCAAGGTTCTGTGGTGAGTAAATTTTCTTCCATTTTCTTATAAAAACCTATTGACAGATATACAGGGGAGTGGTACAATACATACAGATGAAGGGCCTAAACCCTTCAGAGAAAGGGAGGACATGATCCATGAAGATTTATCAGGTAGCCGAAATCAAGGGGAAGCACAAGGAAACTTACATGATGGGATTCGAGACTGACGCTGAAATGAGCCGCTGGCTTGATGGAAAGAGAGCATTTGAAGACGAGCGGAAGTACAGTATAACAGCGTGGAGCCTTACATCTGAAGGATTTGGATATATCAACCTTCGGAAACATGGATACACTGAAATCTGATAGAATCCCGCCCCGGAGGTTACGAGGGCAGAAAGGGAAAGAACATGAAACAGTATGGCATATACGAAATCATTACTGACAAAATTGGGCGTGAAATGGTAGACAACTACAAGCGCATCAAAGTTAAGTTCGAACTTGCGTCCGGTGAAGACAAGGCATTCTATCAGAAAATTCTTGACGATTTGAACGCGGATTTCAAGCAGAGATTCAACTTTGACTGGGAAAACGATGGATATTAACCAACAACCCGCCCCGGAGGTTACGAGGGCAGAAGGGAGCCTGACATGAAGAACGGATGGCACATCATTGGAGGAAGCAAGGTTTACGTGGAGGACGGAAGGATTACACACGGTGTTGCAGGGGAAGGATACACGCTGAAGACCACGTATCCATATCGGAAATGCAAGGATGGATGGGACAGAGAGTATGACCTGACTGTGGAAGCATTCAGGGCTGGCGCGAGGCGCGGAACGATCTGCATGAGGTGAGAGGGATGGAAGATTTGGAAGTTGTAAAGGCCGCATACACATTCGGGTCCGAAGCCTACTGGGCGCTCCGAGCGGAAGGGGAGCAGTTGCCACAGGATCTGATGGACAAGCTGATTACGATCGCGGACAGACTGATTCGAATGGAGGATGCTGGGAATGAGCAAGGTAGTGTTTGACAGGCATGGGCAGTCAGGAAACATCTTTTACATCCTGGGGATGGCGTACGCCGCTCTGCTGAAGGAAGAGCGCAAGCCTGATGCAGAGCAGATGTGTGCACGGGTTCTGGAGTGCGGAAGCTACGAAGAATCGCTGGAGATCATTGCGGAATATGTCGATCTGATGGAGGCCAATGATGAATATGTTTATTGAGATCCCGAGCGGAAAGATCCTGCTGAATGGGAACCTGGTCGAAAGCCTGAAGCATAAGCCATATACGCTGGTGAATGGCGAAAAGGTATTCCTGACTGAAGAAGAGAAGCGGATGGCACGCGAAATGCGGAAGGCATTCGCACAGATCATTGACATGGAGGCGTGAGTATGTTACACGGAGTTCTGATCAAGGAAGGGAAGCTGAAGGTCGTAGACATCAAAGACAAACTGGACACATACTATGATATACTCGAATGCAGGTGCATTGATATCGTAGAGCGGAGGATCGGCGACATCGAATATTCCATTGTTTGCGACGATGAAGGTTTGTATAACGAGGCAGCACTGATTTCCATGATGCACTATCGGACGCATCAGCCCATGCTCGTAGGGAATCTTTTCATCTGCAAGCATGGACGCAATGGCGAGCTGAAGAGCTTGAGTGACGAGGATGTCAAAAATGTGGAAGAACATTTCAAATTCGGATGCGTATGGGGCGCCATGTAAGTTATCCACAGGTTTATACACAATGTAAAATCTGGTAAGGTTTTTGGACAGGGTTATCCACAGAAACTTGAGTAGAAAGGAGGATGATATAATATTCATCTGAAGGGTGGAAGGGCTACAAGGGGCCTTTTTAGGCCTTGGAGAGGCATATGCAAAAACGCGAGGCTCTGGAGGGCATTCCAGAGCCTTCTTTTTGTGCTGCTGCCTGTGGATAACTTTTATTTATATTTTCTTATAAAAATGTATTGACTTTTATGTAACCGAGTGGTACAATACATACAGATCGAAAGATCGATCAAATGAGATGGGAGGACATGATCCATGACACAGATTCTTTGCAACAAGTATGATGCGCGGGCCCTTGCATTCCGCATTGCCTACCAGAGCGACATTCGCTCCGAAGAAGCGTACAAAGAAGCGAAAGACGAATTGCTTGACGAAACAATGAGTTGCGATGTGCAGGAAGCGATCGATTGGATGATTCATGAAATGGAATCCGCAATCAGGTATGGGAAGCTGACTCAGAATAGAGACTGGCGCTACAAATTCCTCGCCGCTTACGACATCTGCGACAAGCTGTGAAATGGAGGTCAAGAACCATGAAGTACACGGAGATTTTCAAGGGACTGGACATCATCGAAAAGACCCGCAGGCTGGACGCCATCGAAAAGCTCAACAAGCTGTGGGATCGGAAGAATGCCTGCCTGCAGGAAGCCGATCGGAAGGTGTTCGACAAAAAGATCCAGAGGCTGGTTCGCCATGAGGCCTTCTGGCTGAAGGAAACCGCTTGGTTCCTGTTCTGACAAACTTTCAATTTTCTTATGAAAAGGTATTGACAGGTATACAGGGATATGGTACAATACATACAGATCAAGAGATTGATCGAATGAAGGGAGGCCATGAGCCATGACGATTAGAGAGTGGATCTGCAAGAATGAGGCACGGATGACTGCCGAGCGGGCTGACAAGCTGGAAGCGCTGAAGGCGCCGCAGATCATGATTGAGGCAACACGAAAGATGGCTGAAGCTCTGAAGGCTGGGATCCTGAAGTGCGGAGGCGATGCCGAACTGCTGGACATCGAGATGGAAAGCTTTGAAGTCCGGAAGGGCAGGGGCGGGAAAGCCTACATCAGCCTGAATGGCAACATCAATTATTTCCCTGAAGCAAAGTATGGGCGATTCATTACGATGGCGTAAGATGAAGCACGAGATTGAACAGTTCCTGAAGGATATCAGCCTGAAGAATTCGGAACGCAGGGTTAGAGGAATGGTTGCAGACCACTTCGGAGGGATCACCACAAGCAAATGCCGATACGTGAAGATCGGAGACACAGAGTATCGGATAACGAAGAATCCTGACAATGTTGAGTGCGGATGGGACGTTAAAGAAATGGATTGGGGGCTTGGAAATGACTGGCGCTTTGCGAAACCATATTGAGACACCGAATGAGCTGTATGAAGAGATCCTGAAGGTCACAACGCCTGAACAGCGTGGAAACTGGACTGCCGATCTGCAGTGCAAGGTCACGAATGAGACGGAGACTGTGATTGATCGATACAAGTATCGCCACTTGGTGACAACCTTCCTCTCAGCGATTGACCACACGCTCTGGTTTGAGATTCCTTTCGCTTTCACCCCATGGTGGAGCGATCCGAATAAATACACTTGAGGAGGCTAATATGGATAGGATTTACGAACTCATGGATGAGCTGGCAGACGCTGTGAAAGAGAAGTTCCCTGACTACTCTGGAGTATCAGTGAACTGCGGGACCGATGGATACAGGAATATCACAGTGGTCAAGTGGGGTAAGGGAAAGGTAGCTGAAACCACACCACGCCGCGAGCTTTGGGAACAGAGCAGGATTGCCGGTGAGTGGAACCCCGATCGGAGCGACAAGCAGAATGAGTATTACGATACGATCGGAGTTCTGCTGAAGGAATGATGTAGAGCGTGTAGGATTTTCATACATTTTCTATTATTATTATACTTTTTCTTCCTCGCTATATAATAAATAGAAAATGTATGATTATACTACATAAAATTGATAAGGAAAGGGGTTGAAATATACTGATGAATATGCTACAATGGACAGAGAAAGGAGGTGAGACGATGAGCCTGAAGGAAAGGATTCTGGAATACCGAGCGAGACACGGACTGTCTCAGGAAGATTTTGCGAACCGCTGTGGACTGAATGTGATGACTGTAAACGCGATTGAAGTTGGAAAGAGGAAGCCTACGCAATTGACCGTTGCCAAAATCGAAATGGTGCTGAAGGGAGACGAGAAGGATGTTTAAAGCTGAAGCGAATGAAAATAAGGTTAATATTGTGATGACTGGGGACATGGAATCCATAGCAGCGGATCTGACGAAAGTGATACGGTGCGTGATTCGCAGTCTGCATGAAAAGCTTTGTGACGAAGACGTGGAGATTTTTGAGCTGATGATTCTCTCGGCTATGCTTGATGGAGTCTCCTTTGAGAAGAGCAAAGAGGAAATGGACGCCATGCTGAAACGGGCCAAAGAGGTTCGGGCTGATGTTTGCGCCATGCGTGAAGCCGATGAAGCGATTGAGCGGATCAAGGAAATCAGCAAGGATGTTCCGAAAGAGGTAATAGCAAAGATCATTAACGCGCTGAAGGGAGAATGAGCATGAGACTCAGCAACAGCGGTATACAATGTTTCAAGTCCTGCCGACGCAAGTACAAGCTGAAGTATATTGAGGGCTTAATTCCGGCTCAAAATGCTGAAGTGCTTGAGCGTGGAAAATCCTATCATGAGAAGGTTGAAGCCATACTCGCTGGTCAGGCTTGGGATTTTGATAACCCGAAGACTGATGCGATGGCGCTTGCATTCCAGAAGTATGTCATGCCGCAGATCGGAAAGGTCGAGGCAGTCGAGGAATGGTTCCACAAAGATCTGCCAGATGGGAACACGATTGTAGGGAGGTGTGACGGGAGGCTCTCTGATGGGCGCCTGGTTGAGCATAAGACTACGAGCGCGGATCTTGACGAGGCCTATATTGCGGGACTGCAGAATGATGAGCAGATCCTGACTTATATGTGGGCATATGGAACCAACAACATCCTGTATACAGTTTGCAAGAGCCCGACCATTCGCCAGAAGCAAACAGAGACTGAAGAGGAATTCCGCGATCGGTGCCTATACTGGTACGACATTGATACGCCGGTCAAGATTGGTACGATCAATGTGTACAGAAGCCCTGAAGAGATAGCCGAGTTTGACAAGGAGATTCAGGATATGAGTCGAGAAATCACAGGCTGTGACAATTTCTATAGGGTTCCTTCTCACTGCATGAAATGGAACAGGCCTTGTGAGTACATGAGCATTTGCAGGAACTATGATCCGAAAATGGAGTATATCGGATTCACGAAAGGTGGTAGAGCATGAGACTTTCAGATATGGTGAAGCAGAAACAGCCTGTGACCTGCCTTGCCTACTGTGCGCCTGGGGTTGGGAAATCTACTTTCCTCGGGATTATCGGAGAGCAGAGCAAAGGAAAGACGCTGGTCCTTGATATCGACAGAACGTTCATTCCGACCATGAGCAAGAACGAGGTCGTGCATGATTTTGATCGAATCGATGTGTGGCAGGTCGATAATATCCACACTTGGGATGACTGGGAGAACAAGCTCCGAGAGCTGGACAGGATGCATGATGAAGGGAAACTTGACTACGAAAACATATGCGTAGACAACCTTTCCGAGCTTGAGAGGTGTATCCTTTCCGATCTTGGGAGCAAGGGGAAAAACAAAGGCGTTCCTGCACAGGCAGACTATCAGTATATGCAGTTCAAGCTTGTGAACACCCTGCGATTCCTGAAGAGTCTGGGAGTGAATGTGTACATCACTGCATGGGAGATCAACGAACAGTTTCAGAACCCTGATGGGAGCTGTTATACTCGCTTGTATCCGCGAGTCTCAGCAAAGATTGTTGACAACATTTGCGGGCTCTGCGATGTAGTAGGAAAGATCAGCGTCAACAAAGAGGGCAAAAGAGGGTTGATCCTTGAAGCGACCCAGAACGTATATGCCAAGAATCAGCGGGATACCAGAAAGGTATGCGCTGTGGAAGATTTTCTGAAGGAGGAATAAACAATGGCTTGGAATTTCAAACGGACGGAACAGACTTTTGATCAGATTCCTGCAGGTGATCACAGGGTTGTGATCGATTCTGCGGAACAGGCAGTCAGCAAGAATGGCAACGACATGCTGGTGATCAAGCTCAGGGTTAGCGGATACAATTCCCTGCTTTGGCACTACATCGTATTCATGGATCAGCGCCCGGAGATCACGAACCAGAAGCTGACGCAGTTCTTTGATTCCTTCGGGATCGATGATGGGAATTTCAACCTTGCCAGCTATGTGGGCAAAGCAGGGGCCGCGCATGTGAAGATTGACGAGAACGGATATTCTAAGGTAGCGTGGTTCATTCATAAAGACAAACAGGATAAACTTCCTCCGTGGAAAGGGGAAATCCCTGCCAAGCAGGGTATCCCGACGCCGGTTGAGGATCCTGAAGACTGCCCTTGGTAACAATCTGTGGCAGGGCATGGGAAACTATGCCCTGCCTTGATTATAGGAGGACGGACGCATGAACATAATGGAAATGACCAGAGAGGATTTTCAAAAGGTTCCATTCAGGGATTCATGGTGTTGTAACCTGCCACCGTTTGAATCGATTGTAATTATTCCTATTGATAAACTGCATGATAGCGGATGGCAATGCATGGAGTTTGTAGGCGTTGATAAAAATATGGAACCTGTTGTCAGGATGTCTGGATGCTCTGATGTGATTAACATTGACGGAATGGGAGGATACGGCCAGTTTAATCTCAATGGTGAACTTCCACGCTTCAGACCTATTCAAGCTTGGAGTATTGACTGTCTACCCAAGAGCGGATATCTCAGATTATTCTGCCGCGGGCAGATTGTTGTTGGATATGACCTTAGTTCATTTGAAATTTTCTGGAAACAGATGGAAGGGAAGGTTCAAAAATGACTGGACGCCAGTTTGAAGACGAGTGCGTGAAGGAACTGCACAAGGCTGGATACTGGGTGCACAGGATTCATCCTGATGAGTCTGGACAACAGCCGTTTGATATCATAGCGATTCAGGCAGACAAGATCTGCGTATACGACGCAAAAGTGATATCTGAAGGGCATAGGTTCCCATTCTCTCGGTTAGAGGATAATCAGATCAATGCGTTTGAGCTTGTGGAGAAAAAGACCAGCGCAAGACAGATCGGACTGCTCATTCATGCTGAAGGGGCTATAAGGTATCTCGGTTTAGATCGCATTCATACCGAGATGTGGTTAGGGCATAAGGGGATTGATGTAAACGATTTGCCCGAATGGAGGCCGTTATGATTGCGTATGCAGATAGCACTATCGAGATACAGGACATCGACCATTCCACCGAAACGTTCCTGAAGTCTCTTTTGCAATGGCCCAATCCAGACTTTATTAAAAAGCAGGAAATGGGGAAGAGCACATGGGATACGCCGCGCGATGTGATTCTGTGGCAGAAAAAGGGATTTGGAATGATCGTTCCATTTGGAATGCTGCAGACCTTGCGCGAGCGATTAAGGGTTGTGCCCTCCGAGCATTTAAAGGCACCTGTGAGGCGCTTTGGCGGTGAGGTTGAAGGTTTATATGATTATCAACAGGAAGCGCTGGAAAGGGCTTTAAAAGCCCGAAACGGGGTATTGGTTGCGCCATGCGGTTCAGGTAAGACGCAGATAGGAATTGCGATCATGAGTGCGCTTGGATACAGAACCTTATGGCTGACGCATACACATGAACTGCTGAAGCAGAGCATGGATAGGGCCAAGCAGTATCTGACTGTGCCTATGGGGACTATTACAGGCGGGAAAGTGAATGCGAGTGAGGGAATCACTTTCGCCACTGTGCAGACGATGTCAAAGATCGATTTGACAGGCTTCAAGGATTTCTGGGACATGATAGTAGTCGATGAGTGCCACAGATGCGTAGGAACCCCTACTCGCATTACGATGTTCTGGAAGGTTCTTTCGAGCCTCTCAGCACGATACAAATTCGGATTGACTGCCACGCCCAAACGAGGCGATGGGATGGAGAAAGCGATGTACGCGCTTCTCGGTCCGAAGTTCTACGAAATCAGCAGGGATCAGGTAAAAGGTGCTACAGTACCGCTCAATGTGATTGAGCCTATCCCGACAGGCTGGGAGCCGGATATCGAAGAGGTTCTGAATCCTGACGGCACGCTCAATTATGTGAACCTGATAACCGATTGTATTGAGGATGAGAACCGGAACCGAGTGATTGCAGATGCGATCAACACAGCGGCAAAGGATGGCCCGACAATGGTATTGAGCGAGAGAGTGAGACATCTTGAAATCCTGTCCGAAATGTGCGATTATAGCAAAGGTAATCTCTCGTCAAGCCGCAAGTCGGAGAGAAAGGATCTGCTGAAAGCGGTACAGAATGGTGATATCAGGGTTCTGTTCGCTACATATGCGATCGCAAAGGAAGGGCTTGATATTCCTTGCCTTCGGCATTTGATAATGGCGTCCCCCATCAAGGACGAAATCGCGGTGACGCAATCTGCAGGGAGAGTGATGCGAAAGTTCGGAGACAAGGAATGTGGCACGCTATGGGATTTTGAGGACGATATGCGTATGCTGAAAAGCTGGCTGAAAAAGAGACTGACCTTATACGGGAGGCTGGAATGACTAATCCTGCGAATGAGCTGAAGGATTCAATGTGGAATTTCCTGAAGGATGGAAGCCATGAACCGAACATTCCCGCGCTGAAGGATGCGGTATATACACTTATTGGGATGACCACGCAAAAGGATGCTGGACAGCGAGGAAGAGGACTGCCTTTTGAGATGCTGGATATCGTGAAATGGCAGATCATTTGTGAAGCGACGGCGTTGGTGCTGTCGGGAAAGTTGGAGGATTTGCATGATTCCGCAAGAGCTGAAGAGCCTGAAGCAATGGGTATGCTGGACACAAGACAAGATTCCTAAAAATCCATATACTGGTGGAAATGCCATGAGCAACAACCCATCAACATGGTCTGATTATGATACTGCTGTGGAGGCAGTGAAGAAGTACGGATTCGATGGCGTTGGATTCGAGTTTGCCCCGCCCTACTTTGGAGTCGATTTGGATAAATGCCTTGACGATGTTGATTTCGTGGACGAGTTTGTTGAAGGACTGCGCTCGTACAATGAGATCTCAAAGTCAGGGAATGGGATACATATAATCTGCAAGGGGAGTCTTCCAGAGGGAGGCAGACGCAGAGGCAGAGTAGAGATGTATTCTGAAGGTCGATACTTTATCATGACTGGGAACCAGTACAATGCAAAGTACGACAAGATTGAAGACTGTACAGAGCGGATCAAGGTTCTGCATAGCAAATACCTGCCAGAACTGACCCCGCAGACTATCAGGGATACGCAGTTTGTCAGGCTTGAGATGTCGGATACAGATATCATAGACAAGGCGAGAGCGTGCAAGACAGGCAGGGTATACCAGCACTAGTATGAAGGTGCGTGGCAGGGGCTTTTTAACTCACAGTCGGAGGCAGACCTTGCCCTGTGTGGACAGCTTGCCTTTTGGTGCCAGAAGGATGAAGGTCAGGTCGATAGGATATTCCGAAGCAGTGGTCTGATGCGTCCGAAGTGGGATGAGAAGCGAGGGGAAACGACTTATGGTCAGATGACCATAACGAAAGCGATTTCTACCTGCACAGAGGTGTATATCCCGCAAAGGGGAGGGGATGATGCAGAGATTGCGCTGGGGCTCTTCGGAAAGAAGAAGCCCAAGCAAAAACACTATGACAGGACTGATACTGGGAATGCCCACAGGCTATACGACAGGTGCAACGGTGAGATTCGATATTCCTATGCAAGGAAGAAGTGGTTTTACTGGACTGGCAAGGTATGGACTCTGGACGACACTGGAGAGATCAAGAAGTATACGGATCTGGTGCTTGCGGACATGAAAGCTCAGGCTTTCGAGATTGAGGACGAAAAGGAACGCGAGTCTTTCCTGAAGTTTGTGAACACTTGCGGGAATGCGAACAGAAAGAATGCGATGGTCGCCGAAACACAGCACCTGGAAGGGATCCCTATTCTGCCAGATCAAATGGATGCATATCAGGAATATCTGAATGTGCAGAATGGAATCGTCAATCTTCGGAACGGCGAGCTGATGCCGCACGTGCCTGAATTCATGATGACGAAAATGTGCTTGAGCGAGTATGATGTCTCAGACAAAAAGCCTGTCCGATGGCTGAAGTTCCTGCATGAGGTTTGCAATGGGGATGAGGATCTTGTACGATATCTGCAGAAATGTATAGGGTATTCACTCACTGGGAGCAACCGAGAGCAGTGCGCTTTCTTCTTGTATGGGATAGGGAATAATGGCAAGAGCACGTTCTTGGATACGATTGCCGACATGCTTGGTGGATATGCTGCAAACGCTCAACCTGATACGCTCATGATGAAACGGGATGGATCAAGCGGAGGCCCGAACTCTGATATTGCGAGGCTGAAATCAGTCAGGTTCGTAACATCAGAAGAGCCGAGCGAGGGAGTGCGCCTAAACGAGGGTTTGGTTAAACAGCTGACTGGTGGAGGAAAGGTAACTTGCCGATTCCTCTTTGGCGACGAGTTTGAGTATGAACCTGAATTCAAGATATGGATTGCCACGAACCACAAGCCTGTTATTCGAGGCACTGATGTAGGCATTTGGCGACGCATTCGGCTGATTCCCTTTGAAGTGAATATCCCGAAGGACAGAGTGGATAAAAACCTGAAATACAAGCTTCGGGAAGAAATGCCACAGATCCTGCATTGGGCAGTCGATGGAGTGCGGATGTATGCAAGGGAAGGGCTTGATATGCCGAGCTGTGTGAAGAAAGCAACAGATGAGTACAAAAATGAAATGGATCTATTGCAAGCCTTTGCCGATTCCTGCATAGAGATTGACTACAGTGTTGTGCAGGGGATTCCTGCTAATGAGTTGTATGCCGCATATGTGAGATGGGCCGAGAAGAATAATGAGTACGTGATGACGAGCAGGAAGTTCTTTTCCGAGATTGGGAAGAAACTGCCTGAAAAGAAGAGGGAAGCACGAGGCATTGTGTACAAGCAGATCAGGCTATTGGACGCGCCGAAGCAGTACAACTTTTCTGATTTCCATTGAGGTGATACTATGGCAGATATAAAGAAGGTTATTGAGCTGTTGCAGGAAGCGGAAGAGTATTTCCGCCACCGGACGATTGGTTCTGTGCTGACGGGGAAAGGAAAAATGCCATGAAAATTTACCAGTCGTGGAAGCGAAACGAACCGTCATCAATGACAGGCGAGAGTATCACATTGACCACGGTTTATACCAGTTTTAAAAAGGCCGAAATAGATGACCTTGAGCGGAAAATGCCAAAGGGGATGCTCATTATGGGCGATGAAAAACTGCATACTGACGGAGAAAAGGCGGTGAAAAAGAGTGATTAACATGGAAACGGTTATCAAAGGGTTGGAAGAATGTACAGGAAAAGGGCATTGCACTGAATGCCTGTATGGGAAAGAAAGACAAACATTGAGTTGTAAAAAATTGCTTGCTGATGCCCTTACCCTGTTGAAAGAGCAGCAGAAACTCATCGATGGAATCACGCAAAGGAGGGCAAACAATGGGGCTTTCGATTGACCGGGAAAAGGTTGTCAAAGGGTTGGAGTACCACCTAAAAGAACTCAGCATCGGAAAGACATGCTATGAATGTCCATACTTTGGAGACAATCCGTGTGAAATACAGTTGATTGCAAATGCGTTGGAACTGCTGAAAGAGCAGGAAGAACTGATTGAACAGTTGGAGCATGATTTGGATGTTACTGAAAACAATATAAATTATTACGTGAATGGAAATGATTAAGACAGGCGGTGAAGCGTAATGAAAGAAATGATTGCAAGGGTTGGTGACGTAATAACATCGTTAGGTATTGGGTCTGTGTGCCTTACGGGCGAAGAACTTATTAGATGCAAGGATTGCAAGTATTGTGAATACCCGAACGCAGAACGGGAATGGTGTAAAAAGGGGCATTTACACGGGAATGCGGAGAACTGGTTTTGCGCTGACGGGAAAAGAAAGGAGGTGGAATGATGCCTCCCTGGTTAGCTAATGGAGGGTTTGTGCCGTATGAGCTATTTGATGATAATGGTAGGCCCATAACCGTCAAGGCTCTTGAACTGCCACCAGAACCTGGATATGAACCGCCGAAGTTTGAGCAATACATCCTGACAGGAAAAGCGTTCTTATCAATAGCAGATTACAAGCGTATAAAAAGGGCCCTGAAAGCAGGAACAAACAGAATGAACAGAATAGTGAGGACGATAAAACGAAGGCGAGAGAAGGAGCGCAGAAGGAGACTACTGACTGTCTTTCAGAATGGAGATAATGAACATGAGTTATGACATTCGATTTGGCGTGAAGGTTGCTGAAGCGCCTGAAGATTGTTATGCGGTGATTGGTGAGCCTGAATACAGTTCGCCTACATACAATGTCGGAACGATTTTCAGGGAAAGCATGGATTGGGATTTTGAACAGGGTAAATGGTATAAGGTCACTGATGTGATCCCGAAGCTGGAGCGAGGTGTTCACGAGTTGTCGTTTAACGCAAAGGCGTATAGGAAGCATGAGCCTGATAATAGCTGAGGC
>Ga0247611_10001081_pt1 | contig 50403 bp, 26 predicted proteins | sample 177DNAGHGhighgp2_FD_192422 | JGI IMG/M metagenome (GOLD analysis project Ga0247611, IMG submission 192422) | Sheep rumen microbial communities from Palmerston North, Manawatu-Wanganui, New Zealand - 1770 DNA GHGhigh gp2 | ecosystem: Host-associated > Mammals > Digestive system > Stomach > Rumen... | reverse complement strand
CCCAGCATCGAGTAGATGATGATGCCTATGCTGGTGGCAACTATCACCAAGTGCATGTTCCACCCCATGAGGATATACATGGGCACGGCCAGAAGATATAGGATGGAGCCCATACGGGCTATCTGGGTGAGCAGATAACAGGCCGATGCGTAGATACGTGCCCACCGGCCGAACCGCTGCTCCAGGAAGGCATAAGCCGACACGCTTCCGCCCTTGCGATAGAACGGCACAAAATGACGTGCGGCGAAATAACTCGCTATGGGAATGGAAAGGGAAAACACAAAGGCATTCCAGTCTCCGGCAAATGCCTTGCCCGGATAGCCGATATAACTGATGCTCGACACATAGGTGGCAAAAATGGACATACCCACCACCCAGCCGGGCAAGGAGCGCCCAGCATGGGTAAACTCCTCCGAGTTGTTGTCCTTCTTGTAAAACGAGCATCCAAAAATCACCACACCGGCGGTGAAAGCCAGAAATATGATAAGGTCGATGGTATTCATACAGTGTCAGATCATCAGTTTTCCATCTTTAATGGGCAATGCGGCCAGCGCCTGACGGATTCTCTCACGCTCCGGCTCATTAAATTTATAGAAAGGTGATGCCACGAAATCGTCGTTGATGATACCGAGCAGCGAGAGTGCGCACTTCAGTCCCTTCAGGTAACTGGAGCCATGCTTCCCCACGGTGTAGATGGTGGAGGAAATCTGCATGACCAACTGCTGCAACTCCAGCACCCGGGCCAGATGGCCGTCACGTGCTGCCTCATACATGCCCACATATAGTTCAGGAAACATATTGGCACCGCCATTGATGCCTCCATGGGCACCCAGAAGCACACACTCGCCCGTGATTTCCTCAGGACCCACAAGCATGGCAAAATCCTTGCGGTCACGCATCTTGTAAAGCACCGACTGGAAATAGACAGCATTGGCCGAGGAGTCCTTGAAGCCCACCACCTGCGGATTCTGTGCAATGCGGTGCACGGTGTCGGGGGCAAAACTCACCTTCACATGCGAAGGCATATTGTAGAGGAAAACGGGCAACGGCAACTGGGGCACCAATTCCTCGTAGAACTGTGCAAGTTCGGGCTGTCCGGTGGCAAAATAATAGGGTGGTGCCGACACCACGGCATCGGCTCCGGCGTCGGCAGCCAGATGTGCCAGCCGTATGCTCTCGACGATGGATGTGTCGGTGACGCATACCAGCAGGGGCAAACGACCATGGTTGATGCGGGCCGACTCCTGAATCATTCTCTTCCGAACACTGTAACTCAGACTTTGCTCCTCGCCGGTGGTGCCCAGTATAAAGAGGCCGTGCACGCCACCGGCAATAAGGTGCTCTATCAGTCTTTCCAGACTCTCGGTGTCGAGGGTCTCATTGTCTGTCAATGGGGTGACAAGCGGTGGGATAATACCGCTCAATGGTTTGTTCATACGCATTTCCTGATTTGTTTTTGTAGTTTGTCATTGTTTGTGCGGCAAAATTACAAAAAATCACTCAAAAGTGGATAAATCGGCAATTTTTTCTTCCATTCGCCACTTTCAAATAATTTCATACAGAGATATTCGAAATATTGAACACATTTTTTGCCATCATTCTTCGAATGGCAACACAAAACTCCAAACTCCAAGCTTCTATTCAAAACAAATCCCTAATTCCTTTGCATAATTCGAGAGAGAATTGTATCTTTGCAAAAAACAAATCACACGACCATGAACTCATGGTCCAATTAGACTTCTTATCGATACCATCAACCCAACTTTTGATATGACCTATAGACTAAAAACACTGGGGCTACTGCTGGCACTGCTGGTACTTTCCTGTGGACAAGCCCAAGCCAAGAAACCCCGGAAAGCAGCCCAAACCGACCGTGAGTATTGGGTGAGCCTGGCCAGCAAGATGGCCACTCCCATTTTGGAAAACATGGCAAAAGGCGAACTGCAGAAAAACATGCAGACCGAATTCAGCCCCAATTTCGACAACCGCAACCGCAAGGTGGTCTACATGGAGACCTTTGGCCGCCTGATGGCTGGTATTGCACCGTGGCTTGCCCTCCCCGACGACGGTACCGAGGAAGGACGCCTGCGCGCCCAACTGCGCGAGTGGGCCTTGGCCAGTTACAAAAATGCCGTCGACCCCGCGTCGCCCGATTACCTGCTGTGGCAAGGAGCCGGCCAGGCATTGGTCGATGCCGCATACATCGCTGAGAGCTTTCTGCGCGCCTACGACCAGTTGTGGGTTCCCCTCGACGATGTGACCAAGCAGCGCTATCTCAAGGAATTCACCGGGCTGCGACGAGTCGACCCCCCTTACACTAACTGGCTGCTCTTCTCGTCGGTTATCGAGAGTTTCATGGCCAAGGCGGGCGGTTCCTACGATGAGTACCGTGTCAATTCGGCCTGCCGCAAGATGGAAGAATGGTATGTGGGCGACGGATGGTACAGCGACGGTCCGGCATTCGCCTTCGACTACTATAGCAGTTATGTCTTCCACCCCATGTATCTGGAAACCTTGCAGGCGATGGTCGATGCCAGGGCCAACACCCGCCTGGACTATCAGAAATATTACGACCGCGCCCTGCACCGCGCCCAGAAATTTGCCATCATTCTCGAACGCTTGATTTCACCCGACGGCACATTCCCCGTCTTCGGCCGTAGCATCCCCTACCGTCTGGCAGCCATGCAGCCACTGGCACTGATGGCCTGGTATGAGAAACTGCCCTCCGACCTGACAAACGGACAAGTGCGTGCAGCACTCACAGCAGTGATGCACCGGATGTATGACCAACAGGAGAATTTCAACCAGGGCGGTTATCTCACCATCGGTTTCTGTGGAAGCCAGCCCAATGTGGCCGACTGGTATACCAACAATGGCAGCCTCTACATGACCAGCCTGGCCTTCATGCCCCTGGGACTGCCCGCCACACATCCTTTCTGGACCGACGAGGCTCAGCCCTGGACACAGGTGAAGGCATGGAGCGGCAAGCCTTTCCCGAAAGACCACCATTGGTCCGACGAAATCATCACAAAAGACAAATGGTAAGCATGAAAAAAACGACTCTCATCTTGATGACTTTCGTGCTGTTGCCCATCACGGCAGGTGCCTGGAACAAGAAAGCCAGGCAAGTGATTGACATCATCGACCGCGTAAACACCTACTGGCAAAGCAACAACCCAGCCGAAGTGCGCTCATTCTGGGACAATGCCGCCTATCATACCGGCAACATGGAGGCATTTTTCCTCACCGGCAACCGACAATATCTGACCTATTCGCTGAAATGGGCGGAGCACAACAAGTGGATGGGCGCCACTGAGCCCGACACCACCAAATGGCTCTACCGCAATTACGGCGAAGGACAGCAGTACGTGCTCTTCGGCGACTGGCAAATATGCTTCCAGACTTACATCGACCTCTATCATGTGGCCATGGGCCGCTATGTGCCCGGCAACAGTTCCCTGCCCACCATCTCCACCAACGAAGACCCCTCACGACGCATTGCCCGCGCTCGTGAGGTGATGCACTACGAGGCATATTCCAAGGCACACGACTATTGGTGGTGGGCCGATGCCCTCTACATGGTGATGCCCGTGATGACCAAGATGTACCGTCTCACCGGCGACGAGCAGTATCTCGACAAACTCTACGAAAACCTTTGCTACTGCGACAGCATCATGCTCGACCAGGAGACAGGGCTCTATTTCCGCGACGGCAAGTATGTGTATCCAAAGCACAAGACGGCAAACGGGCAAAAGGATTTCTGGGCACGTGGCGACGGATGGGTGCTGGCCGGACTGGCCAAAGTGCTCCAGGATATGCCTCAGAATTACCGTCACCGCCAGTTCTTCGTCGACAAGTATGTGAGACTGGCGCGGGCCGTAGCCTCATTGCAGCAGAAAGAGGGCTACTGGACACGCTCGATGATGGACCCGGAACAAGCCCCAGGACCCGAGACCAGTGGCACGGCATTCTTCACCTACGGCATGCTCTGGGGAGTCAACAATGGTTATCTGCCGGAGAAAGAGTTTCGTCCGGTCATACGCAAGGCATGGCGCTATCTCACCCGCACGGCTCTACAGACCGACGGGCGTGTGGGATATGTGCAACCCATCGGCGAAAAGGCCATCCCCGGACAGGTGGTCGACGCCAACAGCCAGGCCAACTTCGGAGTGGGCGCTTTTCTTCTTGCCGCCTGCGAGTATGTGAGGTTTGTCGATAAATAATGAGGGAATAACGAACACGAATTTCACGAATTATACGAATTTAAATTCTCTGTGTCAACTAACGACAATATAGAACTATTCGTGTAATTCGTGTTCGAGTAAAAACAATTCGTGTAATTCGGTTAATTCGTGTTCGAGTATAACAATTCGTGCAATTCGTGTTCGAGTAAAACAATATTTCGAGAAATGAAAAAAGCATTTATCACCCTTGTGCTTGCGTCGATGGTATCGGCGGCAAGCGCGCAGACGGCCAGCAACGGCTATCCCTATACCCAGGTGCCCTTTACGGCCGTAAAAATCGACCCTTCTACTTTGCTCGGACAGCGAGTGAAAGCCGCCCGCGAGGTGACCATACCACTTGCTTTCAGCAAATGCCAGACCGAGGGGCGATACGAGAATTTCGTGAAGGCAGCGCACCCCAGCAAAGACTACGACGTGAGCAAGTTCATGGGTTTCTCGTTCGACGACACCGATGTCTATAAGACCATCGAGGGTGCCAGTTACGTGCTGCAGACCTATCCCGACAAGCAGCTCAAAGCATACATAGACAGTGTGCTCGACATTGTGGCAGCGGCACAGGAGCCCGACGGCTACCTTTACACCGCCCGCACCATCAATCCCGAGAAACCGCACGGGTGGGCCGGCGACCGCCGATGGGTGCAGGAAGAAGTGCTGAGCCATGAGTTGTACAACCTGGGGCACATGGTCGATGCCGCCTGTGCACACTACCAGGCCACTGGCAGCCGCAAGTTCCTCGACATCGCCATCCGCTATGCCGACTGCGTGGTGCGCGAAGTGGGACCACGCACCACACAGGCCACCGTGGTGCCCGGACACCAGATTGCAGAGATGGCTCTGGCCCGTCTGTATCTGATTACCGGTGATAAGAAATACCTCGACGAGGCGAAATTCTTCCTCGACTACCGCGGCAAGACATCTATCAAGAACATATACTCACAGAGTGACAAACCCGTCGTGGAGCAGACCGAGGCGTGGGGCCATGCCGTGCGCGCAGGATATATGTATGCCGGAATGGCCGATGTGGCCGCTCTTACCGGCGACACCGACTATCTGAAAGCCATCGACGCCATCTGGGGCAACATCGTAGGGCGCAAATATTATATCACAGGTGGCGTGGGAGCACGACACAATGGTGAGGCTTATGGAAGCGACTACGAACTGCCCAACCTGACGGCCTACAACGAAACCTGTGCCGCCATCTCCATGGTGTACCTCAATCAGCGAATGTTTCTGCTGCATGGCGATGCCAAATACATCGACTGCCTGGAGCGCACACTCTACAACGGACTCATCAGCGGCATGAGTATCGACGGTGGCCGATTCTTCTATCCCAACCCCCTCTCCTCCGACGGCAAATACAAGTTCAACGCCGACGGCACCACCACCCGCCAGCCGTGGTTTGGCTGTGCCTGCTGTCCAAGCAACCTGAGCCGGTTTATTCCCTCACTGCCAGGGTATCTCTATGCCGTAAAAGACAACAGCCTCTACGTCAACCTTTTCTCTGGCAACACCGCCACCATCGCCGTCAACGGCAAGGACGTGACACTGGAGCAAACCACCCAGTATCCATGGGACGGCGACATCGCCATCAAGGTGTTGCGCAACAAAGGCGGACAATTCCGCATGATGGTGCGTGTGCCCGGATGGGTTCGCGGACAGGTGGTGCCCAGCGACCTCTACCAGTATGCCGACAACCAGACCCCGGCCTACCGATTCACCGTGAATGGCCAGGAAGTAAGCGGCGAACTGGAGAACGGATATTTTGTCATCGACCGCAAATGGAAGAAAGGCGATGTGGTGCGTGTGCATTTCGACATGCTGCCACGTGTGGTGAGAGCCAACTACCGAGTGGCCGACGACCGCGGCAAACTGGCCGTGGAGCGCGGACCGCTGGTATATTGCGCCGAATGGCCCGACAACCAGGGTTTCAACCTGCACCACGTCATCCTGGCACAACAGCCACAATTTGAACTTTCGGAAAAGGAAATCACCAACACCGAGGGCGACGGCAAGACCTTCCAGGTGAAAGCACTCTCGACCGATGCCCAGGAGATGCTGCGTGGCGCCGACGACAAGATGCAGTTGCGCGACGTCCGGCTCACATTGATACCCTATTATGCCTGGAATCACCGAGGCGCCGGCTATATGGATGTATGGATGGCATATTCGCTCAGTGGACTTGAAGATTAACAAAAAAAGATATGAGGAAACAATTGATGATGGCCATGATGATGGCACTGCCAGCAATCACACTGGCCGACAATGAGCCCACTTTCACAGAGTGGCACGACATGCAAGTGAACGACATCAACCGCTTCACACCACACACGTCGTTTTTCGCGTTCGAGAACGAGCAGGTGGCACTAACTACCGACATGAGCCACTCGGCCAACTATCTCTCACTCAACGGGAAATGGAAATTCAACTGGGTGGCCGACGCCGACCTGCGACCCACCGACTTCTTCACGGAGGGTTATGATGACTCCACATGGGGAAACATGACCATGCCTGGACTGTGGGAGCTAAATGGCTATGGCGACCCCATCTACGTGAATATTGGCTTCGGATGGAGAGGGCATTTCAAAAACAATCCACCCGATGTGCCCACCAAGGACAATCACGTGGGCAGTTACCGCCGGGTGGTGCATATCCCCGACAACTGGCAGGGACGGCAGGTCATCGCGCATTTCGGGTCGGTGACTTCCAATATCTACCTCTGGGTGAACGGCAAGTTCGTGGGATATGCCGAGGACAGCAAGATGGCGGCCGAGTTTGACCTCACTCCCTATCTGCGCCAAGGCGACAACCTGATTGCCTTCCAGACCTTCCGCTGGTGCGACGGGTCATACAACGAGGACCAGGACTTCTGGCGCCTCTCGGGCGTGGCACGCGACAGTTACCTCTACTGCCGTGACTCCAAATGTCACATCAACGACCTACGCATCACTCCCGACCTGGTAAACAACTACCGCGACGGCGAATTGAAGGTGAACGTGAAATTCGAAGGCAAGTGCAACCTCACTTTCCAGTTGCTGGACGAAAAGCAAAACATGGTGGCACAACAAGCCCTCGAGAAAATCAAGGGCAATGAGGCCGAGGTGACACTGCGGGTGGAAAACCCGAAAAAATGGACTGCGGAGACACCCTATCTCTACACACTGATTGTATGTCCCACCACGCCCAACGCACGCTTCACAGCCTATGAGGCCGTTTCGCAGAAAGTGGGATTCCGCAAGGTGGAAATCCGCAATGCCCAACTGCTCGTCAATGGCCAGCCCATCTACATCAAGGGTGCCGACCGCCATGAGATGGACCCCGACGGCGGCTACGTGGTGTCGCGGGAGCGCATGATCGAGGACATCAAAATCATGAAACAGTTCAACATCAACGCCGTGCGTACATGCCACTACCCCGACGACCCTGTGTGGTATGACCTATGCGACGAATATGGCATCTACCTCTGCGCCGAGGCCAACCAGGAGTCACACGGATTTGGTTACAGCAACGATTCCGAAGCCAAGAAACCGCAGTTTGCCCTGCCTATCCTGCAACGCAACCAGCACAATGTGTGTGTGAACTTCAACCACCCGAGCGTCATCATCTGGTCGCTGGGTAACGAGACGGTCGACGGTCCCAATTTCACCGCCGCCTATCAGTGGATTAAGAGCCAGGACACCAGCCGACCCATCCACTGGGAGCGGGCAGGAAAGGGCGACAACACCGACATCATGTGCCCCATGTATGCCTCACAGGCTTGGTGCGAGCGCTATTCCCGCAGCGACAAGCCCGAAGACCAGAAACCACTCATCCAGTGTGAGTACAGTCATGCCATGGGTAATTCCTGCGGCGGATTCAAGGAGTACTGGGACTTGGTGCGCAAGTATCCCAAATTCCAGGGCGGATTCATCTGGGACTTTGTCGACCAGGCTCTACACGGAGTGGATGCCCAGGGAAGGGCCATCTACACCTATGGTGGCGACTACAACAACTACGACGCCAGCGACAACAACTTCAACTGCAACGGTCTGATCAGCCCCGACCGCGTGCCCAATCCTCATCTCTACGAGGTGGGCTACTACTATCAGAACATCTGGGCAGAGGTAAAAGGCAACGACTTCAAGCACCTGAGCATACGCAACGAGAATTTCTTCCGCAACCTGGACAATGTCTATTTGGAGTGGAAACTTATGGATGAGGACAAAGTGGTGCAACAGGGACACATCGACCAGTTGGACATCGCACCACAGCAAACGAAAGCCTATGACTTGCCGATTAGCAAGGATGGACCTTACCTGCTGAATGTGTATTTCCGACTGAAGAGAGCCGAGCCTCTGATGGAGGCCGGGCAGATTGTGGCCTACAACCAGTTTGGCAGTGCTGCCGCGACTTCGGGTGAGCCGGCATTCGAGGCTGCTAAACCTGCCATCAAATTCAAGGCCGACAAGCGTGAGAACACGCTCACCGTGGGCAATCAGAATTTCACCGTGGTGTTCGACCAGAAGACAGGACAAATTGCACGCTGGGAAATCGGCGGCAAGAAAATACTGGCCGAAGGTGGCACCATAAAGCCTAATTTCTGGCGCGCCCCCACAGACAACGACATGGGTGCACAGATACACCGTAAATATGCGGTCTGGCGTAATCCCACACTCAACTTGCAGCAAATGACATGGGACAAGAAGGGGCGCACCGTCACTGTGACTTACGACATGCCTGAGGTGAAAGCCACGCTCGTCATGACTTACAGTTTCCTCTCAGCCGACGGAAGGATGGCTGTCAGCGAGGAACTGAAAACCACAGAGGGCGCAGAGGTGCCCAATATGATGCGCTTTGGCGTGGTGATGCAACTCCCCTACTCTATGGACCGCAGCACCTATTACGGACGCGGACCAATCGAGAACTATTCCGACCGCAAATTCTCGCAGTTGATAGGTGTGTATTCACAGACGGCCGACGAGCAGTTCTATCCTTACATCCGTCCGCAGGAGACTGGCACCAAGAGCGATATCGCATGGTGGAAGCAGACCGACGCACAGGGATGGGGATTCAAAATGGTTCCCATCAACACCAATGCGTATGTCTCAGCACTTCATTACGACATCGAGGCGCTCGACGACGGCGACGACAAGGAGCAGCGCCACGTGCCACAGATACCACGGTCGAAATTCACCAACCTCTTTATCGACCTGGAGCAAACGGGTGTGGGTGGAGTCAACACATGGAGCCCAGAGGCTGAAGCCTTGCCACCCTACCGCGTGAAGTATGGCAACAAGAATTTCACCTTCGAAATCATCGCCGAGAAATAATAAAAGGTAAGAGGTGAGAGATTTTTGTCCTGAAGGCTAATCCGGAGATTCCGGGTTTTCCGGAGATTCCGGGTTTTCCGGAACCCCGAGAACAAAAATCTCTCACCTCTTTTTTTATAATGGAATTGTTTTTGGTTTTTCTTGGTATTTTCTACAATTCCAATTTGAATTTCACTTTGTGCCTTTTGGCGAAACGGCGCCAGAAACGGGTGCGGGCCTCCATGCAGATACGCTCTGCCTCATCGGGGTCAAAACCACGAATCTGGGCATACCGACGCACAATCAACTGAATAAAACGCTTGGGACCCCATAACCGTGCGAAATTCCGGCATCCCCGCAAGATATCCACCTGCCCGAAAAACATGCGATTGATATCCACCACCGAGAAATGGAATGAGCCGTCCTCTTCTTCCCAAAGAATATTGCCAGGGGAATAGTCCAGATGAAGGATTCCTTGCTCGTGCATCCGGGCAGTGAAATCAGCGAATGCTGCGGTCAAATCCTCGTAGGTGCCTTCTGCGGCATTGCCCAATTCATAGAAGGTGTGCGTGTATGGGCATTGCAGACTGATGAAATACGACAGTCCAAGCACACCCATCCGCCGCTCCTCGATATAAGCCACGGGCGCAGGCGTCTCTATGCCGCAATCCAATAGGCGAAGGGCATACTCATAGGCACGCCTGCCTTTGGGGCGGCGAAATCCTACGGAATAAACCAGTTTGTTGATGTATCGCGGGGCATGGTAGCGTTTCACATTCACCTGGGTTCCATCGGGCATTTCCAGCACCTTAATCAGGTTGCGGGTGTCCTTCAGGGTGACGCCTTGCTCCTCAAGCACCGATGGTATCTCACCGATGAATTTTCTCTGCGACTCGTATTTAGGATGGATTATCATCATTGGCAACGCCCATTTAACTCTCTTTTGCTATAACCTTTCCATGCACCACTTGGAAGCGGCGGTCGAACTCCTCGCGGGTGCGCTTCCAGCGGTTGTGGGTCCAGAGATAGAGGCGTGGGTCGCGGCGGATGTTTTCCTCCAGCAGTTCGAAAAAGCGCCGGGTGATGCCGTTCTCCTCCATCTCGTTGGGTGTCTTGGTAATGAGTCTGAAGTCGGCAATGTAGTGCCCTCTTTTCGGCCGTTCTATGTCGACGTAAAAGACAGCGTCGTTCATCTTTCGCATGAGTTTCTCACCATTGGTGAACACCGGCGTGTCATGTCCGAGGAAATTGAGCCAGAGGTGGATGTTGGTCCATTTGGGTGTCTGGTCGGAGAGGTATCCAGTGAGCAATTTCTTCCCCTCGCGACGGCTGTTGATAAGATATCTCAGAATGTCTTTCTTGGGTACGCAGACACCTCCGAAGTGCTGGCGCAGGTCGATGAAGAGTTGGTTGAAGACACTGTTGGACAGGGGGTGGTAGATGAAAGCTTCTATGGCATCGGGATGCCTGGGCCACCCCAATCTGAGTGTGGTGAGGTATTCCCAGTTGCCGTAGTGACCCATCATGGCGGCACAGGTCTGTCCTTCGTCGAAGCACTGCTGTATTGTTTCCATACCGCGCAGTTCCACGTGCTTCAGCATCTCCTCCTTGGAGATGGAGAGGAGTTTGATAGCCTCCAGGAAATAGTCGCAGAGATAGTGGTAGAACCCCCGTTCGATATTTTTCAGCTCCTTCTTGTCCTTTTCCGGGAAGCAGGTTTCGAGATGGTGCCTCACCAGTCGCTTGCGGTAGCCTGCCACGTAGTAGATAAAGACGTAGAGGCAGTCGGATAGGGCGTAGAGCAATCTGAACGGCAACAGCGATATCAGGTAGAAAAATGCGCGTACGATGGGATATATCACTTTCATAGTCTATGATACTTGCATGTCGTGTAGTTTCTTGTAATATCCGTCGATAGCCACCAACTCGTCGTGGGTGCCATGTTCCACGATTCTTCCCTCGTGAAGCACATAGATTTCGTCGGCATTGCGGATGGTAGAGAGGCGGTGGGCGATGGCTACCGTAGTTCGTGTGCGCATGAGCCGCTCCAGGGCATCTTGTACGAGTCGCTCGCTCTCGGTGTCGAGGGCTGATGTGGCCTCGTCGAGAATCAGGATAGGCGGGTTTTTCAAGATGGCCCTTGCGATGCTTACGCGCTGCCGCTGTCCGCCCGAGAGTCGCCCGCCGCGGTCGCCCACGCAGGTTTCATACCCATTCTCGCTGGCCATGATAAACTCATGGGCATTGGCTATGCGCGCGGCTTCCTCCACCTGTTCGCGGGTGGCGTCGGCCACACCGAAAGCGATGTTGTTGTGGAAGGTGTCATTGAAGAGTATCGACTCCTGGTTGACGTTGCCGATGAGTTGCCGCAGGTCGTGCAAACTCAGTTCGCGCACATCGACACCATCGATGAGCACCTGTCCTTCCTGCACATCGTAATAGCGCGGTATCAGGTCGACGAGGGTGGACTTACCGCTGCCGCTCTGCCCCACCAATGCTATAGTCTGTCCCTTGCGGATGGTGAGATTGATGTCGCGCAGCACCCACTGCTGTCCGTATCTGAACGACACGCCACGAAACTCGATACTGTGCTGGAAGCCTTTGATAGGTTTGGGATGCTCCGGCTCCTTGATTTCCACCTCCGAGAGCAGGATTTTATCCACACGCTCCATGGAAGCCAGACCCTTGGGGATGTTGTACCCTGCCTTGGAAAACTCCTTGAGGGGATTGATGATGCTATAGAGCATCACCATATAATAGATGAAGATGGGACCGGAGAGGGTCTGGTTGTTGAGCACGAGGGTGCCACCAAACCACAGCACGATGACTATCATCACCGTGCCGAGGAACTCGCTCATGGGATGGGCCATCGACTGACGGACATTCACACGCATGATGTCGTTGCGGTAAGAGGTGTTGATGGAGTCGAAGCGGCGGTTCATCTTATCCTCAGCGCAAAACGCCTTGATGATGCGCAGTCCGCCCAAAGTTTCCTCCACCTGACTCATCGTGTCGCTCCAGAGTCCCTGTGCCTTGATGCTCTTTTTCTTCAGTTTTCGTCCCACAAACCCCATAAACCATCCCATAATGGGCACGATGACCAGGGTGAAGAGCGTGAGTTGCCACGAAATGAAAATCAGCATGGCGAAATAGCCGATGATGAGGATAGGATTCTTGAAGAGCATGTCAAGACTCGACATGATGGAAGTCTCTATCTCCTGCACGTCGCCACTCATACGGGCGATGATATCGCCTTTGCGCTCCTCGGAGAAGAAGCCAAGCGACTGCGAAGTGATTTTGTGGTAGAGTTGATTGCGGATGTCTCGCACCACACCTGTGCGCACCGGCACAATGGTGGCCGACGAGAGAAAATAGGCTCCCGTCTTGAGGAATGTCATCACGGCGAGAAACAGTCCAATCACCAACAGCGTGGTGGTGGGGCCGACCTGGGCTATCAGTGCATTGACATAGTAGTTCATGTTGTTCATCAGCACCTCCTGCACATGCCCCCAGTCCCAGGCCATCAGCGAGGTGGCAGCCTCGGCATCGCCTGTCTTGAAGATAATCTGAAGGATGGGAATCAGTGCGGCGAAAGAGAAGATATTCAAAATCACCGAGAGGATGTTGAACAGCACCGACAACACCAGATATTTTTTGTAGGGAGGCATGAAACGCCTCAACACCTGAAGGAATTCGCGCATGGTCTCTGTAATTTTTGGGTGTGGGAGTACTCTATGGGCAACGGGTCATGGCTCTGCCGGTGTTCCCAGCAGTGTGGCACTGGTGGAGCCAGTAATGGTCACGGCTACGGTCTCGCCGATGTGGTGGGAGCCTTTGTCGAAGACCACGGCCTTGTTTTGCTCGTTGCGCCCCATGAGTTGCTGGCGGGAACGCTTGCTGTAGCCTTCCACCAACACATCGAAAGTCTTGCCCACATCGCGGGCGTTGGACACGGCCGAGAGTTCGGTCTGCAGCCCTATCAGTTCGTTCAGGCGGCGGATTTTCTCGTCTTCGGGCACGTCATCGGGCAGGTGCTTCGAGGCATAGGTGCCCGGGCGTTCGCTATATTTGAACATAAAGGCTGAGTCGTAGGCCACCTCGCGCATCAGCGAGAGCGAGAGTTGATGGTCTTCCTCGGTCTCGCTGTGGTAGCCCACGAAGATGTCGGTGGAGAGACCGCAGTCGGGGATAATCCGGCGGATGGCCTCCACGCGGTTCAGGTACCACTCACGGGTGTACTTGCGGTTCATCAGCCGCAGGATGCGGTCGCTGCCGCTCTGCACGGGCAGGTGGATATGCCGACACACGTTGGGGGTGTCGGCTATCACGTGGAGCGTCTCGTCGCTCATGTCCTTGGGATGGGACGTAGTGAAGCGCACGCGCATCTCTGGAGCAGCCTCGGCCACGCGGCGGAGCAGCATGGGGAATGTCACATCGGCACCGTCGGTGGTGGAATGATAGGAGTTGACATTCTGTCCGAGCAAGGTCACCTCCTTGAAACCACGGTCACGCAGGTCGGCCACCTCGCGGAGGATACTCTCCACATCGCGCGAGCGCTCACGCCCACGCGTGTAGGGAACAATGCAGTAGTGGCAGAAATTGTTGCAACCACGCATGATGCTCACAAATCCACCGATATGACTGCCTGCGATGCGCTGTGGCACCACGTTGCGGTAGGTCTCGGTGGTCGACAATTCGATGTTGATGGCTTTCTGTCCCAGTTCGGCCTGAGCAATCAGGTCGGGAAGGTTGAGGTAGGAGTCGGGGCCTGCCACCAGGTCTGCATGATGTTTCTCCAATAATTCGTCACGCACTCGTTCGGCCATACAGCCCAGTACACCCACAATCATCTTGTGCCCTTTGCGCACCTCGGCGTGGAGGGCCTCGAGCCGGCGAAATATCTTGTTCTCAGCATTTTCACGCACCGAACAGGTATTCAGAAAGACGGCATCGGCCTCTTCCATACGCTCGCACACCTCATAACCGGCCATCTGCATGATGGAGGCCACCACTTCGCTGTCGGCCACATTCATCTGGCATCCGTAGGTCTCGATATATAGTTTTTTCATCTCTTTTTCTTTTGCGATGCAAAGTTAATGCAAAATAATGGAAAAGAGAAAAATAGCCCATGAGATTTAGTTCCCTACGTCTGGATTTTCGGGATTCCAATCATTGGGGACGGTTCTCAATAATCAACTCCAGCCTAATGATTTGGAATCGAATCAAGGGTACGACGACGGCGCTACCCCAAGACACCAGCCTTAACAACCGAGTAATCTTCAGCACAAAAAATCATCGGGAACCATCCTCAACAGTCACAAAACGAATCAAAAACTCCGTCCCCTTGATTCACAAAACGAATCAAAAGCTCTGTCCCCTTGATTCAATAGCATCACTCCAAGCACACCGTGTCCCGTTTGCTGCTGTATCACAGCAACCCTCTCAGGTGCAAGCCACAAAAACGAATCAAAAACTCCGTCCCCTTGATTCCCGCTGATTCCGAAAACTTGTGGCACGAAGAGACACGAAAAAAAGAGCCAAGGATGAATCAAATGAATCTGACAAATTTGATAATGTTTCACGAATGGCGTGAATGGTAAGAGGAATTACGAATAGCTCGGATAGAATGAGCAACCACGAATAGGTGTTGCGTAAATCACATGTGTGGTCTGATAAAAACGTCTCATCATATTGCTGAAAAATCTAATAAATCATCTATGAGCAAATCAAAAACAGATTTGAGACGTAGAGAAATGTTAGAATTGTAGTTGATCAATACTTTTGCAAATGAATCATTTGGCGCACGTATTTGTATTTGTATTTAGAATTCATTTTTACCTAATTTAAAACATAAGCAATGATGAATGTAGAATTGAAAACAAAAATCATTTGTGTAGGACTATGTCTTTTCATGGCATTGTCGCACCCTTTCAGCTCTTCAGCCGCTCCTGCTGACATCGACCAGGTAGATCCTACGATGAAGGTGGAGGGTAACGTCAGCGATGCCTCAGGACCACTGATTGGTGCCACGGTGAAAGAGAAGGGTGGCAATGGTAATGGGACAGTCACCGATATCGACGGTAATTTTTCATTTACTGTCACTCGTGGTGCCACACTTGAGGTATCGTATGTGGGCTATATCACACAGGAAGTGCGAGCCGCCAGTCGTCTCAACATTATCCTCAAGGAAGACAGCCGCCAAATGAACGAAGTGGTGGTCATCGGTTATGGTTCCCAGCGTCGGGAAAATGTCACAGGTTCTGTGGCCAACATCGGTGGTGAGAAACTCAACATGGTAGCTTCAACCAATGCCGCCCAGGCATTGCAAGGACGTATCGCCGGTGTGCAGATGACACAGACATCTTCGCAGCCCGGAGCCGAGATGCAGATACGTATTCGCGGACAGCGCTCGCTCAATGCCAGCAACGACCCCTTGATAGTGCTCGACGGGATACCCTTCATGGGAAATCTCAGCGACATCAACCCAACCGACATCAAGTCGATGGACATCTTGAAGGATGCCTCCGCAACAGCCATCTACGGTTCGCGTGGTGCCAATGGTGTGATTATCATTACCACCACTAAAGGGATGCAAGGTTCGCCCACAAGGGTGAGTTATAACGCTTATGCGGGAATTAAGAAGGTGTTTCATCAATATCCGATGATGAACACCAAAAAGTATATGAAAATGCGCGAATATGCCGGACTATACACCAACTCACTCGATGAAAACGAGAATGTGGATACCAACTGGCAGGATTTGTTCCTCAAGACAGGTTTCACGCAGAGCCATGACGTAAGTGTGGTTGGTGGAACAACCGGCGGGAGCTACAGCTTCGGTGCCAGCTATTACCACGACGAGGCAGTTGTGCCTACCCAGGGCTACACACGCTACAACCTGCGTGGAAATTTCGACCAGTCATTGGGCAAATATCTGCGACTGGGACTTTCCACCAACACCAGTTATCGTGAGACCTCGGGAATGAACGTGGGTATGTATGGTGTATTGTCAAAAACACCAATGATTGACCCCTACGATGCCGATGGCCAACTCAAGCGCACGGTGGACATGCCACTCGACGGAGGACAATATGTATGGACCAAGGACCGCCTGGAAGATTTGGATGAGTCGTACATCAACGAGAACAAAGGTACAGGCTCCTACAACACTATCTTTGCTGAGGTGAAATGCCCATGGGTGGAAGGACTTAGCTACCGCATCAATATAGGTTTGAACTATCGCACCGCCAAGACCGGCACCTTCACCGGCACTGGCATAGGTTCGTCGAATGCCAACCAGCCCAACTCTGCCTCTGTTCTGCAGACAATTACCAAGAACTGGGCTATCGAGAACATCCTCTCCTATGACCGCACTTTCAACGAGAAACATCAGCTCAATTTCACAGGCCTTTATTCAGCCGAGAAGACCATGTATGAGCAAAACTACATGTCGGGGCGTGACATCCCCGCTGAGTATTTCCAGTATTTCCAGATGGGAGCAGCCCAGCAAGACCTTGCTGTCAATCCCGGAAACCAAGACTATTGGCACAGCATGTTGGTGTCGTGGATGGGGCGCATCATCTACACATACGACAATAAATACATGATTTCGGCGGCTTTCCGCAGTGATGCCTCCTCACGTTTGGCCAAGGGACACAGGTGGCACACCTATCCTGCAGTGTCTATAGGATGGAACATTGCCCATGAGGATTTCATGGATTCGCTTACGTGGATAGACAATTTGAAGCTCCGTCTGGGATATGGGGAAACATCCAATCAGAGTATCTCGCCATACAGCACCCTGGGCGCCCTAAGCACAAAATACTACAACTATGGCACCAATATGGCTACGGGTTACTACGTTTCCACTCTGCCCAACCCTGAATTAGGATGGGAATATTCCTCCACGTGGAATTTCGGACTCGACTATACGTTGTTCAATGGCCGTCTTTACGGTACGATAGAGTATTATATTCAAAACACCCACGATTTGTTGCTCAGCGTCAACCTCCCACCCACCTCGGGCGTGGGAAGTTATATGGCCAATGTGGGAAAAACAAGAAACAAAGGATTTGAGTTCTCCGTCAACGGTGTCATCCTCGACAATTACAAGGGATGGACCTGGGAGGCAGGCCTGAACCTTTATGCCAACCGCAACAAACTTGTGGAACTGGCCTCTGGAGCAGAACAAGACGTAGCCAACCGTTGGTTTGTCGGACACCCCATCGATGTCATCTACGATTACAAGAAAATAGGACTCTGGCAACCTGGTGAGGAAGAGTTGCTGGAAATCCTTGAGCCGGGTGGCAATGTAGGCATGATAAAGGTGGAATACACCGGTGAGTACGACGAAAACGGAAAGCCCGTACGACAAATCAACACCGACGACCGACAAGTGATTGACATGGAGCCCGATCTCATGGGTGGTTTCAACACATCAGTGAGTTGGAAGAATTTCGACCTCAACATCATCGGAGCATTCCAAATAGGTGGAAAACTCATCTCTGCGATACACTCTTCTAACGGATATCTCAATATGCTTAATGGCCGTCGCGGACAACTCGATGTGGATTACTGGACAGAAGACAACACTGGTGCAAAATATCCCAAGCCAGGTGGCATGAGCAGCAACGACAATCCTCTCTATGGTTCCACGCTGGGCTATTTCAGCGGCAGCTATCTGAAAATTCGCACCATCACGTTAGGCTATAATTTTGAGTATCTCAAGTTTTTCAGAGACTTAGGTGTCAATCGCTTGCGTGCGTATGTCACGGTTCAGAACCCATTCGTATTCTTCTCGCCCTACAACAACGAGAGTGGGCTTGACCCCGAGACCAACTCGCTGAGCGACAATGGTGGAACAATGGCGGTGACAATGGACGGTTACAAGGGAGCGCACAAGATACCTGTCATCGGATATAACACCCCATCCACACGAAACTTCCTTTTTGGCGTTAATGTAACATTCTGATTCTTCGTAAGCGACGGATTTGTCATCGCAAATACCATATCATAATAAAGTAAGTCCCCATGAAAATGATTAACAAAATACGCATAGCTTTCGTGCTTTGTTGCTTTGCACTTGCAAGCCTCACCAGTTGCACAGAAGACCTCGACGAGCAGCCCCGTAGCATCTACGACCCCGGTTTCTTCAAGACAGAAAAGGGCATTGACGGCGGGCTGACCTCCCTTTATGCCCACCTTCGCAGTATCTATGGCAATGGCTACTATCTCAACATCTGTGAGACAGGAACCGACGAATACACCTACGGACAGAGTGCTGACGGCAACTTCAAGGATGCCGACCTCTCGGGTGCCGGCTCGCTCACTGCTTCCAGCAGTCGCAGCGATGTGTTGTGGAACAATGTCTTCACCTATATCAACACTGCGAGCGGCATCATCGAAAACGCCACAGAAGCAGGCATCAGTGAGGCAAAAATCTCTGAGGCACGCTTCTTCAGGGCATTCGATTATTTTCAACTTGTGCGAATGTTTGGTGGCGTGCCACTTGATTTTGGTTCAGGCGAGTTGAAGTTTAATGCCACACCCTCGCGTACATCACAGCGAAATACGGTACCCGAGGTGTACACCAAAGCCATCTTCCCCGACCTGCTCCTGGCCGTGCAAAATCTGCCCGATGAGCCACGTACCACAGGTGCTGTCACCAAAACCGTGGCACGCAAGTTCCTGGCAGAGGCATACCTGACTTATGGCTGGTGGCTGGAGAATCCCAGAAACATCCCCACCTATCCCGAGTGCAGCCGCAATGACCCCGCCGGACACAACCCCGCTTGGTATTTCCAGCAGGCATACGACATTGCCGTGGAGGCCATACAAAATCCTGGTCCATACGGACTCTGTGACACCTATTACGATGTGACACGCTATACCAACGACCGCAACAAGGAAATACTGCTATGGGCAGACCATACCACCGAGAGTGCCCAGTATAGCGGTATGGAGGAAAGTGGTGCCTCCTGGAGCTATGCCTCAGGGTCGGCTCCCGACAACTTTGCCGGATGGATGGCCAACTGGAACTATCCCAACATCCAAATGAAATCGGACAAGGGCACATGGATCAACCCTGTTCAGCGCGAGGCCATCCAGCCGTTGGGCCGTCCGTGGATTCGTATGGCACCCTGTATCGATGCCATCGAGAATTTCACCAACAAATCAAAGGACTCGCGTTATGATGCCACATTCACCACAGTCTATCATGCCAACTGGGAGATAGGAGCCAACCCGGATATCACCTATGTCTTAGGCAACAACAACCAACCAATCTACCAGGGAGAGGTGGTGTTGCGTTTCCTCGACGAAGAACCCGGCACTGATGTGAATTATTCCACCAAGGCACGCGAGCACCTGCAAGTAGGAGCCGGCACACTGGAGGGCTATAAGGAATATGTCATCAATCCCGAGGGTATCAGTCGACTGCGATTCCCGGGTAGCTACAAGCTGGGAATGTATCCACTTGAGACCCTCTCCAGCGACGGCAAGCGGCAATTAGGCTCTCCCAATGGTCCTATTGCCAGACCGTACAACATCGCAAAGTTCTCTGAATTATACCTCATTGCAGCCGAGGCAGCTGTAAAAGGAGCCGCGACAAAGGTGGGTTATACTGCCTACGACCTCATCTGTGTGCTACGCGCCCGTGCCGGAAAATGGACACACCGCGTCAACGGCGCCACTGCCTACTGTGAACCATACACAGCCGACTTCAGCGCCGAGTTGGTGGCAGCAACACCTGCGGTCATCACGCTCGACTACATACTCGACGAGCGGATGCGTGAGTTGTTTGGTGAGGGTTTCCGCTGGTTTGACCTCACTCGCACACAGACTTGGCAGCAGAAGGCCGGCACCTATCGCATCTGCGGTTCAAAGGCCACCGACCATACGCCAGAGGTTGTCACACGCACCATCCCCGATGAGTATTACCTGCGTCCTATCCCTCAGGGCACCATCGATGCCTTTGAGATGAGTGAAGATGAGCGTCAAAACTACCAAAATCCCGCCTATCGCAATTAAATGGGGTCTGAAGATGTGGAGCTTAATCACGAGAAGCAAATGGAAAAGAGTAAAAACATATTCATACTTTTCATGCTAATGATGACATGTGTTGTCGGCATGGAGGCAGAAGATGGTTCAAGCCTGTGGCTCAGAAACAATCTTCAAACCGACATGCCGGCAGCCAAGGTCATGCTCGTCGTCGATAGTCCGACGGGAGTCACACATAGTGATAGCACCACCTTGATATTGGCAACAAAGGAACTCAGGAATAACTGGACGGGAGCGCCCGTCATATTAAGAAACACAGTGGATAACTCTTTGGGAAAAGATTGTTTCAGCATCGAGAAAGTCGAGACCACAGCCGTTGATGACGGTTTTCAGTTTGTGGTCTCTGCTTCCTCTCCCAGCGGCATCCTCTATGGAGCCTATTTCCTGCTTAGGGCACAGTCCCGACACGATGTGTGCCTGTGTACCACGTTGCCATCGTCGCATAAGATCCAACAGAAACCCTATTTTATGAGCAGGTGCATAGCAGGGCAAGACGCGATATTCGATATCCTGAAAAAAGGCCGTATTGCAGACTATGCGCGCGCCAATGCCTCAATTGGCATCAACGGCATCATATTGACACCTCCACGGCATCCCTCAAAACACTATCAGGAGAAGTTAACTGAACTGGCCGCAATACTCCGCCCATACTGTATCAGCATCTATCAGTCAGACGACACTATTCCGGCAATAAAATGCACCTCTGCCACAACCGGCAAAAATCAGACTGGCACCGGCGACACATATATCTACCACGCTACCGCCTGGCGCAACATCATGCTCGATTGCGACCAACGAAGTGTAATGGCCCACATCGCCATCAGCAGCCAGCCATCTTGGTGCGCCAGCGACAATCATCTTGAGCAGGCCAATTGGTTTGCCTTCGGACGACTGGCATGGGACCCCACATTGCTGCCCGAGCAGGTGGCGCATGAATGGCTGGCCGACACTTTCAGCGAAAACCCTCTTTTCATTCTTCCCATGCGTCGGGCAATGACCGACTGTGATGGAACAGAGATATCAAAAATAGAGACATTGCTGAACACTTGGCGAGAGGTGGCAGATGCTGTCGACGAACAACGGCACACCGAGGTGGAAAATGCGCTCAATGCCATGCTTGAGCAGCTCGACTTATAAGAAACATCATTTATTATCAACCCAAAAACCTTTATTATGAAACATTTTACTTTACTATTGACAGCACTGCTTCTCATTGCACTCAAGGCATCTGCAGCCGAGGTGGAACTCGCACTGACACCAGGATGGAATTGCAGCAAGAGCACAGTCGTCACAGGCGACCCCAATGCGCCACAATTGCCCGCTACGGTGACACTCAATGCCAACTATTCGTTTGTCACCGTTGACACAGAATTCAACTCAGGCGAATACACACATTTCAAATTTGTATTCGGCGAACCTTTGGCCACCGACCAACTCGCAGCCACCTGCAAGGGTGAGGACTTCCGCACACCCATTCCACAGGGCGTCAGCGAGTATGAAGGAGCGTTCACCACACAGGTCAACATCACTCGACTGGGCATACAAAACCTGGACGCCAACAATGCACAAACCTTCATCCTCAACGATTTCATCCTTTACAAGGAAGACGGAACAGAGTGGCATCCCACACTGAAAACAGGCTATTCCTGGACATCAAGCAATGCCGGCACCATCGTACCTGCAGGCTCTACCGTCACCGAGACATGGGCCTTCGGACAATGGGGCACATTGGGCTACACCTTCGAAAACAAGGTGGTGCCAGAGGATGAGATACACCGCTTTGTGGTGACAAGCAGCGAACCTTTCCCCGCCGGTTTCCAATTCAAGGTAATACGTGGCTCAAATGATGGCGATGCCATTTACCCCGTGCAGTTTGAGGAGGGTGCCTATACAGCGGTGCTGGAACTTACCCAAGACAATATTCGCAAGTCGGCAGACGACGCAATCGACTATTTCAATGGCGTGATGATACAGGCCATGAACGACAACCTGAGCCTACCCGCCGACGTGAAGATGACATACGAAGTGATTTATGCAAATGGTATGCTCTCGCGCGAGCGGCTGCCCATCATCGTCAGTGCCTATAACGACGATGCTAAAATCATCGACCCTGACCCAGCCGCAGAGGTTGGCGAGAACGGACTCCCCGTGAAAGTGACGCTGTCGTCACAATGGCAGGCTATGGGATTGTGGAACGAAGCTTTCAGCGTGGCTGAATACCCGATGTACAAAATTGTGTTGCGCGAGAAACCCGCCGACGGTCTCATCCAGTTGTGTTATCGTAATGAGAGCGGAGGAAGTCAGGGTGGTGTCTATGTGCCATGGGAGTCGAACCCAGAGATTGGAGTGGAAGTGTCGGAAGATGGAACTACCATTATCGGTGAGTTCAATATCGATGAACTGGGCGACGACACCGAGATTCTTGCTTTCTTCATGCAAAACCGTACTGGCGACGAGTACAGTGGCGTGATTGAAGGGGTATATCTGATGAACGAGGAGGAAGAGTGGATACCCACACCAGGCCTTGGCTCTGCCACTTCCATCTGGAATACGGGTACCACATTACCCATCGGGGGCAGTTATGATGAAGATGGCAACATCTGGGATGCTTACGTCGATTTCTACAGCACCAACAGCGCCGTGGGCTACTACAGTGGAACAGTTGACGAAGGAACCTATCACAAAGTCACATTCTATACCGAGGAGCCGCTGCCTGCAAGCATTATGGCTATGGCCTACAACTTGTCGTTCGACGAGAGCTGGAACATGAGTTTCGACTTCGTAGAGACACAGTTTGAGGGTTTTGGAACTAATGAACTTTCTGTGCTGATTCCACGCAGCTATCAGTACTTGACACTACAATATTTCGGACAGGAAGAACTGACAGAGCCTATCAGAGTTCGCATTAAAAAAATCGTGCGTGAAGTCTATGAAGGCAGCCTCGAAGAACTGAGCATCAAAGACAGCACACGCGACGACAATGCCACCGTCACCTCAGTGACATTCTACAGTGTGAATGGTATGCAGTCGGCAAAACCCGTCAAGGGCATCAACATCCTGCGCGAGACATTGAGCAACGGAACAGTACGCACGAGGAAAATACTCGTGAAATAAGTATGGCTTTTGATTCATAATTAGTAAATAATGGTATGAGAAAACTTATGCTATCTGTTATGTTTGGGTTCTGTGCGGCAGTGGTCGCACAGGATCTGAACACGATTCCCGAGGCACCCGATGCACCCGACGTGAGAGACATGCCTGTGGTGGCCGACTTAGGTGGATGTATACTAAAGCCCGACGGCTCTGTCTTCACCGTCTATCCTGCCGAGGTGACACTTGTGGGACAATGGTGCGATATCGCACTGTGGAAAGGACCCTTCAGTATTACGGAATACCCTTCATTCCGCGTGACCTTACTACGTGCACCTGAAGATGACGGACTGGTGCAACTGTTTGCACGCAATATAGCATCAAGCCAGAATTACAAAGGACCATACATCCCCTTCAAGAAAAACCAAAGGGTATTGGAAGGCGAGTTTGCTGAATATGATGACGACGAACACTCTGGAGGATGGTTTGACGACGACCCTATCTGCACATGGTTCGCCCTGCAAAAAACCAACAAAGGCGACGAGTCGCAGACATACACCATCACCGAGGCCGTGCTTATCAATGAAAACGGTGAGGAAATCAAGTCGTGCAACGTGCGCAACGGCAGTTGGAAACCCGCACCGGGATGGGTGGAACCCGACCCCATGATGGAGGCCGACGTACTCCTTACGAATAAAGGAGTCATTGGCTTGTACGACAGCAAAGTGAAACCGGGAACGGTACATCGGTTTACCTTTAACAGTCGTGACCCGCTACCTGAAGGTCTCACCTGCTATGTGGTCATCAATGACGGCGACGGCAGCACCTACGACTATCCTGTGCCTGCCGGAGGCACCACTTTCACCTCCCCCGACATTGACGACGACTATCTGCGCTGTTACTTGGAATATGAGGGCACCTATCCCATGACCATCCATTTCAACAAAATCACCCGGGAAGTGCTCGACTTGACCGATGTGCGCAACACCGTCACACAGAGCGACGTGGTGAAGCGAGAAATATTCTCATCAGATGGAACCTGTATCGGGCAGCAGACGCACGGGCTCAATATCATCCGCGAACAGATGTCCGACGGTAGTGTGAGGGTGAAAAAAGTGATTAAGTAAATTATAACATAATTTTTATTTTTATGAAACAGATTATCTATAAGGCGTTATGCCTCATGGCAATGTTCGTATTTGGAATAGGAAGCGTGGGAGCGGCGACCGTGAAGTATCATGCCGATTTTTCCAAAGTGACAACCTCGACCTATTCGGAATGGGACGCCGAGACACAAACCATGTCGTGGTCGATATCGTATGCCAACCAAATCCGCAACCTCGGTCTGCCTTCTGGCGACCTAAGCAATATTGAAAAAGTGGTCATCGACTGCGCTGACCTGAATGCTCAAAGTTTTAGGATACTCGTCTATGTGGGAACAGAAGCAACCACTATTGTTGTCAATAAAGTAGGTGTCAGCGAATTTAAACTGAAAGACTATCTATCTGCTTCGAATCTTCAAAACATCACAGAGGTATGCCTCTCCGGCGGCAATGAGGATGGCAGTGGCTCGGTGAGAATCATCGACATGTATTTAGAAACATACGATGACGCGGTGGTACAGAAAAAAGACCCCGAACTCTCGTTCACACCTGCGTTGGTGATGATGGAACCAGGGGATGTGTTCAGTCAGCCCACGCTGAACAATCCTCACAACCTGCCTGTGACCTATAGTGCCACAGCCACACCCGAAGGTGCCATTGCCGTAGATGCCAACACTGGAGCGGTGACACTCGCTTCAGGAGAACTGTCAGGCACCGTGACAGCCACTTTCGCCGGCAACGATGAATACGAGGCTGGCTCAGCCGACTATTCCATCCGCGTAAAACAAAACGATGTGGTGGAAGGTATACCTCTGGTTTACGATGTGGAGAACACAGCCGCCGGACTTCCCGACCCCTATTTCCCCACTATCACTGAGTTGCAGGCCGACCCCGACAAATACTATTGTGAACCGCTCACCGACCCGTTTGAGTTTTCCGACGGCAGTGGACGCGCCCTCAATTTCAGCGACTGGACCAGGCGTCGTGGAGAGATAGCCCGCGAGCTACAGCACTACGAACTTGGCGAGAAACCTACTGTCAGCATGGACGACATCGAGGCGTGGATGAGTGGCAACACACTCAATGTGAAGGTCACCTTAGGCGACCAGTCGCTCACCCTGACAGCCAATATCTCCTATCCATCGGGTGGTCAGGCACCTTATCCCCTGATGATTGGCACCGACAACATCTCGCTGCCCAGTCAGTTGATTACAAGTCGCAACATCGCCCGGCTGAACCTACCGGCAAGCCAGGTGAATGGCTATTCGCAGATGGGAGGAAACTCCTCACGCGAATTCAAACGGCTCTATCCACAGTATGAGTCAAATGGTGCCTATATTGAATGGGCATGGGGCTTGAGCCGTATCATCGACGGCCTGCAGAAACTGGGACCGGAAATCACCAAAATCGACATGAGCCACATCGGTGTGACAGGTTGCTCGTATGCGGGAAAGATGGCACTCTTCACAGGTGTCTTCGACGAGCGTGTGGCACTTACCATTGCACAAGAGCCCGGAGGCGGTGGTGCCAATGCCTGGCGCGTATCTCGCGTGTGGAATCGCGATTACTACAGTTCAAAGGACGACGATGCCTGCGAGGGACTCGACAATACCGACTACAGCTGGTTTATGAATAGTCTGAAGGATAATTTCGCAAAGGACAATACCTTCTATCTGCCATACGACCATCATGAACTGGTGGCCATGGCATGCCCACGCGCTATTCTCATGCTGGGCAACCCTGACATGAAGTGGCTCGGCGACTATTCTGGATATGTGTCGATGAACGCAGCCAGAAAAGTGTATGAGCGCTATGGCATCGCCGACCGCTGCGGCTATTCCATCGTGGGAGGGCATAGCCACTGCCAGCTGCCTACCAACCAGTATGCCGACGTAGAGGCCTTCCTCGACAGATTCCTACTGGGCCTGGATGTAGAAACCAACATCACCAATGCACCCATTTTTGAGAATGGAAGTCATAAGGCTGCTCCACTTGTGGAACTCGGACAATGGATAGACTGGTGGGAGACACCTGAGCACAAGCCCAACACACTGGACACCGGACGGCCAGAGAGCGTCATGTTCTGGGGAGGTAGTTCATCCATGGTCCCGGAGGGATGCACCGACTGGGCTTTGGAGGATGATGAGACTGCACCGAGTGGCAAGATGGCACATGCTGTCATCCAATCAGCCAATACTGCTGTGCCTACCGACAAGGCTCAGGCACTGCAGTTCACATTCAACTCACCCGCTAAGCAAAAATACTATATCTATGGTTATGTCAACTGTGCAAAGGCTACCAACGACGCCGTGTTTGTGGGATTTGACGACAATACGGAATATGCTTCAAATGGAGCCAACACGAAAGGTGAATGGGCTTGGAAGAACCTGACCGCACTTATTGCCAAGGCCGACCAGACAAAGTTTGTCAACACGCTCGATGTGGGTGAGCATACGCTCTATATTTATGCCAAGGAAAAAGACTACAAAATAGGACTTATCTGTGTGAGCAATATCGAGACCCTCGACGAATTTAAGACTGTGGTGAAAAACGTAGACCTCAATACCGTCGCCACAGGCATAAAAGAAATGAATGCACAGGTGAAAAAACGCACATACTATACTATCGATGGCAGGCAGATGATTCATCCTGCCAAAGGTGTGAGCATCGTGCGCGAAACCCTCGAAGACGGCAGCACCCAAGTGCATAAAATTATTAATAAGAAGTAGTTTTCTCTCACTAATGCATCTTCCAAGACTTCGGTGCCAAATTATTTTGGCATCGAAGTTGTTAAACAAACAAAAATCACTATCTTTGCAATAAGAATCGCCAAGTGCGACGCAAAAACTATCCCTATGAAAATTAGAATTGTCATCATATTCTTTCTTTGTTGCGTATTGTCTTTGAGTGCTGCCGACCATTGGGTGGGAACATGGGGCACTGCCCCACAACTGGTTGAGACGTACAACAATCCACCTTCACCAGGACTTCAAAACAATTCTCTCAGGCAAATTGTACAGGTATCCATCGGAGGAGAAACCGTGAGGCTGAAACTGACGAATGAGTTTAGCAATAGCGACACAGAAATCAAGGCAGTGGAAATAGCCAAGGCCCTGACAGCCGGAAGCAGTGCAGAAATCGACGAAGGGTCGGTGGTAAGTCTCACTTTCAATGGAAACGCTTCTGTTACCATGTCGGCCGGAAAGACAGTAACCTCCGACGCCGTGGATTTCCATCTTGACCCACGGATGAACGTGGCTATCACCATCCATTATGGCAAAGCGTCGTCAAGTGTCTCAGGGCATCCTGGCTCACGCACGACTTCATATCTAAAATCAGGCAATACATCCGACTTTAGCAATGCCACAAAAACTGAACATTGGTATAACATTCTCACACTCGAAGTGATGGCTCCCGAGAAGAACGGAGCAGTGGCAATATTGGGTAACTCCATCACCGATGGCAGGGGGTCGACCACCAACCAGCAGGACAGATGGGCCGACGTGCTCTCACGACGACTTTTGCAGAATGCCGCTACAAGCCATGTAGGTGTGCTCAACATGGGCATCGGGGGAAACTGTGTGCTCAGCGGGGGACTTGGGCCTACGGCAAAAAGCCGTTATCATCGTGACTTGCTTGAGCAAGAGGGCGTGAAGTGGATTATCATCTTCGAGGCCGTCAATGACTTGGGAAACTCACAGAATGGAGAGCAGACGGCCAATAGCATTATCGAGGTCTATAAGGATATCATCCGTGAGGCTCACCAAAAAGGAATACGGGTCTTCGGGGCTACTATCACACCATTCAAAAACAGTTCCTACTATAGCAATAGCCATGAGAAGGGAAGAAAAGTCATCAACGACTGGATTCGGAGTACGAAGATGCTCGATGGTGTCATCGACTTCGCTGCTGCTGTCTGCAACCCACAAGACACCGAGGCTCTGCAATCACAATATCTCTTCCAAAATGACTGGTTGCATCTCAATGCCAGTGGCTATGAAGCCATGGGCAATGCCATCGACCTGAATCTCTTCACACAGACAGGACCATTGGCCTCCGACAGCGATGAAGAGGGAGGACAACAGCACGATGGACTCACCTCGAATCTACCGCTCATCATTATCAACACCACTGCCACCATCAATGCCGATGAAAAGGTGCCTGGTACCATGAGGATAGTAAACCACGCCGACGGTTCGCTGAACAACATCAACGACCCAGCCACCGACTACGACGGGCGTATCGGCATCAAACTCAGGGGTAACAGTTCGCTGAGTTTTGACCAAAAGAAATACACCATTGAGACATGGGATGAAGAGGGTAACGACCTGAAAGTGCCGCTCTTGGGAATGCCCAAAGAAAGCGACTGGGTGCTGTTGGCACCCTATAACGACATCTCCCTGGTGCGTGATGTATTTGCATTCAACATGTGGACGGAAATGGGGCACTGGGCACCTCGCACATGCATGTGCGAGGTGGTTGTCAATAATGAATACAGGGGAATATATGTGTTCTGCGAGAAAATCAAGCGTGACAAAGACCGAGTGGATATTGCAAAACTCAAGGAAGACGATATCGAGGGACGTGAACTCACCGGAGGGTATATCGTGAGAGTGGATGCCTTCGATGAAAACGACGCTACATTTACCTCTAAGGTGAAAGGTATCCCCAACAACAGTGGAAGCGGATGGCCCTGGGGTGGCTGGGGAGGTGGTGGAAATAACAGCACCGTCACCTGGACCGTGTTTCATCCGAAAAAAGAAAACCTTCAGCCTGCGCAGAAAAACTATATCCAGCAATTTGTCAATGACATGGAACAATCCTTCCAAACCCCGAATTTCGCCGACCCCATCGAAGGGTATGCCAAATGGATTGACGTGCCATCTTTTGTGGATTATTTCATCCACACCGAGCTGTCGCTCAATGCCGACGGATTCAAACGCAGCAGCTATTTCTATAAAGACAAAGACCCCGACGACGGCACCATCAGCAAAATGGTGGCCGGACCAACATGGGACTACAATCTGGCATACGGATGCTGCAATTTCTGCAATGCCAATAATGTGCAGGCATGGGTGTACGAAGGATGCAACACCAACCCCACACCGGCATTCTGGAAAAAACTCACTACCGACCCCAATTTCATGAATGCCGTGAAAACAAGATATGCCCAATTGCGCCAAAGTATTATCAGCCAAGAAAGTATCAACGCCTTCTTCGACGACTATGCAACACTTCTGGATGAGGCCAAAGACCGCCATTATGCCAAATACTCCAACCTGCTCGTTGATGACAACAGCCAGGGAGGTGGTTGGTGGTGGGGTGGTGGCAATAGCAGCCCAGTGGCCTATTTTGCCGCTTATTTCGTGTCATCCTATGAGGAGGAAATCCAGACAGTGAAAGAATGGTTCCAGAAACGTCTGGCATTCCTTGATGCCCAGTGGGATTATCAGAGCACACCGGCAAAAGTCAATGAAAGCAATTCTGACTTCTTTGACATGAAAGTGTATCAGAACAACAAAACGGTCACACTGAAAGCCAACCGTAAAGTGAAAAAAGCAGAAGTATATACACTCAACGGCAGCAAACTCACTACCGTGGAACGGCCGTCAGGCGACACCTCCATTCGATTCAACCTGGAGAAAAAAGACTCGGCACCGGTAATTCTCGTATGTTATGCTGTTGATGGTTCCTATGCCACAAGAAAAATAAGATAACTGTCATGATACGATTGAAGTATTTCACAACCATCATTGTCTGCCTATGGATGGCTACCACCGCTGCATGGGGCGATGAAGGCAAACTATATACCGCCGACAACATGTCGAGCAGCAACATCACCTGTGTGACTCAAGATTCCTATGGATTCCTCTGGGTGGGCACGGGATATGGGCTCAACAGGTTCGACGGCTATCAGTTTGTGAAATACTTCATGAACACACAGGACACCACCTCACTGGTAAGCAATGAGATAACCACTTTTCTCGTAGACAAGCAACAGCGATTGTGGATAGGCAGCAGAAGAGGACTGGTACAATACAGATATGGCGACAACTCTTTCCATCGGTATAAGTTTCCCAACGACATCAATCCGCGTGTCACCAGTTTGGTTGAAGACAACAAGGGAAACATCTATATCGGCACCTCAGGGTATGCGCTTTTCATGATGCCGGCAGGAACCGGGACTATCGTCAAAATGGATAACATCCCGGAAAGCGTGACAAGCAAGTTTATCGGAAAATTGTTCATCGACGACCAAGGCAACCTTTGGTGTAGCAGCCTTAACACCAAAGTGACACGTATCAGCCATCCTGATAAAAACATCGAGACAAAAGAACTTGTATCCGACTGCGGACCCGTGGTAGGCTTTACACAGCAAGACCATCGCGGATTCTACTTCGTATGCATGTATGGACTGCTCTACTACGACTATGCATCGGGCAAGCTTTCGAATACCACCTATGACCTATCGGCACTGGCGGGAGAAATTTCCATACGCGATGCCTACTTCGACAAGCAGGGAAATCTCTATGTAGGTACTTCGGGAATGGGATTGATGACTGTGGCCTCCAACAGCAAGACCTTGCAGGCGATGGAGAACACTTCGGCAGCTTTTGACCTCACATCGGCGAATGTGGACAAAATCTTTGAAGACCGCAACAACAATCTTTGGATTAGTTGTAATAAAAAAGGCCTCTACCAACTTCGGCGCAGCAAAAACAATTTCTATTCCTGGCGTTTTTCTACCCAAAACTATAAGTTGGGCAGCAGTGTGTCGTCTATTGCCCCTGGCAACAATGATGATGTGCTGTGCGTCGTACATCGGGCGGGAATCTACCAATTCAACAACGAAGGCAAGATTCTACAGCAACTCAAAGCGCCCGAGGCACCCATCACTTTGTTTAGAGATCGTAAGGGCAAATATTGGCTGGGCACAGAGAATGCTCTATATGAGTATGAGCCCTATAGCGGGCAAAGCCGTCTGAAACTCCGCTGCGACGGATGGGGTATCGTATGTATCTCTGACGATAACGACGGCCATCTCTTCTTGGGCATCGATGGTAAGGGACTGCTCATCTACGACCAAAATACCGGTAAGACGGCACAGTATAGCATGTCGCAGGAAGACAAAGGCAATGGCGTGCTGGTGAACAACTGGATACGCGCCCTCTACTATGACAGTCGTGGCTTGTTGTGGATAGGAACTGTAAGCGGAATCGGGTGCATGGACCCACACAGCGACAATTTCCGCCCATTAGGATGGGATAGGAAATTCAAGGGACAGCAATGTTTTGCTCTTTATGAAACAGAAGAGGGAGACATGCTCATAGGTACGGAGGCGGGGTTGTATCGTTACGACCGACAGACCGGCGAGTTTGATTTATTTCCCGGAGCAACCGAGATGCAAAACAAGTCGATTTACAGCATTGTCACCGACCGTATGGGAGACCTCTGGATGAGCACCGTGAATGGTATCTGGCATTATGACACCAAACATCAGTCGTTTGATAGTTATGTCTACGGCGACGGACTTGACGTACACGAATATGTAGTGGGTGCACGCATCACACACGACGACGGGCGTATTTTGTTTGGAAACAATGATGGCATCACTGTGTTTTATCCGCACATTGTGAAAGGGAGCGGTGTGCAACTTGGAGAGGTATATCTCACAGCATTCACAGTAGATGGCAAACCTCTTGACAGCAGAAAAAGGCATTTCGAACTAAGCAGTAATCAGAATGCTTTCGTGATGGAATTTTCCTTGCTCGACTTTAGAAAGACCGACAACATCACCTTCTATTATCGCGTCAACGGAAGCGATTGGGTGCCAATACCTGAAGGTACACATGTCATCTCGTTCAACAACATGAAGTCGGGTACATACAATATTGAAGTGCGGGCCACAAGCAATGGCTCACACTCTACATCCAACTGTCATCTGAAAGTGGTCGTTCGGCCTCCTTTCTATCTCACATGGTGGGCCATCGCATGCTATTTCATACTGGGATTGGCATTGGCAGTATTGCTTTTCTATTATTTCGAACAGAAACGCAGGAAAAAGACAGAGGAGGACAAGATGAAATTCCTCATCAACACCACGCACGACATACGCTCTCCACTTACCTTGATTATGTCGCCTTTGAAAAAGCTACAAGCACGGAGTCTGGACGAGGAGATGCATAACGACCTTCAAGTGATTGACCGCAATGCCAAACGTATCTTGTCACTTGTGAACCAGATACTCGATGTGCAGAAAATCGACAAACAGCAGATGCATCTGCTCTGTCGGAAAACAGACCTTCGTGAATTTGTGAAAGTAGTGTGCAAGGTGTATGAGAACAATGCTCAGGAACGTAACATCACTTTTACATTTAATCCTCCAGAAAAACCCGTATGGGCATGGATTGACCGGACACAATTCGACAAAGTTCTCTCAAATCTGCTTTCCAATGCATTCAAATACTCCTTCGACAACGGAAACATAGAAATCACCCTTGCACAAGGATATGACAGCCACGCTGTCGGGGCGTTGAGAGACTATGTGGAAATCTGTGTCATAGACAATGGGACGGGAATGAGTGAGGATTCTATCCCCTATGTTTTCAATCGCTTCTTTCAGGGCAAAAATTCTGGGGAAAGTCATGTGGAGGGAACAGGTATCGGGCTACATCTCTGCAAGATGATTGTAGATATGCACCATGGCAGCATACATGCAAAAAACCGCACCGATGGCACACGGGGAAGCATTTTCACCGTGCGTTTGCCACAGGGAACATCACATCTCACATCGGCAGAAATCGAAACTGAAGCCACCAAGGCTGATGTTGCCAATGCTACAAACAAGCACCAACCAAGCACGTCATACCGTGTGCTCATCGTGGACGACGACGAAGAAATCGGACAATACATCAGCAACGAATTGGGCAACAATTATCATTTCTCTATCTGCTATAATGGCAGGGAGGCCATTCATGAATTGCTCACAAATCACTACGACGTGGTGATTGCCGATGTGATGATGCCCGAGATGGATGGATTCACACTGTTGCGTCTCATTAAGACCAATGTCAGTCTCAGCCATATACCAGTCATCATGCTCACCTCACTGACTAATGTGGGAAATCGGCTTGAGGGACTGAAAAAAGGGGCAGACGCTTATCTCAACAAACCTTTTGTGATGGATGAACTCCACCTGACTATCGACAATATAATCGCCAATCATTTGAGGTTGAAAGGGATATATTCAGGCGCATTGAAACAAGAGGGGAAAGTGGAAGACATAGATGTGAAAGGCAATAATGAGCAGCTCATGGAGCGTATCATGGAGAGCATCAACAAACACTTGGACGACAACGAATACAGCATCGAAATCCTATGCAAAGAAGTGGGTATCAGTCGGGCACATTTACATCGCAAGATGAAGGAAATGGCGGGCATTTCCATCAGTGAATTTATACGAAATTTACGTCTTGAACAGGCTGCTCGACTACTGAAGGAACAGAAACTCAACATCACGCAAGTGGCATTCAGCGTCGGGTTTAATAATCAGTCGCATTTCTCTACAGTTTTCCGTAAATACTTCGGAATGACACCCAGTAAGTTCGTTGAAAGTGAAAACAAATAGTAAAAGCAGCGCTTTTGGGGGGCACGTTTTTGCTTTCGCTGTTCCAAAATTTAGCCTTTGGGTGAATTTTGTCACGACTCAGCAAAAATCATGCAAGCATGTCTTTGCTTTCGCTGTTCCAAAATTTAGCCTTTGGGTGAATTTTGTCACGACTCAGCAAAAATCATGCAAGCATGTCTTTGCTTTCGCTGTTCCAAAATTTGGTTTTTCTCATGTTTTGCACTATCTTTGCAATTGGATTGCGACAAGAAGTCGTAAAGGTGTCAACTAAAGAGCCTCGGAAGCCTTGGTCTCAAATTGACCATGCAACCATTCACAGCAAAAATTGCGACTATGGGAACATACATCAACGTGGGAAACGAGAATTTTAAATCTGCCCTAAAACACGAATACATCGACAAGTCTGGACTGATTGCCGTTGTCAACGACACGCTATTCTCTGAATGGCGTTGCAGTTGCGTGACACGCTGCCGCCGTTTTGGCAAGTCATTGGCTGCGAAAATGCTTTGCGCCTATTACGACCACTCGTGTGACTCCAAAAGCCTGTTCACCAATCTGGAAATAGCCAGACATCCCTCGTTCGAGGAGCATCTCAACAAATACCCTGTCATCTACCTCGACATCACCAATTTCACCACCCGTGACATCCCGAGCATGGAAATCGTGCCAACGATTCAGCGTGAAGTGAAGGAGGAGGTCTGCCAACTCTACCCAGAGGCTGGAACAAGTTCCGAAGACGACCTTATGGCGGCTCTGGTTAAGATAGCCGACCATTACAACATTCGCTTCATCATGATTATCGACGAGTGGGATGCCATCTGTCGCGAGACTTCCGACAAAAAGGAAGCAATGGACAAATATGTCAACCTTCTTCGCAGGTTGTTCAAGGGGAGCAACACCGCCCAGGTATTCGCCGGGGTCTATATGACTGGCATCCTGCCCATCAAGAAATACAAGACAGAATCAGCACTCAACAATTTCATGGAATATTCGATGGTGGAGCCGGGCAACATGGGGCAATATTTCGGTTTCACCAAAGACGAGGTGAGGGCGTTGGCAGGCAAATATGGCATGGACTTCGACGAATTGGAGAAATGGTATGATGGCTACCAAATCGGTGATGAACCTTCTATCTTCAACCCCAACTCGGTGATACAGGCCGTTACCCGCCGACGCTGCAAAAGTTACTGGGCTTCAACCGGTGCTTTCGATGCCGTGGCTAATTACATCCAAATGAACTTCGAGGGTCTCAAGGATGACATTATTCGCATGCTGTCAGGAGGAAGATGCTCCGTTGACCCCACTGGCTTTCAAAACGACATGTCGGTCATACGCAACAGGGATGACGTGCTTACCGTGCTCATCCACCTCGGATACCTGTCTTACGACTGGCAGGAGGAAGAATGCTACATTCCCAACCGTGAGGTGGCAGGGGAGATGGTGAACGCCGTGAAGACTAATAACTGGCAGCCCATTGTCGATGCCATCCAACAGTCGAAACAACTACTCCAGGCCACCCTCGAATGCGACTGCGCGGCGGTGGCAAGAGGTGTGGATGCAGCCCACGACGAAAACACCAGCATCCTTTCATACAACAATGAGAACTCACTGGCCTGCGTGCTCTCCATAGCCTATTACTATGCACGCAACGACTATTTTATCCATCGGGAATTGGCTTCAGGAAAGGGTTTCGCAGACATCGTACTCATCCCAAGAAAGAACGTCTCTTCCCCGGTCATCATCCTGGAACTGAAATTCAAAAAGGATGCCGACAGTGCCATCGAACAAATCAAACGGAAAAAATACCCCTCCAAGATTGCTGGATACGCCGACAACCTCCTGCTCGTTGGCATCAATTATGACAAGGAGAAAAAGGCACACGAATGCAAGATTGAGAGATGGGCGGACCCTTCGTAGCAAGATGACATTCCGCGAAAAAGAACCATCTAAAAATCAGTAACAGATTATTTTGATTACCTACTCAGCAAAATTGAAACGTAAAATTATCCTTTTCCTTCTGCTGGCTGCAACCACTTTTGCTGCCGCACAGCAAAATGCCACACCCTGGGGCGACCAGGGCAACGGCACTTATATCAACCCTATACTCTGTGCCGACTATTCCGACCCAGACGTCATCCGTGTGGGCGAAAAATACTATATGGTGGCATCCGACTTCCATTTCATGGGCATGCAGGTGCTCGAGTCGGACGACATGGTCAACTGGCACATTCTCACACAGGTGTATAACCGCCTCGATTTCCCGGGATGGGATACCAACCAGCGCTATGCCGGAGGGTCGTGGGCACCTGCCTTGCGCTATCACGACGGCCGCTTCTGGATATTTTTCTGCACACCCCACGAGGGACTGTTCATGACACAGGCCGAGCATCCAGAAGGCCCGTGGAGTCCGCTGCATCAGTTGAAAGCAGTGGAGAAATGGGAAGACCCATGCCCCTTCTGGGATGACGACGGCACGGCCTATCTTGGACGAAGCCAACACGGCGCCGGCCCCATCATTCTGCACAGAATGAGCCCGGACGGACGGGAATTGCTCGATGAGGGGCGCGTCATCTATACCGGACCCATAGCCGAGGGCACTAAATTCCACAAGCGTGGAGGCTATTACTACCTATCTATTCCCGAAGGGGGTGTGGGCACGGGGTGGCAGACCATCCTACGCGCCAAGAGCATCTATGGACCCTACGAGAAACGGGTGGTGCTGGAACAAGGCTCGACCGACATCAACGGTCCACATCAGGGGGCCATCGTCGACACCCCCGATGGTGAATGGTGGTTTTACCATTTCCAGCACGATGGCGCTCTGGGACGGGTGGTGCATCTGCAACCCATGTACTGGCACGACGACTGGCCGGTAATCGGCATCGATATCGACCGCAACGGCATCGGCGAACCCGTAAGGATGTGGCAAAAACCACGAGTCAAAGCCAATGGCGGCAGACATCTTCCGCAGACCAGCGACACGTTCGACTCCCCCACCCTCTCGCCTCAGTGGCAATGGAACCACAATCCTGTGGATGAGGCATGGTCGCTCACCGAGCGCAAAGGACATCTTACCCTTCACGCCCTCTGTGCGGAGTCATTTAGGTTGGCCCGCAACACGCTCACACAGAAGGTGATGGGCTACCAAAGCGAGGCTACTGCGACCATCGACTTCAGCGGCATGGCCGAAGGCGGCCGTTGCGGACTGGCCTGTCTGGGCAAGGGCAACGAACTCCTCGGAGTGGTGCGTCAGGGTGGAAAATTCTTTCTCTATCGTGGCAACGACTGGAAGGAAACTATCTCCCATCCGTTGACTTCCAGAAAAATCCAACTACGTATCTCGTTCGATATGAAAGGGAAATCCTATCGCTTCGCTTACAGCACCGACGGCAAGAGATTCACCGACTGCGGAGAACCATTCTTTGTGGATTTCGGCAACTGGAAGGGAGTGCGCTTCGGCATCTATCATTACAACACCATCTCCAATGATGGCGCCATCCATGTTGCCGAGGTGAAAGTGAAGAACAACTAAAAAAATGAAGATTGAAAGCCATGGGCGGCAACTCCCCTGGTTCAAGGAGTGCTAAGGGAAGTCCAAGAACTCCAAATTTCAAACTCCAAACCCCAAACTGAAAAAAGACATCTCCCGTAAATAGTCTACGAAGCCACAAAAATGACGAACAATCGGCATAAATCCATTGTTTTTTTATTATTTTTGCACCAAATTTTTACTGAATAAGAATTTGGAAGTAGATGGCTAATGGCGTCATCATCCACTTTAGGCTATAGATATGGACAAGAGAATAAGCAAATTGGCTGCTGTTGTGACTTTGCTGTGGTGTGTCTCGTTGTTGACTGCGACAGGTCAGGACAAGAAGAAGGCTCCCGTTCAGAAACGGGAGAAATATGAGTATTCGTTCGAACTTCCTGTGTATGTGGAGCAACTGAAAACCGAACTCACCTATCCACTGGCGTGGGGAAACAGCAAAATCCGCAAATTCGACAAATGGCGCGCTGCAGCACGCAAACAGGTCTTCGAGTGCATGATGACTCCCCCACGAGCAGCCAGCAGTTTCGACATGGAGGTGCTCGGCGAGGAGCGGCGCGATGGCTACACAGCGCGGCGCATTGCCTTCAACGTGAATGCATACTCACGCGTGACGGCCTATCTGCTCGTGCCCGATGGCAAAGGCCCATTCCCCGCCATCAATGCCTTGCACGACCATGGCGCACATCTCTATATAGGCAAGGAGAAGATGATACGCCCCTTTGATGTGGAACAGGAGGTTCTGGATGATGCACAACAGTGGGCCGACAACCTCTACGAAGGGCAGTTTGTGGGCGACTACCTTGCCAGTCATGGCTATGTGGTATTCTCGACGGATGCCCCGCTATGGGGTGAGCGCGGGCGCCAAGAGGGTGTCGACCGGTCGAAATACGACATCATCGCAGGCAACATGATGATGTTGGGCCGCGACCTATGTGCCTTCATGCACTACGACGACATCACCAGCACCGAATTTCTCGCCACCCTGCCCGAGGTGGATGCCAAACGCATCGGATGTCTGGGATGCTCCATGGGGGCATACCGCGCGTGGATGCTCTCAGCACTCTCCGACCGTGTGAAGGCTGGAGCCGCCATCTGCTGGATGACGACCACCGACGTGCAAATGTCCACTGCCGACAAAAAGAAGGAAAATGGCGGATTTGCCAATTGTCTGCCTGGACTGCGCCAGTATCTCGACTATCCCCATATTGCCAGTATGGCATGCCCCAAACCTATGCTCTTTATCAATGGCACGAAAGACCATCTTTTCCCCATACGGGGTGTAAAAGCGGCTTTCCAGACCATGCGTGAGACATGGGAGAGCCAGGGCGCCTCCGACAAACTCGAGACCGAGATTTGGGAAATCCCCCACTCCTGTGGCATCAAAGTGCAAGAGCGCATGCTCCAATTCTTCAATAAGAATCTATAGCACCCACCCCATCACTCCCATCAATTCCCATCACTCCCATCAATTCCCATCACTCCCATAACTCCCATCCCCCCATCCCCCCAGAAAAAATGAAAAATCTCAGATACGGAATAATAGGTACCGGTGCCATTGGCGGCTATTATGGAGGCCGGCTGGCACATTCAGGCAGAGAAGTGCATTTCCTGTTTCATCGTGATTATGACTATGTGTGTGAGCATGGCCTGCAGGTAGACTCCTGCGACGGGTCTTTCCACCTTGACGCTGTCAATGCCTACAACGACACACAGCAGATGCCAAAATGCGATGTCGTGATGGTGGCGCTGAAATCCGTCCGCAACCACCTGCTCGACACATTGCTGCCACCACTGCTGCAGTCCGACACCCTCGTGATACTCATTCAAAATGGCATCGGACTGGAATATGACTTGCAGCAGAGGTTTCCCCAGTTGCATATCGCCGCGGGACTGGCTTTCATCTGCTCGGCCAAGACGCAGCCAGGGGTCATCAATCACCAGTGCTATGGCAGTATCAATCTCGGCAACTATTCTTGTCCCAATGAGGAGAGAATGGAACAAGTGCTGACCGACTTCCGCGAGGCGGGCATAGAGGCCAACCTGGTGGAATACCAGGAGGCAAGATGGAAAAAAGCGGTGTGGAATATGCCCTTCAATGGAATGACCGTGGCGCTGAACACACAGACCAATCTACTTTTAGACAATCCCGACACCCGGCAGTTGATTTACGACCAGATGATGGAGGTGGTGGAAGCCGCACGCGCTTTGGGCGTGGACCATGTGGACGAGGCATTCGTACAGCGGATGATTGAAACGACCGATGCGATGGTGCCTTATTCTCCAAGTATGAAACTGGATTTCGACTTTCATCGCCCGATGGAGATTTACTATCTCTACACACGACCTATCGAGGAGGCACGCAAGGCAGGCTGCCTTATGCCCCGCCTGCAGATGCTTGAGGCGGAATTGAAATTCCTGGAAAAAAACAGTGGGTGTGCTTTGTAGCACACCCACTTGTTGTATGAATAGAATAATGATTCTTATCAGAATTTGTAGCGTACACCAGCAAGCAAGATGCCTTGCTCACCAAAGCCAAGTTCTGCGAAGCCGCGTACTTTAGGACTTCCTGCCTCGATGCCAAGGGCAGACACCTGCCAGTTGACATGCACTGCGGTTTCGTTGTAGTCATCACGGTCGGGATTACTTTTCTTGATAGTCTCTTTGCGCAAGGTGGCTCCGAAAGCGAGTTTGGAATACAAACCGAAATTCTTTGAGCGGAGCCAGTCAAATTTTGCGGCAGGCATCAAGGTAAAATAAGTGTTGGTTGACTCGCCGTAATAGTTTTCTGGCTTCTTTTTACCATCATAAGTATCTTGTTTGTTATTGCCATAAGCAAAGATACCACCAACGCCAAGCCATTTCTTTGCATGATAGAAATACTCAGCGGAAATAGGACCTACAAATGAGTCATCACCGTATCTGATATTGATTCCTGCCATAATTGCATCCTCAAATACGTCAATCCATTGTGAGTTGGACCAAACACCATAAGTGACGGCAATTTCATGTTTCGTGTCATCGTATCCCGGCTGTGCCTGAATTGATGTAGCCATTAAGGCGGCTACTGCCATCATCATCATTTTTTTCATTTTCAATTGCTTTAAAAAAAATTGATATAAGTTTTAGTTTCAATAATTGTATTGTAGAAATTAGAGGTGAGAGGTGAGGGGTGAGGGGTGAGAGGTGAGAGGTGAGGGGCGGGAGTAATCCCCAATTCTCACTTGATTTTCTGCAATACCTCCTTGGCATATTCATCACCCATGACCGAAGCCTTCTTAATCCACTCGCGGCCTGTGTCTTTGTCTTTCTTCACACCATGGCCATAGTAATAGCAGATACCCAAGCCCGTCATCGCTGATGCGTTGCCCTCCATGGCGGCCTTTTCCATCCATTTTGCCGCTTCATTGTAATCGCGGGCCACACCGAAACCATTATAGTATAGATTGCCTATGTTGTACATGGCATCAATGTTGCCTTGCTCAGCGGCTTTCAGATACCATTTGGCGGCCAAGTCGTAATCGCGCTCCACATATACACCCTTGTCGTAATAGCGGCCGAGAGCCATTTGAGCGTTGGCATTTCCTTTCTCGGCCGATTTGGTATAGTATTGCATGGCGGTCATATTGTCCTGAGCGACGCCATGGCCATTGGCATACATCTTGCCTACCTCAAAGAGTGCCCGCGCGTCGCCACTGTCGGCAAGACGCTGAAAATAGTTGAACGCCCGCACAGTGTCGGGAGCCACACCCTCGCCTTTCAGATAACTGTAGCCGAGGTTGTAGTAAGCGGCGATGTTGCCCTTGGCGGCAGACTTCTCCCACCACTTGATGGCTTCCTTGTAGTCTAAATCCACGCCCTTCATCAGGTAGTAGCAGTTGCCCAGGTTGAACATTGCCAACGCATGGCCCTGATTGGCGGCTTTCTGATACCAGGATGCTGCCTTGGTGTAGTTTTTGTCGAAACCCGCATCGCCAGTGTCGTAGAGATGTCCAAGACTATTCATGGCCGATGTATTGCCTCTTTCGGCGGCCTGGGTGTACCATTTCACAGCGGCATCCCAGTCTTTCTGTACTCCAAAGCCTTTCTCATAGCAGTAGGCCAAGTTGAACTGTGCCTCGATATTGCCACTCTGGGCGGCCTTGGTATACCACTTCACAGCCTCGACATGGTTGACAGGCACGCCTTGGCCCGATAGCAGACAGTTGCCCAGTTTCACTTGAGCCCTGGGCATGCCGGCTTCTGCATCCTGGCGCATTTGCGCAATGTCGGCGGCAGTCTGAGCACTGAGGCTGAACACAGCCATCGTGCAAAGGATTATGGTGACGATTTTCTTGTTCATAATGATTATATTTTTGGTTTTATCTTGCGAATTTACACGAGGTGGATTTGCCGTCGCGGGTGGTGGCGCGGGCCACATAGCAACCCTGAGGCAGCGAGAGAGTGGAAACTTCGGCGTAACCACCAGCCATATCCGAGGCGAGACGCTTCACCAACTGGCCTGTAGTTGTGTAAATCTCGATGGCCACAGGCCCTGAATGGTCGCCACGAACAATCAGATGGTCGGCGGCATGGCGCAGGGTGAACTGTGCGGCCACAGCATAGGTAGGTGTGCTAATGCCCTCGGTCTGACTCACAAACAGACCGGCGTAGTACGACCGTTGGTTGGCCTTGCGGATGGTTGGAGTGGTGAGGGTATAGATATCGCCGGAGCCATCGGGATAGCGTCCCACGGTGGTGTAGCCGTCGTGAGCGGGATAGGGCAGTATGTCGGTCCAACTGTCATCGGCGGCTGTGAGGATGACTTCCCCACCCTCATTGGCCAGTTTGAAACTGGCGTGCAACTCGTTGGCATTGGCCTGTTTGTCGCACCACACCAACAGATGACCGTGAGCAGGTATGGTGGTGGATACGCCATTGCCGGCGATTTTGTATTTGTGGGGATTGTCTTTATCGTCGCTGAGGTACATTCCCTCGATGTCGATGTTGCGGGAAGTGGTATTATAGAGTTCCACCCAGTCGTTCTTCTTGTAATAATCATTGATGTAGATGGCGTTGTCGGCACTCACCTCATTGATTCTGACGGGGCTGATACCCTCGGCTCTCATTTCCTCATCGGTTTTGGCTTCATAGCAAGCCATCAGGTTGACCGTGCCTGTGGGAAGGTCAATCTCCGGGTTGGTGGAGTAGAAATCTGACACATCGCTGGTGGATTGCCACGACAGCGAGGCGTCCCAATAGATGTCGGAGGAGTTGGCGCTGTTGTTGTGCACCTCTACGGCGATGATATTGGTGCCCTGATGGAAGAGACGGGCGGAAAGTGTCAACTGCCCGTTGTCGGGATTGCCGGGCGCATAGGTGCTGGCGTAGGTGTTGAACTTCACATCGCCCGAAGGCATGTTGTAACGGCCAGCCTCCGTGCCGTTGACATAGACAATGAGTCCATCGTCAACGGTGAAGTCGAGTGTGAAGATATCATTGTTGTCCGGCGTCTTACTGAGTGTGACTTGCCTGCGGAAATAATAAGTGGGATATTTATTGTTGTCCGATGAGCCATAATTGATGGTGGTTTTCAAGCCATCCTTTCCATAGCCCAGAGGCGCAGACCCGTTCTTCCATGACGAGGTGGAGTAGTCGGCCGACTGCCAGTTGATACCGTTGAGCGAACCGCTGTCATAATAGTACCACGTAGTGCCTTTTGAGAATAACTGACTCTGGCTGCTGGTGGGCTTGGCCCATCCCAGGAAGGTGTATCCCGCGGGGGTCTCGGCGCGCAGGGTGACGGGCGGGAAGAGATTGCCATTGAAATAACCCGTGGGAACCTTGATGTCGTTGATGTAGAGACCGGCTCCGCTGACATTCGACCGCAGGGTGGTGCGCCGTGCTGTGACACCATTGAGTTTCATCGGCGAATAATTGCGGATGGTGTTGGTCATGGTTGTCATCCGGCTGTTTAAATTGGTCTTCAATTCGTTGGCCATATTCCAGGGTGTACCCCATTCAAGTTGCTGCAGGGGATAGGCGCGCTCGGCCAGTGAGTCGATCACTTCGGCACAACGGGTAGGTTCAAACACACTTCCGCCCATGATGCAATAGGTGTCGATGAAGCGGCGGCGGAACTCATCGTTCTTCAGCAGGTTGATGAAAAGAGTGACAAACTGTATCTCGGCCTTGATTTGCGGCTTGCCGTTGTATAACACGTCGAACGTGTAGTTGCGTTTGCCGGCGAAATCGTTGAAGGAGTTGCTGGTATTAAAGGCGAAGTCAAGGTCGAACGACACAAAACGGAAGCGCCCGTTCTCTATGGGAGTATAGCCCTTGAGGTTGTTCTGCGGCCAGTCGGTGCTGCCCAAATACATCTCCATGGCCATATAGTTGGTATATTCGTCAATGTCGAGCCGCTGCTTGATTTCCTCCCAGGAGTCTGCACTCTGGGCTGTCTTTGAGAGTTCATAGAGGGCCTGGTAGGTGTCTTTGGTGCCGCATAGTTGCACATAGGATGAGTCGGGGTCCATCTCAAACATGTCGATTTCGTCGTCGTCCAATCCGTTGTTGGCATAGACGAAATGCTTGTTGTTGGGCTCGCGCATATTGAGCATGCCGATGTAACTGCCATTGACGAACTCATGCACGGGCAGATACGACTGTGCGTCGATGTCGATGCCCGAAGTGAGAATAATCGACTCGAGGGCCGGGTCCTTGAAGCGGTTCCAGTTGTCGTTGCCACCATTGCGTATCTGCAGGGTGCGGTTGCGGATATAGGGCTTCTCGGCAAAGAATGGATAATCCAGGTTTTTGTTGCCGCCAAATTCCTTGCTGCCTTTCAACTTGAAGGAGTGAGGCTCCCAGGCACGGCTCCATCCTCCACACATCTCCAGGTTGACATCCTGATTGAGCACAGCGGGCTGACCGGGCAACATGTAGGAGAAATTCACCGGACGGTCCCAGTCCATGTTCCAGTTGCACTTCTCGCGCTGTCCGTGGCCGGGTATGCCTCCCGTGCCTTTCACCAGCACACCATGGGCATCGCTGTAAAGAAAGTCGGGGTCGCCCACCACCGAGATGATGGCACCGGTGTAGTTGCGGTCGCGCTGGATATAGGAGCGTGTGGCCACACGGCTGGGCAACTTGCCCTCCTGGAAGAAGCGGAAACGGTAGCAGGTGGTGCGGGAGATCACAAAGCGGCCGGTGTTGCTGTCGGAGCCGTTGGTCAGTGTGGGCAGGGTGCCGTCGGTGGTATAGCGGAGGGTGGCTCCCTCGGGGATTTCGATTCTTACGGTCAGGGTGCCGGAGAACAGTTGGTCGGGATGCGACACCTTCGGCATATCCAGTTGCTCGGTGGCAAACTTGGCCTGGGCATTACTAAAACCGGGTGTCGGGGTGCCGGTCAGTCCCCATTCCTCACCACCATCGGATGTGCGCGCATAGGCGATGCGCTCCAGGGCCTCGGGGAAGGTCTGGCTGGTAACCAACTGGCCATTGGTGTCGCTAATGTAGATGGCGCCACCGTCGGTGTCGAGTTTGAACGGCACATTGGTGGGACTCAACTCATTGTTTTCAAACCATATCACCTTGTAACCATGGGCGGGAAGGAAGCCCATGTTGCTGGGGGTTTTCCATTTCTTGAGGTTGTTGGGGTCGTCGCTGAAATAGATTCCCGACATGTGTACAGCCTCGGAGGTGGGGTTATAGAGTTCTATCCATCCGTCGAAATTCACCGACGGACTCCAGTTCTGGTCGACATTGCTTGCCATGACCTCATTGACAATAACGTTTTGCGGAGTGGGCGCAACGGCGTTTGCCTGCAGTGAGAGCAGGCTCAACAAGGCTATCAGCCAATGGATGTGGGAATGTTTGGACATGTTCTTTTCTTATCTGTTGTTCTGATTTGTTTTAGTGCGCATCTGCTTATTCTACCGAAAGGGCGGTGAGGGAATAGGGAGGGAGGGTGATAGTGCCCTCTGAGGAGGAAATGGTCGTCTTCTCGGCCCGGGCACGCTGGTCGGCGGGGGAGCCTTTGAGTTGCTCACAGGCGATGGTGCCGGGGAGTGTGACGCCTTCCACTTTCAGGGTGAGCGCAACGGGCAGGGCATTGACCACTTTCAGGTAGCGGCGGCCAGTCTTGCTGTCTTCCACCACACTAGCCACAACACGGCGACTGATGCTTTCGTCGGCACTGACCTTGCTCTCCACATACTTGTCGCCGCCATAGACGGAGAAAATACGCTGGGTCTCGTAACTGGGGGTGACACGCACCTCGGTATTGCTGAAATATATCAAGTCGGGGTTCCAGTTATGGTGGCCGTCCTTGGCCAGAAGCGGGGCGTAGGAGGTCATCGACACCACGTCGCCATTGCGCTCCACATTGCACAGGTGGATGGCCTCGGCGAGCGCTGTCTCCACATTGCTGCGCTTCTCGCGGGTGCTGGCGGCGTATTCGCCAAGATAGACCTTGGGCATGGAGCGGTCGTAGTGGTCGTAGTAGTCCTGATGGTTGATAAACCAGCCGGTGCTCTCGTAGTAGTGCTCATCCACCATGTCGATGATATCGGCATGCTGGCAGGCGAAATTCCATCCCTCGATGTAGTCGGAGGAGGGGTTGTGGAATGGACCGACAGTGCCGCAGACAATGATGTCGGGGTATTTGTCCTTGATGGCCTGGCAAATCATCTCGTAGCGCTCCTCGAAGGTGGTGGAGATGATGTCCTCGTTGCCGATGCCCACGTATTTCAAATGGAAAGGCTCGGGATGGCCGGCATCAGCGCGTATCTTGGCCCACTTGCTGGTGGCGGGGTCGCCGTTGGCCCACTCAATCATGTTGAGGATTTCCTGACAGTAGGCGGACATGTCGGACATGGGGATGCCGCCTTGTTGACCGCCAACGCCCTCGCTGTTGAGGCTGGAATTCTGACAGGGAACACCGGCGGCGAGCACGGGAAGCGGCTCGGCGCCTATGTCCTCACAAAACTGGAAATACTCATGGAATCCCAGTCCGCGGGTCTGGTGATAATGCCAGATATTGAAATCGGGCTTGCGGTCTTGAAGTGGTCCTACGGTGTGATGCCAGTGGTAGATGTTGTCGAGACCATTGCCGTGGCTCATGCAGCCGCCCGGGAAGCGGACAAACTTGGGATGCAGGTCGGCAATCACTTGTGCCAGATCGCTGCGGAGGCCGTTCTTGTGGTTGTGGAAGGTCTCCCGGGGGAAGAGCGACACCATATCCACGGCCACGGTGCCTTTTTTCAGGGGCACCAGCCGCAACATGCACTTCGCTGTCTCCACACCGGCTTTGATGCGGACTTTTCCTGCGGTGGCGAGGGTGGCTGTATATTGGCGCCAGCCTTCTCCCTCGGTGACGATTTTCTGTTCGGCAAGCACCACGCCCTCTTCTGTGACAAGTTGCACGCGCCATTGCTTTTTCTCGCAGTCGATGTTGCGGACATAGAACGAGAAATCGTAGTCGTGGCCGGGGGCGGTGTCGATGATGCCATCCCAACCCTCGTTGCTGAGGGTGTCGCTCTCAAGCACGGCATAGTGGGGATTGTTGCCACTCAATGGATGGGATGTCTCTATACGGAAGGGGCGGGAGGAATGCCAGGCGGTGGTGGAAGTCCACTCACCACGGTCCTGGGGGGTGTATTCGAAGTCGCGGTTCTGCACCAACTCGGCATAGAGGCCTCCGTCGGCGGCATAACTGATGTCTTCGAAGAATATGCCTATCAACTTGTCGCTGATGGCCTTTTTATGGGCAGCATCCACGGTGAGGGTTGCCTGGGCTGAGGTCAGGTCCTTAAACCGGCTGTTGTCGTCGCCCATGCGCTCAGCGCTTCTCTCTCCATCGCGGCGCAGCACTTCGTGGTAGGTGAGCAGGGCTATCAGTTCGCCCTGGGTTATGTCGAAGACCTTGCCTCCAAAACTCTTTCCGTCGACAGTGAGGGTGTCGCCACCCCATGCCACATCGGAAATGCTGCTCTCGGTATCGTCGGAGAACTTGCGGAAATCGCGGGATGCCATCATGTAGCGCTTCTCGTCGCCCGACTGGAAGAAGATGTCGAACGTGCCGTCGCCGCTCTCAAACACGATGGGGCGCAGACAGTTTTTCGTGCTCACACGGGGGTAGTCCTGCGGGCGCCAAGTGATAAGGTCGGCACTATAGGTGGCGGCGAAACAGGGAGATTTGTCGTTGAGTTGCCACACGGCACGCCAAGTGCCGTCGCTGGCTCGCACAACACACGGATGATAGATGCGCTTCTCAGCACCCCACTGACCATAATCGGAGGCACACAATTGTCCGATGTGCTGCCACACTCCGTCGAAGTCGCGGTAAGCGACATGAAGTCCCTCTCTTTCTCCTGGGGAGTAGATGAATATCTCGCGGGGGATGCTATCGCCATAGTCTTCCACGATGGTCTCGTCGGTGACCTCAGAGGCTTCCATTCCTTCGGATGTTTCCGGCTCCTGGGCACTACAGACAGTGGGCACGGCTAACAGCATCAATATAATCGTCGTGATGAAAAATCTTTTTATCCTCATGTGCAATACTCCAATTTCGGTGCAAAGGTAATTGTTTTTTTACGAATTGGGGGCATTGACATCGTTTTTTTATAATGTATAACACATTTCTCTCACTTCTTACCACTCGTCATAGAAAACTGTCTGATATCGAAGGGAAATTGACCCATCAATACCATGGAAACAAGCGACATGATGGAAAAAACGAAATGCTGGACATAACGGATAGAATGAATTGCAGGACATGACGGATAGAATGAAATGCTGAACATGACGAAAACTATCAGCAAAAAAACCAGCAACTCCAAACTTCAAACTCCAAACTCCAAACTGAAAAAACTCCAAACTAGAACCACACTCTTATTCCCGTCAGCAATCCCCAACGTTTGATGCCAAACATGTCTTCCTCTTCCATGTAATAGGGACTGGAATCAAACATATAGAGTGAATTCCAATTGAATTGGACACCAAAAGCGACATTTTTGGCCACACTGTATTCCACGCCCAAACCTATCATTGCCGCAAAATTCGTCTGGGTATTCGTGAAGTCAAAGCCTTTCTCCTTCATGAAGCCACATCCAACACCAAATTCAAAGTCTCCGCGTATCAATCCTTTACTGTCAAGATAATCGCTGTAAACAGCCAGCGGACCCACATACCTGATTTCCAGGTCGTAATCCTTGCCAAAGGAAGTGTTGAACTGATTGAAACTGGCGCCCAAACCAAATCCGGAACGCCAGAAATGATGGTACTCCACACCGTAGTCCAGACCCATCTTGTAATCATAGTAATGACTCGGGGCCTCCACACTCGAAGAGATAACCGAGGCACCCACGTTCAACTTGACTACATTGCGAGGAACTCGCTGCTCATCGGATGAAACCCACTCATGATGTAACGAATTTTGGGTTTCCTCATCTTTGTCAGCAAGTTGTCTCTGAACATCCACTGATATTTCGTCTAAATCGACGTCTCCATAGGGCTTGTTCGTGTTCACAGGTTTTACCGAGGACGTCATTTTTGTGGAACTGCATCCCGTGACGAAAAGCGCCACGATAAAGAGTAGAATATGGGGTAAAAATCGGGATTTCATCATCTGAAAGGCTTTTAAAGGGTTGATGAGGGGAAGTTGAAGAGGAACGAAAAAGACATCGCTTTTTGCCCCGCTCTCCCCTTCTTTGCTGCAAAAATACGAAAAACCCCGAATTCCATCAAAAGTTTTTCCCTAATCATCTGGGGTTTTTCCCTATTCCATGAAAAATCATCCCCACAAAACACCTTTTCCCTACCATAAGACGCAAAATGTTCCATTGGGGCGTCTCCCCATCCCAAGCACATCCACCGATGAGACGTCTCTGTGCCCAAACCCCGGAGGGGTGACAGACCACAGGCAGGCGGTGAAGCGAAGCGGAACCCCTGCAACAATAGACATGCAACATAAAAACCCCGAAGGGGTGACAGACCACAGGCAGGCGGTGAAGCGAAGCGGAACCCCTGCTAACAATAGACATGCAACATAAAAACCCCGAAGGGGTGACAGACCACAGGCAGGCGGTGAAGCGAAGCGGAACCCCTGCTAACAATAGACACACAACATAAAACCCCGAAGGGGTGACAGACCACAGGCAGGCGGTGAAGCGAAGCGGAACCCCTGCTAACAATAGACATGCAACATAAAAACCCCGAAGGGGTGACAGACCACAGGCAGGCGGTGGAGCGAAGCGGAACCCCTGCTAACAGACATACAACATAAAACCCCGAAGGGGTGACAGACCACAGGCAGGCGGTGGAGTGAAGCGGAACCCCTGTTAACAATAGACACACAACATAAAACCCCGAAGGGGTGACAGACCACAGGCAGGCGGTGAAGCGAAGCGGAACCCCTGCTAACAATAGACACACAACATAAAACCCCGAAGGGGTGACAGACCACAGG
>Ga0247611_10001080_pt1 | contig 50422 bp, 40 predicted proteins | sample 177DNAGHGhighgp2_FD_192422 | JGI IMG/M metagenome (GOLD analysis project Ga0247611, IMG submission 192422) | Sheep rumen microbial communities from Palmerston North, Manawatu-Wanganui, New Zealand - 1770 DNA GHGhigh gp2 | ecosystem: Host-associated > Mammals > Digestive system > Stomach > Rumen... | reverse complement strand
GCCTACCTCACCGACATGCAAGGCCGCCGCGAAGAGGTACGCCTCACCGCTACGGGTAACGGGCAGTATACGCTCGATTTGACCTCCCGCCCCCCAGCCGCCTACCTCCTCACCTTCACCACCGCAGACGGCCGCCAGATAACCCTCCGCCTGATGAAACAGAGCGACATCTTCAGTCGATAATTAAAGAATATTTTGCCATGTGAAATAATTGTCGTATCTTTGCAAATTGAAAATAGAGAAATTAATCATTATGTGTGTCATTGAAAGAACCAATCGCAATATCACTGTGAGGATGTCCAATGCACGGTGGAACAGGCTTATGGAACTGGAGAAGGCTTACCGTACGGCCTGTGCTGTGGTACGAGCCAAGCGCGAATGCGAGGAAGAGCCATCGATGAGTGTTAGTGAAGCCCTTTCTTTTGTCAACAGCCTATGATAAAGGAAGTCCGCTTCTCCAACGATTTCCAGCGGGCCTTTAAACGCCTGAAGAAACGCTATCGGTCGTTGCCTGAGGATTTCAAGCAACTACTTTTGTCGTTGGCAGCAAATCCTCGTCAAGGTGCCGAATTGTATGACGGAATGCGCAAAGTGCGTATCAATTTCACATCCAAAGGTAGAGGGAAAAGCGGTGGCGGACGGGTCATCATACGCCTTCAAGTCGAAGACACCCGACTATCGTTTCTCTACATCTACGACAAGAGCGATATGGGAAATGTGTCAGACGATTTCCTTGATGATATTATCTACAACCTTGACCATGGTCGGTATACGGGCATGAAATATCCTCCCAATTGATGCTATAGTAGCCATAATTAGGTTTGCTGACACAGATATTATGCCCTTCATGCAGACGAAATCGCTGCACCTTCGCCCTCACCAACCGCCCCTCCACCGCCTACCTCCTCACCTTCACCACCGCCGACGGCCAACAAATCTCTCTCCGCCTACTGAAACAGTCGGAGGTGTTCTCAAAGTAAAAATAAAACAGGAGGAAAACACAACGGTTTTCCTCCTGTTTTGATTATTGGCGGGACAATTAATACTTGTAGAATCCCTCGCCCGTCTTGCGGCCCAGCAGACCGGCACGCACCATCTTGCGCAGCAGGGGGTGAGGACGGTATTTGGGATCGCCAAACTCTTTGTACAGCACCTCCATGATGGCCAGGTTCACATCGTTGCCGATGAGGTCGGCCAGGGCCAGGGGACCCATGGGGTGGTTGGCACCGAGCATCATGCACTTGTCGATGTCCTCGGCGCTGGCAATGCCGTCGGCCAGGATGCCAACAGCCTCGTTAATCATGGGGATAAGGATGCGGTTCACCACGAAACCGGGAGCCTCTTTCACCTCGACGGGCTGTTTGCCAATCTCGGTGGCTAGGTCGATAACGCACTTGCACACCTCGTCGCTGGTCAGCTGACCGCGGATTACCTCCACCAGAGCCATACGGTCGGCGGGGTTGAAGAAGTGCATGCCGATAAACTGGGCGGGACGCTGCGTGCAGGCGGCAATCTCGGTGATGCTCAACGACGAGCTGTTGGTGGCAAAGATGGTCTCGGGCTTGCAAATCTTGTCCAGCTCGGTGAACACATCCTTCTTCAGCTGCATCTCCTCGACGGCGGCCTCGATCACGAGGTCGGCATCGGCGAAGGTGGCATAGTCGGTGGTGGTGGTGATGTTGGCCAGCAGGGCGTCGACAGCCTCCTGGGTCATCTTGCCTTTCTCCACCAGCTTGGCATACGATTTGGCGATAGAACCCATAGCCTTGTCAATGCTGCCTTGGGTTCTGCTCTTCATTACTACAGGCATTTTGGCGGCAAAGGCTTTCACAATGCCCTTTGCCATGGTACCAGTACCTATTACGCAAATTTTCATAGTATTGAGTGTTTTAAAATATTGTTTTGTTCCGATTATTTCCCCTTGAAGGCGGGCTTCTCCTTGTTCAGGAATGCCTTCATGCCGTTTTTCTGGTCCTCGGTGCCGAAGCACTGGCCAAAGGCTCCATTCTCATACAGGATGGCGGAGTCCATGTCCATGTCGTATGTGGCGTTGATGCACTGTTTGGCGGCGGCCACTGCCAGCGGAGCGTTGGCAGCCATCTGGTTGGCCATCTCCAGTGCCTTGTCCATCAGTTCAGCCTGGGGCACCACCGCGTTCACCAGCCCTATGCGCAGGGCCTCGTCGGCCTTGATGGCCTTGCCGGTATAGATAAGCTGCTTGGCCATGCCCATGCCCACTAAGCGCGAAAGACGCACCGTGCCGCTGAAGCCGGGAATGATTCCCAACCCCACCTCGGGCTGCCCGAACTTGGCATTCTCCGAGCAGATGCGGATGTCGCAAGCCATAGCCAGCTCGCATCCGCCACCCAGCGCAAAGCCGTTGACGGCGGCAATCACCGGTATGGGCAGCGTCTCAATCCGGCGGAACACCATCGCGCCGCGGTTGCCGAAGGTCTGTCCCTGCGGCACATTCAGGTTGGCCATCTCGCTGATGTCGGCTCCCGCCACAAACGATTTCTCCCCCTCGCCCGTTACCACCAGCACACGGGTGCCCTCGGGCAGATGGGTCAGGGCGTCGTCCATTTCGCGCAGCACGGCACTGTTCAGTGCATTCAGCGTTTTCGGTGCCGAGATGGTCAACACCGTCACGGCCTCTTTCTGTTCTATCTTAATATAGTTATACATAGTATACTTTGTTTGTTTCTTTTTCGGACTGCAAATATACGATTTTTTTATTGATAATTGAGTTTTTTTTCTTCGACATTATTGGCAATCCCAAAAATCTTCGTATCTTTGCAGCCGAAAACAACACGTAATATTCGTCTAACCCAAAAGCCTAACACCTGATGGAGAAGAGAATAGGAACAATTACCATACTCGTACTCGACCGTTCCCGGTCCGCAGAAATCAATCAAATCATTTCTGAATTTTCCGACATTGTCCTCTGTCGGCAGGGGTTGCCCTTCCACCAGCGTCCCGTGGCCGTCATCTCCCTCATCGTCGAAGGTTTGCCCGACCGCATCAACGCCCTCACCGGCCGCCTGGGTCGTCTGCAAGGCGTCGAATCCAAAGCCGTATTGACAAAACAGTAAATCCTAAATATCATGAGAAATCAAAATTTCATCGACCGCGACAAGCTCTATGGCTTGCTTGACAATAATGTTCCGACCCAGTCCGAACTGAACGACATCCTCAACAAGGCCCGCAAGCTCAAAGGCCTCAACCTCGAGGACGTGGCCAAACTCCTCTGCGTCGAGGACGAAGCCGACATCCAGAAGATTCTGGACACCGCCCACTACTGCAAGGAGGAAATCTACGGCAAACGCCTCGTCCTCTTTGCCCCCATCTACACCGGCAACGCCTGTGTCAACAACTGCGTCTACTGCGGATTCCGCCGCGACAACAAGCAGCTCCGCCGCAAAGTCCTCACCATGGACGAGATTGAGCAAGAGACCCTCCACCTGCTGCGCATGGGCCACAAACGCGCCCTCCTCATCTGTGGCGAGAGTCCCCGCAACGACGCCAACTACATGGTCGAGGCCATCCGCCGCTGCTATGCCGCCAAGGACGAGAAAGGCTCCACCATCCGTCGCATCAACATCGAGCTCGCACCCATGAGCGTCGAAGACTTTGCCAAGCTCAAAGCCGAGAAGATTGGCACCTACGTCTGCTTCCAGGAGACCTACGACCCCGTCGAATACGCCAAGTTCCATCCCGCCGGCACCCCCAAGGGCGACTATCTCTACCGCCTCACCTGCATGGACCGCGCCATGGAGGGTGGCATCAACGATGTAGGCCTCGGTGTCCTCTTCGGCCTCACCGACTACCGTTTCGAAATCCTTGCCATCATGGAGCATGCCCGCCACCTCGAGGAGGACTACGGCTGCGGCCCCCACACCGTCAGCTTCCCCCGCATCGAGCCTGCCGAAGGCACCCCCTTCTCCCTGCCCGAAAACCTGCCGCACCCCGTCAGCGACAAGGACTTCATGAAAATCGTATCCATAATCCGCATCGCCATGCCCTACACCGGCATCATCATCTCCACCCGCGAACGGCCCGAAATGCGCGACCAGCTGGTCAAATACGGCGTAAGCCAAATCAGCGCCGCCTCCGAGACCAACCCCGGCGGCTACGATGCCGGCGAAGGCAGCACCGACCAGTCCGACCACCAGAAGACCGGCGCCCAGTTCACCCTCGGCGACCACCGCTCCCTCGACGAGGTCATCAGCATGATGATCGACGGCGGCTACATCCCCTCCTTCTGCACCGGCTGCTACCGCAAAGGCCGTGTGGGTGCCGACTTCATGGACCTCGCCAAACCCGGCCTCATCAAGGAGTACTGCAAACCTAACGCCATGTTCACCTTCCGCGAGTATCTTGAGGACTATGCCAGCCCTGCCACCAAGGAGAAAGGCCTGCGCCTCCTCAAGCAACTCACCGAGACCTTCAGCAAAGAAGACCTCAAGAAACGCGTCGAAGGCAACCTCTGCAAGATAGGCGAAGGCGAGCGCGACCTCTACTTCTAAACCGATACTCCTTAATTTGGTAATAAACGAAGCCCCTGCCACAAACGGCGGAGGCTTTTTTTTGTATATTGGAAAAAATGTGTATCTTTGCACCGTCAAACATATCTTTATTAACCCTAAAATCTTAACACAATGAAAAAAATCGTATTGACTCTTGCACTCGCAGCCTTTGCTTTCGCTGCCAATGCCCAGTTCGTAATCGGAGGCCAAATCGGCTTCAACACCAACGGCGGTAATGGATGGACCTCCAATACCATCGGCACCACAACCACCGAGTACGCCGTACCCGCCGACGGCCACACCAACCTCGTCATTGCCCCCAAGTTCGGCTACAACATCAACCCCCAGATGCACGTCGGCATCGTCCTCGGATTCACTTCCAACACCGTGAAAGATTATAGAGTCTTCAGTACTTACTACACCAGACACAAAGATTTCGAGGGCTGGGAAAAGACCACCACAACAGGTTTCTATATCGCGCCCTACTTCCGCTTCTCATTCCTGAACGCCAACCGCCTCACCTTCTTCGCCGAGGCCCAGGCCGCTTATGGCTTCACCCCAGCCGTCAAGACACACACCTTCCGCACGGGCATCGGAGGCGTTGTCAGCGGTATCGACGAGACAGTCACCGGCAATACCACCACCTCCAAATTCTCCCTCACCATTGTCCCGGGTGTCAACTGCCGCTTCAGCAACCGCTTCTCGGCCGACCTCTATGTCGACCTTCTGGGCCTTGCCTTCACCACCTTCACCTCGCACACTCTCGCCATCGACGATGGCGACATCCGCGAAAGCAAAAGAACCTCCAATTCTTTCAGCTGCATCGCAAACCTCAACGCCGAGACACTGGAAGACCACCTCGGCCTCTTCCGCCTCGGCTTCAACTACCACTTCTAAGCCGTGAATCGGAGTGGTGAGATAATGTCACCCTCCACCGCAATAACCCTCCGCAGTCGGTGTGGCGAATGGTAGTCGCCACACCGGCTCCGTTTATGGTCACACGAAACAACCCATCGAAAACGCCCGACGGCATAGCCCGCCAAGCAGAGATTGCGACTCTCCATAATCGTCATCCCCTAACGGGGAATCTTTCTCCCTGTATGCTCTTTTCTATTAAGCGTCATCCCCTAACGGGGAATCTTTTCTCCCTTCCATCGTCAACAAGATAGCCCGTAGGGCTTTCCGCTTAATAGCAACTCCCTATTCTCCGTTCTCCCGATACCCCGTAGGGGTTTTCTCTCAATCTCATCTTCTATTAATCGCCATCCCCTTACGGGGAATCTTTCTCCTTGAATGCTCTTTTTATTAAGTGTCATCCCCTAACGGGGAATCTTTCTCCCGTTCACACTCTTTTCTATTAAGAGCCATCCCCTCCGGGGAATCAGTCCTCTACAAAATAGCCCGTAGGGCTTTCCTCTTAATAGAGGCTCCCCCTTCTCCGTCCTCCCAATACCCCGTAGGGGTTTTCTCTCAATCTCATCTTCTATTAATAGCCATCCCCTAACGGGGAATCTTTCTCCTTTTTCGCTCTTATCTATTAAGCGCCATCCCCTTCGGGGAATCTTTCTCCTTTGTATAGCCTTTTCTATTAAGCGCCATCCCCTAACGGGGAATCTTTCTCCCTTCCATAATCAACAAGATAGCCCGTAGGGCTTTCCTCTTAATAGAGGCTCCCCCTTCTCCGTCCTCGCGATACCCCGTAGGGGTTTTCTCTCAATCTCATCTTCTATTAAGCGTCATCCCCTAAAGGGGAATCTTTCTCCTTTTTCGCTCTTATCTATTAAGCGTCATCCCCTAACGGGGAATCTTTCTCCTTTGTATAGCCTTTTCTATTAATCGCCATTCCCTAACGGGGAATCTTTCTCCCTTCCATCATCAACAAGATAGCCCGTAGGGCTTTCCTCTTAATAACAACTCCCCCTTCTCCGTCCTCGCGATACCCCGTAGGGGTTTTCTCTCAATCTCATCTTCTATTAAGAGCCATCCCCTAACGGGGAATCTTTCTCCTTTGTATAGCCTTTTCTATTAATCGCCATCCCCTAACGGGGAATCTTTCTCCCGTTCACACTCATTTCTATTAAGAGCCATCCCCTCCGGGGAATCTTTCTCCCGTTCACATTCTTTTCTATTAAGAGTCATCCCCTACGGGGAATCAGGCCTCTACAAAATAGCCCGTAGGGCTTTCCTCTTAATAGAGGCTCCCCCTTCTCCGTCCTCGCGATACCCCGTAGGGGTTTCTCTCAATCTCATCTTCTATTAAGCGTCATCCCCTACGGGGAATCATTCTCCCGTTCACACTCATCTTCTATTAAGAGCCATCCCCTAACGGGGAATCTTTCTCCCGTTCACATTCTTTTCTATTAAGAGCCATCCCCTCCGGGGAATCAGTCCTCTAAAATAGCCCGTAGGGCTTTCCTCTTAATAGCAACTCCCTATTCCATCACTCAAATACTCCGTAGGAGTTCTCTCTCAATCTCATCTTCTATTAAGCGTCATCCCCTAACGGGGAATCTTTCTCCCGTTCACACTCTTTTCTAATAAGAGCCATCCCCTCCGGGGAATCTTTTCTCCCTTCCATCATCAACAAGATAGCCCGTAGGGCTTTCCTCATAATAGCGGCTCCCCCTTCTCCGTCCTCCCGATACCCCGTAGGGGTTCTCTCTCAATCTCATCTTCTATTAATCGCCATCCCCTAACGGGGAATCATTCTCCCGTTCACACACTTTTCTATTGAGCGTCATCCCCTCCGGGGAATCATTATCCTTTGTATAGCCTTTTCTATTAATCGCCATCCCCTAACGGGGAATCTTTCTCCCGTTCACTCTCATTTCTATTAAGAGTCATCCCCTACGGGGAATCCAGCCCTGTTCCGGCCTCAATCAGGCGGTCTGTAGGGGAGCTTCCCCGGGACTATTTTCCTTTCAGCAGCGAGCCCAGCAGGCCGCGGCCCAGCTTGAAGGCCTGGTTCACCAGCTCGCGCTTGGCCTTGGTCACCACCATCTTCTGCAGGCTGCCGCCCAGGCTCTTCTCCTTGGCGCGCTGCCGCTCGCGTTCCTCGGCCTTGCGTTTGCGTTCCTCGGCGGCTTGCAGCCGCTCCTCTTCGCGCTGCTGGCGGGCCTCCTCCTTCTGGCGTTTCTCCTCCTCCTTCTGCTGCTGTGCCTGCTCTTTGGCCTCGAGGGCTTGCTGCATGCGCTCGCTCAGAATCTCATAGGCCGACTCGCGGTCGTTCACGCGGTCGTATTTGCCATACACCATCGACGTACTTATGATGCGCTGCCGCTCGTCCGGGGTCAGTGCGCCGGCCTGTCCCTGCGGGGGCAGGATGCGGGCACGCTCCACCATGGTGGGCACACCCTTGGCGTCGAGGAAAGAGACCAGTGCCTCGCCCACCCCCATCTCGGTGATGGCCGTCGTGGTGTCGAAAGCCGGATTGGCGCGGAAGGTCTCAGCCGCCGTCCGCACAGCCTTCTGGTCGCGCGGGGTGTAGGCCCTCAGTGCGTGCTGCACACGGTTTCCTAACTGCCCCAGCACATTGTCGGGGATATCATCGGGGTTCTGGGTGCAGAAATAGATGCCCACCCCCTTGGAGCGGATAAGGCGCACCATCTGCTCAATCTTCTCAAGCAGGGCCTTGTTGATGCCGTTGAAGAGCATGTGGGCCTCGTCGAAGAAGAACACCAGCTTGGGCTTGTCTAAGTCGCCCACCTCGGGCAGCTGCTCGTACAGCTCGCTGAGCAGATAGAGCAGGAAGGAGGTGTAGACCTTGGGCGAGTTGATAATCTTGTCCGACGCCATGATGTTGATCACGCCGCGACCGCCGCGGGTCTGCATGAAGTCGAAAATATCGATGGCTGGCTCGGCGAAGAACTTGTCGCCCCCCTGGCTCTCTAATGTCAAGAGGCTGCGCTGGATGGCCCCGATCGTGGCGGGGGCCACGGTGCCATAACTGGTCGTATACTGGGCGCGGTTGTTGCCCACCTCCTCCAGCATCTTGCGGAGGTCCTTGAGGTCGAGGAGCAGCAGCTGCTGGTCGTCGGCAATGCGGAACACCATGCTCAGCACGTCGCTCTGCGTGTCGTTCAAATCCAGAATGCGGCTCAGCAGCATCGGCCCCATCTCGCTGACGGTGGTGCGCAGCGGGTGGCCCTGCTCGCCAAACACATCCCAGAAGCACACGGGAAACTCCCTGTACTCGAATCCGCAGGCCTTCAGCCCGTTGTCCTCGATGCTCTTCTCGAAATGCACGTTGCCGCCGCCGGCCTTGGCCACTCCCGAGAGGTCGCCCTTGATGTCGGTGGCGAACACCGGCACACCCATGGCGCTGAAGGTCTCGGCCAGGTTTTGGAGCGTGCAGGTCTTGCCCGTGCCCGTGGCCCCGGCGATGAGGCCGTGGCGGTTGGCCATGGAGGGGATAATTCCTAAATGTTTCTCGCCGCTCACGGCGTTGAAGGGTGTACCAGTGTTGTCAATCATAGCGTTATGTTATTATTGTTGAATTGTTGTTTTCAAAAAAGGCGTCGTCCCATCCGGGGCCGACAAGTGTTTATGTTTGAGGACTTATTTCATTGTGTTGAATAACGGGATAACCGTTTTTTTATTGTGTCGCACCGAAACGGGTCGTCCGTTAAAAACACGGTCGCCACCCCTCCGTTCCCCGTTACTTCATCGTTAATTATCGAAGAAGGAACGGGGAACGAACTTTTTAATAACGTGCAACGTTCGAATCCACAGGTATTTAAAATGCGGAATACAGAAATAATGCCGTTATATTAAAATAAATTTGTGTATTTTTTTTAAGGTTGGGCTTGCTCAGTATTCGCGGGCGAGCCAGCGGAGGAGGAAGAGGTCGGCGACGGAGTAGTAGGAGCGCTCTTTGGTGGTTTCTTGGAAGACGAGGTCTTTGTCGATGAGGGTTTGCAGCTGTCGGCGAGCCACTGAGGTGGAGCCAAGATTGTAGCGCGAGAGGAAGGCATGGGCGTAGGGCTGTTCCACCTCTTGCTCCTTGGCTAAGGCGATGAGGAGGTTCCACTGCCCGGATGTGAGCAGCTGCTTGTATTGCAGGAAGTAGGGCTCGTTGAGGGTGAGCAATCGGCTGCAACACTGGGTGGCGTCGGCCATGGCGACGTGCGGAAGGTTGAGAGCAAAGAGGTCGTGGCAGACACGCTGTGTGTAGTAGGTGTGGCGGCGTGTCCATTGCAGGATGAAGTCGACAACCTCGTCGTCTATCTGGCGGTCGTGGTCGCTGAAGGATTTGCGGATGTAGTGGGCATAGTTTTCTGAGGGTATGGCATCTAACCCCACAAACTGGGTGCTGGCGAAGAAAGGCCGTTGCGGATTGCTGAAGATGTCGGCCATCATGTGCTTCTTGCTGCCACAGAAGATGAAGCGCACGTTGTGGAGCCGCTGTATGTAGGTGCGGAGCAGTGCCTCGATATTGTCTTCTTTGTAGTCGCGTATTTGCTGGAACTCGTCGATGGCAAGGAGTACGGGTTTGTCCTGCTTCTCTAAGAAGAGTAGTAGACCTTCGAGGGTTTGCTCTTTCTCGCTGGGGTTCTGATAGGTGAATTGTAGCTGGGGGGTGCCTGTCAGCGGGTCAATCCCTACCAATGGGCGCAACCCTTTGAGCATGGAGATGAATCGGTGGCCAATGCTTGACGATTCGGGAAAGGCAGCGAGGATGGCGGAGGCAAGGGTGTGGTTGAGTTCAGCTATGTCGCGAGTGGCAAAGATGTCGACGTAGATGGGTGTGATGGTGCTGGATGTGGTTTTCAGCTCGTCGAAGAGGCGGAAGATAAGGCCGGTTTTCCCCATGCGCCGTTGTGCGATGAGGGTCACATTTACTCCAGACAGGGCATGCTGGAGTAGAAGAATGGTCTCTTTTTCGCGGTCGAAGAAGTACTCTTTCCCGCGGTAACCGTTGAAAACAAATGGGTTGTCCATAATGCTATACCTTTACATACAGATGCAAAAATAAGCATAATATTTGACTTTACAAATTGTAAAGCGCAAAATGTGAAGCGGGGGATTGAATGCTTGAATGTGTTAATGTGTGAATCGTCAGGTTTGTGCTTTTTGTTGCTTGCGTTTTAGAAATAATATGCCTTAAAACAGATTATGCGGAGAAAAAGTTGTATATTTGCCGCAGGATTTGCGGTGAATAGCGCGGCTGTTTCCTTCATAAAGACAGGATGAACTCCCGGAGGGATGCTCTTGCATTTGTGGCTTTTGTTGAAAAGTTGCATGAGTTTTTTGAAAAAGGCGGGTGGGCGGATGGCGTTTTTCGGGTGGGAGAGGAGTTTTTTTGTGAGAAAAAAGTATGGGGCAATAATATTGCGTGGGGTTTTGCGTTATGAATAGCGGTATGATAAGAGATAATTTATTAAATATTCAGTCGACCCTGAAAGAGGGGGTGCGGCTGATTGCGGTGTCGAAGACCAAGCCCGTGGAGGACCTGCGGGAAGCCTACGACGCCGGGCAACGCCTTTTTGGCGAAAACAAGGCCTTGGAGATGCGCGACAAGCATGCCGTGCTGCCCGAGGATATAGAGTGGCATTTTATCGGTCATTTGCAGACCAATAAAATCAAGTACATTGCCGCTTACGTGCGGATGATTCACAGCATCGACAGCCTGACGCTGCTGGAGGCTGTGGAGAAGGAGGCACGGAAGCACGACCGTGTGATTGACTGTCTGCTGCAGTTCCACATAGCCACTGAGGAGACCAAGTTTGGTCTGAACATGGAGGAGGCACGCGCGCTGTTAGAGTCGGCGGAGTATGCCGCCATGGAGCATGTGCGGATTGTGGGCGTGATGGGCATGGCCACGAACACGACGGACCGCGAGCTGGTGAGGAAGGAGTTCCGCATGTTGCGCGAGTATAAGGAGCAACTGGCTGAGCAGTACTTCAAAGGACGTGATGACTTCAAGGAAATCTCGATGGGAATGTCGCACGACTATGACATCGCCATGGAGGAGGGCAGCACGATGGTGCGTGTGGGCAGCTCTATCTTTGGTGCCAGGAATTATGGCATCCCGGTGAATGATGAGAAGTGAGTATTTAAAAGCAAAAAGGATATAGAAAATGCAGATATTCAAGAAAAAGCAACATGTGATAATCTCCTATCTGGTGATTACGCTGGGTATACTGATTTATACCTTCGGATGGGCGGCGGTGATGCTGCCCGCCAAGATTGTGGGTGGCGGCGTGAGCGGTATCTCGTCGGTGCTTTATTATGCCGTGGGAATCCATATCCCCATCGGTATTATCAACTTGGTGATTAATGCCATACTTGTGATGATAGGCTTTAAGATGCTGGGTGCCAGGTTTGGAGCAAACACGATTTATGGTATCATCATGTCGTCGCTCTGCTTCATCCTTTGGCAGCAGGTGCTGCATGTGGAGACGCTGTTCGACGTGAGCCAGTTTGGTGGTTTTATGTGTGCCATCATCGGTGGCGCTTTGTGTGGCGGCGGCATTGGCATGACCTTCGCCATGGGCGGCAACAGTGGCGGCACGGACATCATTGCTCTTATCGTGAGCAAATTTTACAACATATCGCCTGGCAAGGTGATTATGTATCTTGACATCTTTATTGTAGGCAGCTCGTTCTTCGTGTCGCACAAGATTGAGAACGTGGTGTTCGGCTATATCGTCATGGTGACCATGACCTACGTGCTTGACATGGTGCTGGACGGCAACAAGCAGTCGTATCAGATACTCGTCTTCTCGCAGAAGAACAAAGAGATAGGCGACGCCATCACCACCGAGGTGGGCCGTGGCGCCACACTGCTGGACGCCGAGGGATGCTACAGCCACCAGGGACAGCAGGTGCTGATTGTGATGGTGCACAAGACGGACAAGCCCCATGTGATGCAAATCATCCATCGCATAGACGACAACGCCTTTATCTCCGTGAGCAAAACGCAAGGTGTGTATGGCAAGAACTTCGAGAAACTGAAACTATAATTAGAATGTGGGAATTTGGGAATGTGGGAATGTGTTAATCTGATTTACGCATTCGAACAATCACACATTCAGGCAATCAAGCATTCACTTATAACTTATCAAAATGAAACTAATATCTCCCTCTTTACTCAGCGCTGACTTTGGCCATCTGGAGCGCGACATCGAGATGCTCAACCAGAGCGAGTGTGACTGGCTGCACGTAGACGTGATGGACGGTATGTTTGTGCCTAACATCAGCTTCGGCATGCCTGTGATCAAATATATTAAAAAGGCTGCACGCAAACCCTTGGATGTCCACCTGATGATTATGGATCCCGGCCGCTATATTGAGGCTTTCAAAGAGGCGGGCGCCGACATCATCACCGTCCACCAGGAGGCCTGCATCCATCTGGACCGCACCCTCCACGCCATCAAGGACGCGGGTCTACGCTGCGGCGCTGTGCTGAACCCGGCCACGCCTGTCGCCATGCTGGAGGACAGTGTGCAGTTGTGCGACGTGGTGCTGCTCATGTCTGTCAACCCTGGCTTTGGCGGACAGAAATTCATCGAGAACACATACGGCAAGGTGCGTCAGCTGCGTGATCTCTGCAACCGCAAGAATCCCCACTGCCTCATCGAGGTGGACGGCGGCGTGAACACCGCCAATGCCCCGTTGCTGTTCGAGGCTGGGGCCGACGTGCTGGTGGCTGGCAACGCCGTCTTCAAGAGCGACAACCCCGCCCAAACGATTCATGATTTGAAGCAATGACCCGTCCGAGACTCATCATAGCCCGAGGCCGCGACAAGGCACTTGGCCGACGCCATCCCTGGGTGTTCTCCGGGGCAGTGAAGCAGGTGGAGGGCCTTCCGCAGGAGGGCGACGTGGTCGATATCTGCTCGGCCGATGGGCAGTGGATGGCCGTGGGACACTACCAGAACGACAGCATCGTGTGTAAGGTGCTTTCGTTCGATACCCCGGAGGTGGACCGCGTTTTTTTTCGGCAGCGGCTTGCTTCGGCCATCGCCTACCGCCAGCGCATGGGCTTTTTCGACAATGGCGACACCAATGTCTTCCGTCTCGTCCATGCCGAGGGCGATTTCCTGCCCGGGCTGGTGTGCGACTGGTATAACGGTGTGCTGGTCATGCAGGCCCACAGCGTGGGGATGCATCGCCTGTTCCCCATGCTCACCGAGTTGGCCGTCGAGCTTCTGAGCGACCATGGCCTCCAGTCGGTGTTCGACAAAAGCAGTGCCACTGTGCCCGGCGGCTGCACCGACGGCTACCTGTGGGGCATTCAGCCTCCCGAATGGGAGATAGCCGAACACCGCCACCGTCTCCTCATCAACTTCTTCGAGGGGCAGAAAACAGGCTTCTTCATTGACCAGCGCGAAAACCGTGGTCTGGTCGAACAGCTGGCCGTTGGCCGCCGTGTGCTGAACTGCTTTGGTTACACCGGTGGGTTCTCCCTGGCCGCCCTCGGCGGGGGTGCTGAATACGTGGAGACTGTGGACATATCGAAAAAAGCCATCGCCCTCTGCAACCGCAATGTGGAGCTCAACTTCGGCTCGACCGACCGCCACCAGGGTGTGGTGGCCGACGTGCTGAAATACCTCGACACCACCGCTCCCTTCGACTTCATCATCCTCGACCCACCCGCCTTTGCCAAGAACCATCGCAGCCTTCAGCAAGGGCTTAAAGGCTATCGCAGCATCAACCAGCGCGCCATGGAAACCATCCGGTCCGGTGGACTGCTCATGACGTTCAGCTGCAGCCAGGCCGTCTCCGTCGACGATTTCAAGACCATGTGCTTCACCGCCGCCGCCAATGCCCGCCGCCAGGTGCGCATCGTCAGGCAGCTGCCCCACGCCATGGACCACCCCGTCAGCATCTATCACCCCGAAGGCGAATACCTCAAAGGCTTGCTGCTTGAGGTAGAATAAAACACAACATTATACTTCAACCACTGATAATATTATGGAAGAAAAAGGATATATCAAAGTTGACCAATACGACGAGCAGTGTGTCCGCGAGATGGCACAGCACTACAAAGCCATCCTGCGCCTGCTGGGCGAAGACCCCGAGCGCGAAGGCCTCCTCAAATCGCCTGAGCGCATAGCCAAGGCCATGCTCTTCTTCACCAACGGCTATGACCTCGAACCCGAGGAAATACTGCGTTCCGCCATGTTCCACGAGGACTATAAGCAGATGGTGGTGGTCAAAGACATCGAGCTGTACTCTCTCTGCGAGCATCACATGGTGCCCTTTGTGGGCAAGGCGCATGTGGCCTACATCCCCAATGGAACCATTGTCGGCCTCAGCAAGATACCCCGTGTGGTGGACGCATACGCCCGTCGGCTGCAAGTGCAGGAACGTCTCACCAAACAAATCAAGGACTGCATCCAGAAGACGCTCAACCCCCTCGGCGTGGCTGTGGTGATTGAGGCCCAGCACATGTGCATGTCCATGCGTGGGGTGCAGAAACAAAACTCCGTCACCACCACCAGCGACTTCACCGGCGCCTTTATGAACGACCCCAAGACGCGCGAAGAGTTCATGCACATCATCGGTGTAGACCTCCATTAAACAACCCCTCACAAACCCTCTATACATGAAAAAAGCTCTCACACTCCTCGTGGCCATGCTCTGCATGATGCACCTCTCAGCCCAGCTTACCCACACCGCCCAAGGCGCAGTGGACCAGACCGCCGCCGCCATCCTCAAAAAGGCATCGGCCAAGATGTCCGGCACCGTCAGTTTCTCGGTCACCATCGTCACCCTCGATGCCGACAAGAAAGAATCATTCCGCCAGAAGGTCGACGTGCTCTACAACGCCCCGCGCTACCGCGTCAAGGCCAACGATATCGAAATCTACTGCGACGGCCATGCCGTGTGGCAGCTCAACAAGCCCAACAAAGAGGTTATGGTCACGCCCATGTCTGACAACGACGACGACATCACCAACCCCGCCCGGCTGCTGGCCAACTATTCCAAATCCTACCGCGCCAAATACATACGCGAGGAATCGGACGGCACCGCCATCGTCGACCTCCAGCCCCTCAAAGCTAAGTCATTCCACAAAATCCGCCTGTTCATCAACGCCAAGACCGGCCTCCTGAAGAAGATGGAGCAGCACAACTTCGACTCCTCGCGCGGCATCTACACCCTCACGGGTTTCAAAAACACCAAGGCCAAAGATGCCGACTTCACCTTCAACACCAAGAAGAACCCCGGTATCGAAGTAGTCGACATGCGGTGAACAGAATGTGCCAGCATGCTATTGCGTTAGACCTTTTGACCGCACCAGCTACTCAATCACTCAAACATTCAAGAATTAACACATTCAAATATTTAGAATGAACATCCTCCTTATCGAAACCGCCACTTCTGTCTGCTCCGTCGCGCTTGTCGGCGATGAAGGCGTCGTGGCCGAACTCCATAGCGACCAGCCCAACGCCCACTCCTCGCGCCTGTCCGTCTTTATTGGGCAACTGCTTGACCAGTGCCACATCCCCTTCAGCCAGCTCGATGGCGTCTGTGTCTCCTCCGGCCCCGGCAGCTACACCGGCCTCCGCATCGGCGTCAGCACCGCCAAAGGTATCTGCTATGCCCTCGGCATCCCCCTGCTGGCAGTGCCCACGCTGCAAAGTATGGCGGCCCAGTACTACGCCCAGCACCCCGAATACCGCGGCATGGTATGCCCCATGATCGACGCCCGCCGTATGGAATGCTACACCGCCCTTTTCGCCGCGCCCTCCGACATGTTGAAACCCGTCAGTGCCGACATCATCACCCCCGGCATCTACGACACCTTCCTGGATAGGGGAGAGGTGACCTTCATCGGCGACGGTGCCGAAAAGACCCGTCCCATCCTCGGACAGCACCCCAACGCCCGCTATTCGCCCTCCTTCACTATCTCGGCCACAGGGCTTGCCTCCCTCGCCCTCGAAAACCTGCAGCAGGGCCATACTGAGGACGTGGCCTACTTCGAGCCCTACTACCTCAAAGACTTCGTGGCCAAGAAATCCGTTGTCCGTGGCCTTTTCGAAACCGACCACTCACACATCAACACATTAAAGAATTAGCACATTCCCGCACTCCCACATTCCATGCTGCGCTACACACTCAAACGCCTCCTCTACGGACTCCTGGTGCTGCTGGGGGTGGTGACACTCGTCTTCTTCCTCTTCAACATTCTGCCCGGCGACCCTGCGCGCATGATGCTCGGCCAGCGTGCCGATGCCGAAAGCATCGAAATCATCAACCGCGACCTCGGCCGCGACAAACCCGTAGGCCTCCAATACCTCAACTACCTCAACGACCTCCTTCCCCTCTCCCTTCACAACAACACCGACCCCTCCAGCTACTTCTATCTCGACCCCGACAAATACGCCCCCTTCACCACCCTCCTCACCGTGGGGCATACCTCCCTCGTGCTCAAAGCCCCCTACCTGCGGCGCAGCTACCAGTCCAAGTGCAAGGTGTCCGAAATCATTGCCGCCGCCTTCCCCCAGACGGCACTCCTTGCCGTCGTGGCCTTAGGCTTCGCTCTCGTCCTTGGCATATTCCTCGGCATCCTGTCCGCCCTCTACAAAGACAGCTGGGTCGACCGCCTTACCCTCGTCCTCTCCACCCTCGGCATGTCGCTCCCCTCATTCTTTGCGGCCATCCTTATCGCATGGCTCTTTGCCTATGTGCTGGCCGACTGGACCCACCTCAACATGTTCGGCAACCTCTACACCGTCGACGACTACGGCACCGGCGAGTATCTCGACCTCAAAAACCTCATCCTTCCGGCCCTCACCCTTGGCATCCGGCCCCTTGCCACCCTCACCCAGCTCACGCGCAACAGCATGCTCGAAACCCTCTCGCAGGACTTCATCCGCACCGCCCGGGCCAAAGGCCTCTCGCGCCGCCGCGTCATAGTCCACCATGCCCTGCGCGTGTCGCTCAACCCCGTGGTCACCTCCGCCTCCGGCTGGTTAGCGGGACTGCTGGCCGGAGCCGTCTTTGTCGAATACGTCTTCGACTGGAAAGGCATGGGCATCGTCATCGTCAATGGCCTTGACCAATACGACTTCCCCGTCGTCATGGGCGCCATCCTCTTCATCTGTGTCCTCCTCATCGTCATCAACATCCTCACCGACATCCTCTACGCCCTCCTCGACCCCCGCGTCCGCATGCAATAGCCTGCCTCCCTCCCTCCGCCAAACTTTTTTTCCTAAAACCTTCCCTGAATCCATAATTTTCCGTATCTTTGCATCCGTATACACCAAGCGAAAGGTGTACGCATGTGATTGAGAAAGCGCATTTTGCCTTATTCTTACTAATCGTGAATCTCGACACTTCACCGTTTTAAGTATTAAGAATAAGGGGGAAATGAATGCTCCTGTTGGAGTGTATTATTCACTATGATACATCCCTCAGTGGAGCAATTCACTGAACCTATATTTTATACTTAAAGGGAGTCGAGACCCTACGATTAGAAAAAATGGGTTATCATGGATGGCTCCACTTTCTCCTATTGTACAAAGCTGTGCCGTCGGGCTGCGGCGCAACCTTAAACAACAAAACAAAATGAGAAAACAACTATTCTCTCTTGCCATCCTGCTCCTCGCGGGTCTCGGCCTTGCCTACGGCCAAACATCCAACTACGACTTCAGTGCCGTAAGCCCCTCCGGCGACACGCTGTATTACAAAATCAACCCCGGCGGCACAACCGTATCAGTAGTAGCTCCAAACTTCATTAATTATGAATATTGTGATTGGAATGGTTATACCTGTCCGACTGATACTTTGCTTATACCAGCATCGGTAAGCAATGGTTTAACAAGTTACTCCGTCACCTCAATAGGAGTTTGTGCATTTAATGCATGTACAAGTCTTTCCTCGGTGACCATTCCCAACTCCATCACCTCAATTGGAGATTATGCATTTTTTGGCTGCACAAGCCTTGCATCTGTGGTCATTCCTGACTCTGTTATCTCAATTGGATACTTCGCATTTAGTTCTGTCCGGCACATTGTGTATTATGGATTAGCCACAGGTGCTCCGTGGGGAGCAATTTCAATGAACGCATTTGTTGATGGTGGGTTTGTATATGCTGACAGTACCAGAACATCATTGTTGGCATATATTGGCAATTCTCCAGTCGTCACCATCCCCAACTCCGTCACCTCAATTGGCGATTATACATTTAGTGGCTGCACAAGCCTTGCCTCAGTGACCATCCCCAGTTCCGTCACCTCAATTGGATATGGAGCATTTAAAAACTGCACAAGCCTTGCCTCAATGACTATCCCCAACTCCGTCACTTCAATTGGAGGTTCTACATTCTATGGCTGCACAAGTCTTGCCTCAGTGACAATTCCCAACTCCGTCACCTTAATTGGAGGTTCTACATTTCATGGCTGCACAAGCCTTGCCTCAATGACTATCCCCAACTCCGTCACATCAATTGGTGATTTTGCATTTTTCGGCACAAGCCTTTCATCGGTGACCATCCCCAACTCCGTCACCTCAATTGGACATTGTGCATTTCAAGCATGTACATTTCTTACTTCGGTGACCATTCCCGGCCCCATCACCTCAATTGGAGTTGGAACATTTATGCACTGCATAAACCTAACTTCAGTGACCATTTCCAATTCCGTCTCCTCAATTGGTGAAGAAGCATTTTCTAACTGCATAAGTCTTACCTCGGTGACCATTCCTGACTCCGTCACCTCAATTGGAGATCACGCATTTTCTGACTGCATAGGCCTCTCCTCTGTGACCATACCCGACTCTGTCACCTCAATTGGATATGGTGCATTTCAAAATGTCCGTCACATCGTGTATCATGGCACGGCCACAGGTGCTCCATGGGGTGCATTTTATATGAATGATATGAATGGTTTTGTAGATGGAGATTTTGTTTATGCTGACAGTACCAGAACAACATTATTGGCATATCTCGGTGACTCCCCAAATGTCACTATTCCCAGTTCCGTCACCTCAATCGGAGATGTTGCATTTCATTACTGCACAAACCTTTCCTCGGTGACCATTCCCAACTCTGTCTTCTCAATTGGGTCTTACGCATTTAATGGCTGCACAGGCCTTGACACCATCAATTGTTATAGCGATGTCGCACCTTCGTTGGGTGTGGGCGCGTTCCGCAATGTTTCTCAATCCGCTGTGGTCAACATTCCCTGCGGTAGCTGGTCTTCCTATTATGTAGCCTGGCTCTATTTCTACAACTTTGTGGAGATGCCTTTCGCGGACACCATCATCGTCCAAACTGCCGACTCGACCATGGGCACAGCCACCGTGACCACGATGCCCGGCTGCGACAACGGCCGCACAGCCATTATCAAGGCTGTAGCCAACGAAGGCTTCCGTTTTATCATGTGGAGTGACAGCGTGGCTGACAATCCGCGCACACTTGTCGTGTCGCACGACACCACGTTGACTGCCCTTTTCGACACCCTCTATGTCACCCTGACGCTTTCTGCCAACAACCCCGACTGGGGCACAGTGGACGGCGGCGGCGAGTATGCCTACGGCAAGGAGGCGCTCGTGTCGGCCACGGCCGCCGAGGGCTACCGCTTCGTCAACTGGAGTGACGGCAGCGAGGAGAACCACCGCGTACTGGTAGTGACCGAGGACATGCAGCTGACCGCCAACTTTGCCGAGGGTGTGGGCATCCACGGCGCGGATGGAGGCGCTGTCCACCTTTTCCCCAACCCCACTAACGGACTGCTGAGCGTGGAGGGTGAGGGCGTGAGCCTTGTGGAGGTGTACGACATGGCCAGTCGCCGGGTGCTTGCAGCCGAGGGCGCGGGCAGCATCGACCTCATTGCGTTGCCCGACGGGGTTTACTACGTCCGTGTGGTGCACGGGCGGAGTGTGACCGTGGGCAAAGTTGTGAAGCGTTGACCCGACTGTAAATCCGCCTTATAAACCCAATGGGGAGGGCTTCCGGTAGCCGGAGGCCCTCCCTTTTTCGTCACGACATTTGCTCCCGCGCACCCCGCTCCACGCATCCGGGTGCGGGGAGCGGTCGTCGCAGCTCCCATCCTTATATTCTTATTATACACTATTTAGACACTTGATATTTTCTTAACAAGAAAAAATCAAGTGTCTAAGCATATAGGATTAGGTGATTAACGATTGGATATAATCCCTGAATAAAGGGGCTTTGCGGGCGACTGCGCTTCAGCGGGCTGTGGGCTGACGGGCAGCGCGTAGGGGTGCGGCCAAGCCCGTGGGCGGTCAGGCCGAGGGCTTGGCTTTGGCGGAGATGTAGTGGTGGATGGCGCGGGCGGCGGTACGTCCGGCACCCATGGCCAGGATGACGGTGGCGGCCCCGGTGACGGCGTCGCCGCCGGCGAAGACGCCGGGTCGGGAGGTCTGCCCGTCGGGGTCGGCTATCAGTCCGCCCCAGCTCTCGGTGTCGAGGCCAGGGGTGGTGGTATGGATGAGGGGGTTGGGGCTGGTGCCGAGGGCCACGACCACGTTGTCCACCTCCATGTCGAATTCGCTGTCCGCGATGGGGCTGAATTTGCGGCGGCCTTTGTCGTCCTTTTCACCCATGGCCATGCGCACGCAGCGCATGCCGCAGACGTTGCCTTGGTCGTCGCCGAGGAACTGGACGGGGTTGGTGAGGAAGGCGAAGTTGATGCCTTCTTCTTTGGCGTGGTGCACCTCCTCGCGGCGTGCGGGCATGTCGGCCTCTTCGCGGCGGTAGATGACGGTGACGTCGCTGCCGAGGCGTTTGGCGGTGCGGGCGGCGTCCATGGCCACGTTGCCGCCACCGATGACGGCCACGCGGCGGCCGAGGTAGACGGGTGTGTCGTAGTGGCTGTCGTAGCCGTGCATGAGGTTGGTGCGGGTGAGGAGTTCGTTGGCCGAGAGCACTCCGCCGAGGGTTTCGCCGGGGATGCCCATGAATTTGGGCAGTCCGGCACCGCTGCCTATGTAGATGGCTTCGAATCCTTCGCGTTGGAGGAGGTCGTCGATGGTGATGCTTTTGCCGACGATGACGTTTGTCTTGATTTCAACTCCCAGTTGGCGCAGGGCTTCGATTTCGGGTTCGACGACGCGCTGTTTTGGCAGGCGGAATTCGGGGATGCCGTAGACAAGAACTCCGCCGGGGTGGTGGAGGGCTTCGAAGATGGTGACGCTGTAGCCTTGTTTGGCGAGGTCGCCGGCGCAGGAGAGGCCGGAGGGGCCGGAGCCTATGATGGCCATGCGGTGGCCGTTGGGCTGGGGTTTGGCGGCGGCGTGGTGGGCGGCGGGATGCTCGCGGTTCCAGTCGGCCACGAAACGCTCGAGGGCTCCGATGGCGATGGGCTGGCCTTTGACGCCGAGAATGCAGCTGCCCTCGCATTGGGTTTCTTGCGGGCATACGCGGCCGCAGACGGCGGGGAGCGACGAGTCGGCGGCAATGATGTCGGCGGCCAGCGCAAAGTCCTCGGCGGCCACGGCGGCTATGAAGTCGGGTATGTGGATGCTGACGGGGCATTGGGTCACGCAGCGGGGATTCTTGCAGTGGAGGCAGCGACGGGCCTCGGCCACGGCTTGCTGGCGGGTGAGGCCGAAGGAAACTTCGTCGAAGGTGGTGGCGCGGATGGTGGGGTCCTGCTCCTGCGGACGCTGGCGGGTGAGGGTGTCGACCACGTTGTCGGCCAGGTTGCAGTGGTGGCCGTCGGCGGGGTCGGCTGTGGCAATGCGGTAGCGGCGGGCGTCGGGGTTGCGCAGGCGGCGGCCGGCTTCGTCGAAGTCGACAAGATGTCCGTCGAACTCGGGTCCGTCGACGCAGGTGAATCGCACGGCATCGCCCACAGTGACGCGGCAGGCTCCGCACATGCCTGTGCCGTCGACCATCATGCAGTTCATGCTGACAATGGTTTTGAGGCCTATCTCTTTGGTGAGGAGCGAGACGAATTTCATCATGGGCAGGGGGCCGATGGCCACGCAGTGGGAGTAGGGGCTGAGCCATGAGCAGTCGGGGGCGGAGCAGAGCTGCTTGATTTTGTCGGTGACGAGGCCGTGCTGGCCGTAGGAGCCATCGTCGGTCATGACGAAGAGGTTGTCGCACACGGCACGCATCTTGTCTTCGAAGAAGAGGAGGCTACGGTTGCGGGCGCCGATGATGACATCGGTGGGGATGCCCTGCTCGTGGGCCCATTTGACTTGTGGATAGACGGGCGCGATGCCCACGCCTCCGGCCACAAAGAGGAGGCGCATCTGTTTTTGCTGTGAGGGCGAGGCGGCCAGCAACTCGCTGTGGCGCCCCAGAGGGCCGACGATGGCTTCGAGCTGGTCGCCTTCGGCCATCTGGCTGAGGCGGCGTGTGCTTTCGCCAACTACTTGGTAGACGATGTCGATGCTTTCGCGGTCGGGGTGTATGTCACAGATGGTCAGGGGTACACGCTCGCCTTTGTCGTGCGGAATGACGATGACAAATTGGCCAGGTTTGCCTCCGCGGGCGACCCACGGGGCTTTGACTTCCATGAGGTAAATCTCGTTGCTGTTGAGCAGCTCTTTCTTTAAAATGGTATACATGACTATCGTTTTTTCACTATACATGCCCGACCCCTTGTGTCAAACGGGCTACGGCGGCTTGAATGGATGGTGCAAGCAGCGGTTTGCCAGTTTGTTGCGGGGTTGAAAGCGGTGTTGCGTTCTTTTATATCAGTTTGCAAATATACGAAAAAAAACGGAGCTGGGAGGTTTTTTCGTTGCCTGAGTATGAGAAGTGGCTGGTTGCTGGGGCGGTGATAGGCGGAGGGAGGGCAGGGGAGGATGGGGTTCGATGTGGGTCAGCGGTTCAGCACGATGCGGAACACGGTGCCCTGGCCTTCGACGGAGTATTTGACGAAGATGCGCCCGCGGTGGTAGTTGTTGATGATTCGGCGTGAGAGCGAGAGGCCGAGACCCCAGCCACGGGGTTTGGTGGAGAAGCCGGAGTCGAAAACGCGTTTCTGTACCGACGGGGGCATGCCGCGTCCGGTGTCGCCGAGGTCGATGTAGACATGTCGGCTGTCGGCTGACACGACGACGGTGAAGGTGCCGACCCCCTCCATGGCATCGATGGCGTTTTTGCACACGTTCTCTATGACCCATTCGAAGAGGTAGCTGTTGAGCGGCACGCGAATGTCCTCGTCGGGGAAACTGGTGACGAATTTCACTTTGCGCGAGGAGCGGGTGGAGAGGTAGGCCAGGGCGTTGTTGATGGCGGCGCACACCCCTTCGTATTCCAGTTCGGGCACGGAGCCGATCTTTGAGAAACGGTGGGCAACGGTTTCGAGCCGCTTGAGGTCTTTGTTGATTTCTTCGGCATACTGTGCGTTGAAAGTTTTGCCTTCGAGGTATTGGGTCCAGGCCATGAGGGAGGAGATGGGTGTGCCGAGCTGGTGGGCGGTCTCCTTGGCCATGCCCACCCATATACGGTTCTGCTCCATGGAGCGGGCGGTGCGAAACAGATAATAGGACACCAACAGCAGCACCCCAAAGACGAAGAGGTAGAGCAGAGGCACCCACCGCATGGCTTTCAGCATGGGGGTGTTCTCGTAGAAGAGGTATGCCCGCTGGCCATCGGGGAGGCGGAATTCAATCGGGTCGTTCTCTTCCTCCATCTCGCACAGGCGTGAGGAGAGGGCTTCCGGGGTATTGAACTCGTTTTGCTGCAAGTTGCCGCTGGCCAGCACCTGCCCCTGCAAGCTGTCGACCACCAGCACGGGCACCAGGACGCCGTTGTTGGTGATTTCGTCAAGAAACGATTTGTTGAATCCGTCGAGGACGGCGCGCAGGTCGGTATAGATGCGGGACTCTTTGTAGTAGAGGGTCATTTTCATGCCCCAGATGCGATAGTGGAACGGCTCGTTGTGAGAGAACTCTTCGAGGCGTTTGCCTTCGAGCTTTTCACCAGCCCACTCACTGGGCACGGTGATGATGGAGTCGGCATTGGTGATGATGATGGCCGTCTCGCAGCTGTCGACGATGTAGCGCACATAGTCGAGGCTGAAGTCGGCGTCGGCATCACCTCCCATATTGTCAAAAGAGCGCAAGATGTTGGTGTAGAGCTCCATTTTGCGGCGCTCGTCGCGGGCCACGCTGGCAAAGAATTGTTCGGAATAGTCCACCAGCTGGGCTTTCTGGCTGATGGCGTTGGCCCACAGTTTCACCTTCTCCACTTCGGCCTTGCGCATCTGGATGGAGACACGGTTTATTTCCACCAGTGCCACCACGGCCAGCAGCACGGTGATTGCCAATATGAGCCATTTTGCTTTGTTCATGATGAATGTCCTCGTCGTTGTTTAAGTTGAGCTGTTCTTGATGTAAGATATGACCGGAGGGTGGTTGCCGTTTCGCCAAGGCGTGTGGGGGATGCCGAAGTTTGGGGCAGCCGGATGTGGGCTTGTCAGTCGAAACGGATGGTTTTGGCGGGTTCGACCGAGGCTATATAGGCGGCGGGAATCAGCATGGCCAGCACGCAGACGGCCAAGGTCCCTATTGCCACAGCTACGGCTGTGCCGCCGGTCAGTGCCACTGGCACCGTTGTCATGGCATAGCTCTCGGGGTCCAGCCTCACCCAGCCGGTGTGTTGCTGCAAGGCACAAAGCCCCATGGCCAGAGCCTCGCCTATGGCTATCCCTTTCAGGGCTATCACCGCGCCCTTCAGCACGAAGATTTTGCCTATTGTGGAGCCCGTGGCTCCCAAGGCTTTCAGCACACCGATGGTAGAAGTCTTCTCGAAGATGAATATAAGCAGGGCGCTGATTACGCTCACCACGCACACCATCATCATGACCGCAATGATGAGCACCACGTTGCTGTCCAGCAGGTCCAGCCATGCAAAGAGGGCGGCATTCTGGTCAATAATGGTGGTTATGGTGAGGTCGTAGCCCAGCTGGTCTTTCAGCCGCTGCCCGACGTCGGCCAACTTGCCGAAGTCGTCAACCAGCACCTCATAGCCTCCGGCCTGCCACTGCTCCCAGCCGTTCAGCTGCTGCACCTGCCTCAGGTCGCCCACCACATAATGGGCGTCGAAGTCGGCAAGGTCAGTGCTGTAGATGCCACTCACCTCAAACGCCCGAGCCCGGTAGGTCTCGCCCTGCCAGAAATAGGTGCGCAGCTTGTCGCCCACGCCTATCTTCAGGCGTTCGGCAAGGCGTTTGGAGACAATCACTTCGCGCCCTGTGCCGCTGTCGGGCAGATGGAACAGGCGGCCTTCGACCATGCATTCGGCAAAGAAGGACGAGTCGTAGCCGCGGTCCACACCCCGGAGCAGCACTCCCTCTATCTGGTCGTCGGTCTTCACCATGCCCCCTTTGGTGGCATAGAACTGCACATGGCGCACACCCTCGGTGTGTCGAATGCGGTCCACCTCCTCACGGCGGGTGTCGACGGGCACATCCTCGTAGGTGTTTCCCATGGCATAACTTTTCACCATGATGTGCGAGCCGAAGCCCACAGCCTTGCGGCGAATCTCGCCTTGGAACCCCCTCAGCACACACACCGAAATCACCATCACGGCCACACCGAGCGCGATGCTCCACATGGCCACGTTCACCAGCGGAGCCGCAAAGCCTCCACGGCTGTCGGCCGTGGGGGCTTCTTGGCCGCTACGCGCTTTCTGCCCTTGCAGCTTTCGCGCCGCAAAAAGCACAAAGCGGGTGTCGCCCGCGGGGATAGAATGTCTGTTTTTTGTTGCCACAGTGTTTAGAAAGCAGTGGCAATACCGATGAAGACTTCCGCTTTAAGCGAGGCTCCGCCGATCAGGCCGCCGTCCACATCCTTGTTGGCGAAAAGCTCCTTGGCATTGGAGGGCTTGCAGCTGCCGCCATAGAGGATGCTCGTCTCCTCGGCCACGGCGTCGCCGTACTTACCGGCAATCAGACTGCGGATAAAGGCGTGCATCTCCTGCGCCTGGTCGGGAGTGGCGGTCTTGCCTGTTCCGATGGCCCAGACGGGCTCGTAGGCGATAATCACGTTGGAGAACTGCTCCTCGGTCAGATGAAACAAACCATCTTCGATCTGTTTTCTCACCACCTCGCACTGCTTGCCGGCCTCGCGCTCTTCCAGCACCTCGCCACAGCACACAATGGGCTTCAGATTATGCTTCAACAATTGGTCCACCTTGCGGGCTACAATCTCGTCGGTCTCATGATAGTAGGCTCTGCGCTCGCTGTGACCCACAATGCAGTAGTCAATCTCCAGCGACTCCAGCATGGCGGCCGACACCTCGCCCGTGTAAGCCCCCACCTCTTGGTCGCTCACGTTTTGCGCGCCCACCAGGAAGTATGAGTCGTCGCTATAGTCGGAGGTCATCTCCAAGAACGGGAACGGGGGACAAACAATCAGTTGGGTGTTCTTGTCGAGGGTTGTCGACTCCAGTTTCTCCATGATATCGTTCAGCAAATCGTCAGCTTCGCTGAAGGTCTTGTTCATTTTCCAGTTTCCTGCAACAATGTGTTTTCTCATTTTGTGTAATATTTTTAGGTTTGTAAACAATAATCATTTCCTTGCTTCGAGCCTCTCCTCATGCCGTTTCAGGAAAGGCAGTATCTCCTTGGTGGCCAGCACCTTGTTCATGATGATGCGGCGGTCTTGGTCCAGAATAATCATGGTGGGTGCACCATGCACATTGTAGGCCACCTGATAGTCGATGTTCACATTTGGTCCGCCCACATTCACAAAGGGCAGTTGATGCTCGCGAACATACTTTTTCCATTTGGTCACATCAGCCTCATACCCCACGGCATAAACCTCGAAAGGCTTGTTGCCCGTGGCCGACAGCGAGTCGTAGAGGGCTTTCAGCGTGGCCGTCTGCTCCTGGCAATGGTGGCAGTCCGGGTCCCAGAACCACAATATCACATACTTCTGCGGAAAGCGGTGGGACGAAATCCATTCGTCAGGATTGGGCGACTGGTTCGTGTCGGCCATATACAGCTCCTTGCCCATGGCCCCAATCAACGACTGCTCCAGAAACTCCACGCTCTGCCGCTTGTTGGCAACCTCTGATGCCGATGCCCAGGAGCATTTGCCCGTCAGGTAGTAGCGCCTCACCAGATGGCACCACACCGCATCCCAGCCAATCTTTTTCGTAGAGCGGTAGTAACGGGGCATGATGTAGTCGAGCACATATCGCATCATCAGTGTGTCCTTCTCCAGCCCGTCCAGCAATCGGTCGGCATAGCGGGCTATGGTGTCGTAGTCGGCATAGTACAACACGTTAAAGAAGAAGTAGTTCATCTTGTTGAAGAGGTCGGGCGTATAGACCAGACTGTGGTCGGCGAAATCCACCCCGTCCCAGTAATGGGTGCGGTAGTACAGCGCCTTGTCCTCCACCCCGTCTGGCACCTCCGGCCCGTTGAACATGGCCGCCAGCTGGAAGAAGCGATACTTGTTGTTGGCCGTGATAAAGGGTTTCTCGAACGCCTCCATCTCCTTGGTCAGCACATTCATGTCATGCTCAGCCTCGGCTTTCACCTTGGCGTCGGGACTTTTCTTCCTTTGTTCGATGTCGCGCACCTGTTTGCGGGCCTGATTGATGCGGTTGATGTAAGTATACATGGCCTGATTGGCTGCCGAGCCGACAATATCCTTCTGTGGGTTGGCCACCTCCACTCCGGGGGTGAGGTTGAACGTGAAGACCTGGCTCCCGTCAATCGTGAAGTCCATCAACCCCTTCTTTCGGTCCTGCCCAATCAAGGCATAGATGCCTTTCTCCCATTTGCGGCGGCCGCTGAACACGTAGGTGTCGCCCTCGGCGGCGCGCGTGCTGTCCAGTATCACAAACTCGTCGCGGTAGTGCTGCCCGATATACATCATCGTGTCCTTCGGGCCAGCCTTGGGCACCACAAAAGTCATCTTGTATTTCTGCCCCCACACGGCGGGGGTTAGCAGGGCAATCAGGGATAACGATACGAATATCTTTTTCATTGTTCTACAATTGATTGTTCGATGTTAAGACATTTGCTGAGGCGGTTTGCACTGCCGTGGTGCGGAGGGCTGGCGTTTTGTCGAGCACAAACGTGGCCACCACCACCAGGGTGAAATTGTCTGTAGGTTTTTCGTTCAAATAAGGAGCGCCGGTCGGGCAAAGCTGATAGGCCACGCCCGCGCCCAGGTCAATCAGTCCCCAGCGCAGCAGCCCGTCAAATCCCGTGGCCATCTCGGCCAGCCCTTGGTAGGGGGCTTGCAGGTTCAGACAGTCGTCTGCGGCCAACCCAATGTCGTGCAGCAGCACCTGACCTACCTCGTCCTGCCCGTGCAGCCAGCCCCACATGGCGCTGATTTGCAGGAATGGATGGGGTTGCGACCAAGAGGTCTGCCACAATGGCAGGGGAGCGGTATAGTTCAGACACAGGTGGGCGAACATATTGGCCGCGAAGCGGTAAGGGGCCACGGTGAGGAACGTGTTGCGGAAAAAATACACCGACCGCGCCGTGCCCGACAGGTCGAACATCTGGCTGTAGGGCGTGCCGTCGGTGCAGAAGCCCGCCTGCGCAAACAGGTGCAGTCCCATGTCGCCGGGATAGGCGCTATATTGGGCCAAGGCGCGCAGATAAGTCCGGTCTGTGCCAGGGTCGTCCACCTGCGCCATGCGGCCGGCCGTGGCGCTCAGGGTCAGACCTCCGTCCCAGGCGGCGCGGGCCGTGAAAGCAGTATGCAACAACGTGGGTTGTGCCAAGTCGGGTTCGAGGCAGGGATAGAGCTGTGCCCCAGCCCCGTCGAAACGGTAGTCTTCCCAGTTCAGCTTTGCACTGGCCATCAAAGTCCATCGGCTCGCCACATTCATCGAAAAGCCCAGCATGCCGCCTTTCGTCCCCACAAAGCGCGAGGAGAGGAAGCCCGGGTTGTGGTCCGGCGCCAGCATGCGGTAGCCCTCCATCGAGCGCGAGGCGGCTCGGGTGTAGTCGTTATAGGCCTTCAGCTCCAGCTCCACGCCGCCGCGGCCGGGCAGCCGCAACTTGGCGCCGCCGCCGTATTTCAAGGCCTTGTCGCCAAATCCGTAGGCGGCGTAGCCGTTCAGCCTCCACCGCAGGGGCGACGACGGACTTTGGCGGGCGGTCTCGCTGGGGTTCACCCACGTAAACCCCAACTCGATGCGCGACTTCTCATAGCGGTTGTAGTTATACAGGTGGTCCAAGTTGGCATACAACGCCGACGGGCTGTCGTAGGGCGTGAGGCGCACACTCTGAGCCTCCACCCCAAGCCAGGAACACATCAACAACAATATGAACAGTCGTTTCGACATCGATAACATGCAAACGGTTGCGCGGGTGCGCCCATCTTTATTGCAAAATGCAAAGATACAAATAATATTTGGTATGGCGAAAAAAAATATTCCCGCCCCAATTATTCCTGCCTTACCTCAATTGTCATATCCTTTAAAACAATGTCGGAAATATCACTCACGTAAATAGAGGTAAAACTATCCCCTGCAACAATATCATTTCCATTAATTGAATAAACTAATTCATAAATGATTAAACGTGTTTATATAAACCTATCATGTAATAAAATAATCTGCCCAAAACGGCGTGTCCGCCACTTATGGTTTATCTATTTATCCAACATTTATACACTTGTTTGTTTCTGTTTATACACTTTTTTATTTCTTGCTGAGAGTAGAAATAGTGGTGAAGAGTTGCGGAACATGTGGATAACGTTCCTGCCAAGAGCAAAGCTTCAACGCCGCAAGGTCGCCTGCTGGGGCCGCAGAGTTAAAGCCAAGTGTTTTTTTATGGAAAAGGGCATTAGAATCAAAAAAAATTGTATCTTTGCAAATCATATTTTTTGGAGATTTCTGAAATAAATATATATATTATACACAAATATTGAAAGATATGAACTACGACGTTATTGTTATAGGCAGTGGTCCCGGAGGATATGTGGCCGCTGTGAAAGCTGCCCAGCTGGGGATGAAGACTGCTGTTGTGGAACGTGAAAACCTGGGTGGCATCTGCCTGAACTGGGGCTGTATTCCCACCAAAGCTTTGCTGAAGAGCGCCCAAGTGTACAACTATATCAACCATGCTCAGAATTATGGCGTCAGCGCCCAGCCGGCGGAGGCCGATATGGCCGCCATGGTACAGCGTTCGCGCGGAGTAGCCGAGACGATGAGCAAAGGTGTCCAGTTCCTGCTGAAGAAGAACGGCGTGGAGGTGATTATGGGCACTGGCCGCGTGAAACCGGACCACAAGGTGGAGGTGACAGCCGCCGACGGAGCAGTGGCCGAGTATGAGGCCAAGCACATTATTGTGGCCACCGGCGCCCGCAGCCGCGTTATGCCCAGTATGCCGCAGGACGGCAAGCACATCATCGGCTACCGCGAGGCCATGACACTGCCCTTCAAACCCAAGAGCATGGTGGTGTGCGGCAGCGGCGCCATCGGCAGCGAGTTCGCCTTTTTCTACCAGAGCATTGGTGTGCAGGTGACGCTGGTGGAGTTCATGCCTCAGATTCTGCCAAATGAAGACGAGGACACCGCCTCGCAGATGAGCCGCAGTTTTCGCAAGATGGGCATGAAGGTGATGGCCAGCGCCAGCGTGGAGAAAGTGGATGTGGAGGGTGATGTGTGCCATGTGACTATCAAGGATTTGAAACGCAACACCGAGACGGTGGTTGACTGCGACGTGGTGCTGAGCGCCGTGGGCGTGGTGACCAACCTCGAGAACTTGGGCCTGGAAGAGACCGGCATAACCGTCGAGCGCGGCAAGATTGTGGTGAACGACTGGTATGAGACCAATGTGCCGGGCTATTACGCCATAGGCGATGTGGTGCACGGACCGGCTTTGGCCCATGTGGCCAGCGCCGAGGCCATCTGCTGCGTGGAGCATCTGGCAGGCCACGAGGCCAAGACGGTGAACTATGCCAACATACCCGGCTGCACCTACACAACGCCCGAGGTGGCCAGCGTGGGACTGACCGAGAAGAAAGCCGTCGAGGCAGGGAAAGAGGTGCTTGTGGGCAAGTTCTTCTTCAAAGCCAGCGGCAAGGCTACCGCCGCCGGCAACACCGATGGGTTTATCAAGATGGTGATAGACAAGCAGACTGACCAGATACTGGGTTGCCACATGTGTGGCGACAATGTGACGGAGATGATTGCCGGCATCGTGGCTGCGCGCGAAAATGGGCTGACGGCCAAGCAGGTTGCGGGAGCAGTGCATCCGCACCCCACCATGAGTGAGGCGGTGATGGAAGCCATCGAGGCCGCATACGGCTGCGCAATACACGGTTAGAGAGTCGATTATTTTATCATTCCTATCAATAATAAACTATTATGAAATTTCTACCGAAAAGCAGAAAGAAAGTGGCCAGGGGGTTGACGTTGTGGGTGTCGAACCACTACACCCCGACCCTGTTCGGCATCAGGGGCAAGTACGAATCGTCGTATAAGTCGGGCCAGTATGTGGAGAGCGGCGGACCCGGCACGGGTTTCTTTGTCCGCAACAGTTCCAGCCGCACGTACAAGGCTTTTTGCCAGCACGAGCGTGCCAAACTGATACCCGACTACTGGGCGATGGTGAGAGGCCAGGAGTTTGATTTCGACCGCGAGGTAAAGCGTGTCGAGGAAGCGCAGAACGCGTCGAGAAACGACCGCTGGCGCGAAATGATCCTGGAATCGTACGCCAACGTGCTGCCCATGGCCAAGGAGGCCGAGGAGGCCGAACGCATCATTGAGGCCATCAAAGAGTTGTCGCACCGCAGACATAAACTGTCGTCGTACCAGACCCATATCATGTCCAGTTACAAGTCGAAGATTGCCCGCCTGGGGCACGACGTGCGCGACATCCAGCTGCATGTGCCCGACTTGTGCGGCGAGCAGCGCTATCAGCTTTTCGGTGGTGTGGTGGTGGCCTTTTCGCAGGTGGCGGCAAGCCATCGTATTTGGAGCGTAAGGTCCAACTACAGCGGCTTGGAGTCGTCGTTTGTGCAGGTGTATTTCGACCTGGGTATTTTCAATTATATCCAGGCCCCCTTGATGACCCCCATGTTGCGCGATGCCGAAGGCTACCGCTATTTCATCTATCCGGATTTCATCTTGAAGTCGAAGGATGCTGTCGACTTCAGCACCCACGACCTCCGTGGGCTGACATTCCTGTTCAGGGAGGTGCCATACGACATGGTGTCGAACATGGTGATAGACAGCTATTACGACCGCGAGAACACTGAGGATATCTCAACCCATGTCCACCGCCGCAACTATGAGCAGTTCGGCGACGGTCTGTTGGTGAATAAGGACACCAAGGCCTTGAACGAGATTGAGGAGGAGCACAAGCTTCGCGAGCGCGTGGTGGGAGAGTTGTATATCCCCGAGCTCTCGTTGCGCTATTATGTGCGCGACTTCAGGGCTTTGAAGGGTTTTGTGAAGGAGCTGAACCGCTACCAGCAAGACCTGGGTCCGGCCGACGAAAAGAAGGATTGAAATTGTTGAACTCCCAAACTCGAATCGAAGGACAGGCAACAGGTGAAGCGGAAACGGTTTGTGTATCGTTTTAATCCCCACACACTCTCGTATGAGCGTGTGGAGGCCACGTGGCGCGACCGACTGCGGCGAGCCGTGACGACGGTGTTGCCCGGAGTGGTGGCAGGAATCGGCGTGGCCTTTGCACTGAGCAGCCTGATAGGGTCGCCGCAGGAGCGGATGTTGCGAGCCGATGTGCGTGAGTACCGCAACGCCCTCGAGGTGATGAACCGCGACATGGAGCGGGCTGAGCGGGTGCTGTCCGACATCGAGGAGCGCGACAGCGCGGTGTACCGCACCATCTTCGGCGCCAAGCCAGTGGCGGAGGAGCGCAGGCATGTGGCCCCGGCCGACTACAGCCGTTGGGAGGGCAAAGCATCGGGCAAGCTGATTGAAAGCACCTTGCAGCGTGTGGAGGAGCTGGAGCAGCGACTGTATTCACAGTCGTTGTCGCTGGACGAGATTTACCGCATGGCTGGCACCAAGCGCGAGCGCATGGCCCACATGCCGGCCATCATGCCGATATCGAAGCTGAACTGCCGCATGGTGAGTGGCTACGGCATGCGTTATCACCCCATCCTGCACTACCGGCGTATGCACACCGGGGTAGACCTCTCGGCGCAGCCCGGCACCCCTGTCCATGCCACGGCCGATGGGCGAGTGGTCACGGCAGGACGTGGCGAGGGCCTGGGGGGATACGGCGTGTGTGTGGTGGTGGACCACGGCTACGGGTTCAAGACACTCTATGCTCACCTTCAGAATGTGAACGTGAAGGTGGGGCAGAAGGTGAACCGGGGCACGGTGGTAGGCTCGGTGGGCCGCACAGGCCTGGCTCAGGGCTACCACTTGCATTATGAGGTGATCCAAAACGGACAAAAGGTGAACCCGGTATACTATTTCTTCAACGACCTCACTCCAGAGGAGTACGACGAGGTGTTGGAGGCTTCGTATGCCGAGAATCAGTGCCTGAGTTGATGGCGGCTGAAGGCTCGAAGATATTTAGGAACAATGGTATTAAGAGATTGCTGATGCAGATAGTGATAGACGATAATGCGGGATTCTGTTTCGGAGTGGTCAGAGCCATCGGCACTGCCGAGGAAGAGTTGAAGCACTCCGGCAGGTTGTACTGCCTGGGCGACATAGTGCACAACAACGCCGAGGTGGCACGACTGCGCGACAAGGGTTTGGAGGTGATAGAGACACTGGCCGACGTGAGGGGTGCGAAGAACCCCCGTGTGCTAATCCGCGCCCATGGCGAGCCGCCTTCGACCTATGACGAGGCACAGCGCGAGGGGGTGGAGCTGGTGGATGCCACTTGCCCCATAGTTCTGGCTTTGCAACAGCGCATCAAGAGGGGGTATGAAGAGATGCGGCTCAGGAATGGCCAGGTGGTGATTTTCGGCAAGCCCGGCCATGCCGAGGTGGTGGGACTGTGCGGACAGACGGAAGGCAAAGCCGTGGTGGTGAGCAGTGCCGAGGACTTGGAGGAGATTGATTTCGACCGCCCCATCCGTCTCTATTCGCAGACCACCAAAAGCCGTGAAGAATACTCCCGCCTGATAGAGAATGTGCAACGCCGTATTGCCACACATCGCGGACCCTCCGCCGCTGGTGATACCGATTTCTTTGTGGCCTACAACACTATTTGCAGTCGTGTGGCCAACCGGGCCACCAAACTTGAGGAGTTTGCGCGGGGTGTGGATGCCGTGTTGTTTGTGAGCGGGCAAGGAAGCTCCAACGGTCATTATTTATATGAATATTGCCGCCGGGTGCAGCCGCACACCTATCTGGTCTACGGACCCGAAGAGGTGGCAGGACTGGCCGCCACCCTCTCCGCCGACGGGGCGGAGCAAGTGGGCATTACCGGGGCCACCAGCACTCCGCGCTGGCTGATGGAGGCCGTAGCCGAGGAGCTGTCGAAAACTAACGCAACGGAATGAACAACAGCAAAAGAAAGGGACTACTGACATGCATTTGACCAATCTGAAACTGAGCAATTTCAAGTCGTATGGTGAGCTCGACGCCGATTTCTGCCCCAATGTGAATTGTCTGGTTGGCAACAATGGGGTGGGGAAGACCAATCTGCTGGATGCCTTGTATTACCTTTCGTTTTGCAAAAGTTGCAGAGGCAGCGGCGATGTGCCCAACATCAGACGTGGCGAGGACTATTTTGCCATACATGGCCGTTATGCCTCGGCGGGCGATCCCGCACACGGCGCCGAAGAAGCCACGGCGGCATGTGTGTGCCGCAAAGGCCAGCCCAAGCAGATGAAATGGAACGGCAAGGTGTGCAAAACCCTTGGCGAGCATATAGGCCGTCTGCCACTGGTCATGGTGTCGCCACAGGATCAGGGTATCATAATGGAGGGCAGTGATGCGCGGAGAAAGTTTGTGGACGGAGTGTTGGCCCAGACCGACAGGGTATACCTGGACCACCTGCTGCAATATAGCCGTGCGCTGGAGCAGCGAAACAAGCTGCTGAAACTGTTCTGGGAGGCTGGAAACTGGGACGAAAGCCAGATTGGGGTGTGGGACGAGCAGCTGGTGCGACATGGCACCGTGCTGAGAAGTAGTCGCCAACAGTTTTTCACGGATTTTGTGCCTTTGTTTGACGACTACTATGGTTGGATAACCGATGGGAAGGAGAAGGGCGTGATAAGATACATGGCTGATGGGGAGACCCCGTTGGCACAGCAGCTGGCAGCCGCACGCAAACGCGACAGGCAGGCCCTCTTCACCACCGTCGGACCCCACAAGGACGATGTGGAGCTGACGGTGGGCGATATGGCTGTGCGCCGTTTCGGTTCGCAGGGACAGCAAAAGACCTTTGTGCTGGCTCTGAAACTGGCCCAGTTCGAGTATATTTTCCGCCGTGGCGGAGTAAAACCGATATTGCTGCTGGATGACGTCTTCGACAAGTTGGACATGGTGCGGGTGACGCAGTTGGTGGAATTAGTGGGGAGCGACCGTTTCGGACAGGTGTTCCTGACCGACACCCAGCCCGGCAGGGTAGAAGGAATATTCGACGCAATACCCCAGGTGGAACATCTGATTTTCACCGTGGAGGATGGTGAACTAAAACAACAGGACGCCCGAGTGTGATTATGTATAGTAACGAACATACCTTGCAAGACCTGCTGAAGCGAGCCTACCGCAGCCTCGACATGGAGGAGACGGTGACCGAGATAGAGGTGAAAACCGTGTATGAGCGGGTGGTGGGCGACCTCATCACCAAGCTGACATGGAAAATCCGTTTCAAAAACGGCACGCTGGCATTGTCGGTGGCTTCGGCTGCATTGCGACATGAGCTGTGGTACCGACGTGACTCGCTGATAGAGAAAATCAACGAGCAACTGGGTCGCAAGGTGGTTCATAATATTGTGTTCTACGAAACTGACGGCCTCGGCAAAAAGTAAGTACGAGAAGAATGAAACAGATATTCAAAGCACTGAACATGATACGGCTTTGCGACAGCAGGGCCTTTTGGTTGCGCATTGTGTATGTGGTTATCACAAATGTGCTGCCGCTTATCAATTTATACATCCTCAAGTTTTTGGTCGACTCCGTCAACACCGGCCAGCCCTCTGTGTTCATGGGCATCGAGATGACTACCTACAGGTCCTTGGCTCTCTTCTGCATCATCTTTCTGCTCAACAGGATTGTGGCAGTGTTGAACAGTGTCAACAACGACATTATGTCGCAGCGGCTGGTGGACTATATCAGCGAGCGCATGCAAGGCCAATCAGCCAAGTTGGACATGGCCTATTTCGACAATCCCGACTATCACGACACCTACCACCGCGCCCAGCAGGAGGCCTCCTACCGCCCCATCCAAATCCTCAACGGGTTTATGGGGATGCTTGGGTCGCTGATTTCTATTGCGGGTATCGTGGTGATGTTGACCTCCGTTTCGGGGTGGATTATAGTAGTGATGGTGGCGGCTGTGGTGCCGTCGTTCATCGTCAGGATCATCAAAGCCCGGCAGATCTATGCCTTCCGCAGGGGCAACACCCAGAACTATCGCCGCACCAATTATTATACAGCTCTTCTGGGAGGTCGCGACTATGCCAAAGAGATGCGCACCTTTGGTCTGGCCCCCTATTTCAGAGAGCGGTTTGTGAAAATCCGCAGTGTGCTGGTGAAAGACCTCATCCGCATTTCGCAGCGTCTGGGTGTCTACGACTCGGTTTGTGCCGTGGTCGAAACGGCTGCTCTGTTCCTTGTCACCACTTTCCTTATCGTCAGCGCCACACAAGGCGCCATCACCACAGGTTCCTTTGTGGTACTCTTCGAGGCCTTCCGTCGCGGGCAGTCGTCCCTTTCCAGCTTGGTGAACAGCATCACGGGCTTGTACGACAACCGGCTCTTTATTGGCAACCTGTTTGAATTTCTCGACCTCCAGCCCTCCATTGTCAATGCCCCCGACCCCAAGCCTTTCCCCAAGCAGGTCAGCACCGTCGAATTCCGCGACATCTCGTTCCGCTATCCCAAGATGGAGCGCGACGTGTTGAGTCATTTCAGTCTCACCGCCCGTGCCGGCGAGGTGACACAGATAGAGGGCGAGAATGGCTTCGGCAAAACCACCTTGCTCAAACTGCTTCTCCGCCTCTATGACACCGACAAGGGAGCCGTGCTGATCGACGGAGTCGACGTGCGCCAATACGACCTCAAAGAGCTGCGACGGGGCATCGGGGCAATATTTCAGGACTATGTTCGTTTCTATTGCACAGCCGAGGAGAACATCGCTTTCGGAGACATATCCCACTACGACAGCGAGCGTGTGAAAACAGTGGCCCGCATGGCCGGTGTGGACAAGTATATCGAGCGACTGCCCAAAGGCTATCAAACGCCCCTGGGCCGTATGTTCGACGGCGGCGAGGAGTTGAGCATGGGCCAATGGCAGCGCATCGCCCTGGCTCGGCAACTCTACAGCGACGCGCCGGTGCTGATATTCGACGAACCCACCGCCTGGATGGATGTCCCCTCGCGCGACCGTTTCTACCAGACCCTCGAGCAATTGAAACAAGCAAAAAAAGTAATCATTCTAATAAAACACGTATAAACCATGCAGTTTGAAATAAAACAAATAAACCCCAAAGATTACGCGGGCAATCTGATTTTCGTTTACGGCACCGAAGTGGCCGACCGCAACCTCCCCCTCAGCAAACGCGAGCTGGAGTATCTGAAAGAATGCCGTGAAAAGGATGCTGATTCGCTTGTAGTCTTCGATCGTTTGCCCTATAAGCTCTTCGTCGTCAATTTCGATGGCGAACGTCCCGCCGACGAGGCCCAGGAACGCCTGCGCCGCAGTGCCGACAAAGTGGCCACCCTGTTGCGCGATGCCAAGCAAACCGCCGTCACCCTCACCGGCGAAGGTGTCATCACCGAAGAGATTGTGGCCTTTGCCGAAGGCCTGTTCCTTGCCGACTATTCTTTCGACCGCTATAAGACCGAAAAGCCCTCCCACATCCAAACCCTCACCATCGACCACACCTTCCTCAGCAACGACGAGCTGCAGCGCAACGTGCGGCTGTGGGAATGCATCCACCAGTGCCGCGAATGGGTCAACACGCCTGTGGCCGACCTCAACGCCGAGCGCTTTGCGTCCCTTTTGCAAAACCACGCCGCCGAAGCAGGTGTGTCCTGCACCGTTTTCGACAAAAAACAAATTGAGTGGCTGCGCATGGGTGGCCTCATAGCCGTGAACAAGGGCAGTGTCGACGAGCCCCGCTTCGTAGTGCTCGAATACAAACCCTCCGACGCCATCAACTCTAAGCCCTTGGCCCTTGTGGGCAAAGGCGTGATGTACGACACCGGTGGCCTCAACATCAAGCCGGACGACTACATGCGCGAAATGAAGTCCGACATGGCCGGTGCCGCCACCATGGCCTCCGTGGTCTTTGCCGCCGCTGCCAACCGTCTGCCCGTCCATCTTGTGGCCCTCCTGCCCCTCACCGACAACCGTCCGGGCTTCAACGCCTATGCTGCCGATGACGTGCTGCGCATGTACGACGGCACCACCGTCGAAGTGGTAAACACCGACGCCGAAGGCCGCATCATCCTCGCCGACGCCATTGCCTATGCCGTCAGCAAATACGATCCCGAACTCATCATCGATGCCGCCACCCTCACCGGCGCCGCCGTCCGTGCCATCGGCACCTATGGCATTGTGGCCATGCAGCAAAATGCCGACAACGCGTTCAACCTCCTCAGCATTATGGGCAACAAAGTCTACGAGCGTCTCGTAGCTTTCCCCTTCTGGCCCGAATACGACGAACTCCTCAAATCCGAGGTCGCCGACCTCAAAAACTGCGGCATCGCACAGGCCGGAAGCATCACCGCTGGCAAATTCCTCGCCCATTTTGCCCGCAAAACACCCTACATCCATCTCGACATTGCCGGGGTGGCCTTCTTCAGCAAAAAGCAGCACTACTATGCCCACGGAGCCTCCGGCTTCGGCATCCGTCTGCTCTATGCCTTCATCCAAACCTACGATATCCTCCACCAATCCTGATCCGACAACCCCTCTGCGGTCCTCCGCAGCACTGATAACATATTATTAATCATTCATCAGCGGACACCCTCCGCACAAACAACACACCAATGGAAGAGAAAAAAAACAACCCCCGCATACGCCTGGCCATCACCCAGGGCGATATCAACGGCGTCGGCTATGAGGTCATACTCAAAACCTTCAGCGACAGTCGCATGTACGATATATGCACCCCCATCCTCTATGGCTCCACCAAAGTGGCCTCCTACCACAAGAAACTCCTGGCACTCCATCAGGACCTCACCTTCAATGGCATACACTATGCCTCCGAAGCCGTCGACCGCCGTTTCAACGTGGTCAACCTCACCAGCGACGAGGTCAAGATTGAAGTGGGCAAACTGACCGAAGTGGCAGGCGAACAGTCGCGCCTCTCGCTGGCCCGTGCGTGCGAAGACCTCAAAAAGGGCGATGTCGACGTGCTGGTCACCGCCCCCATCAGCAAAAAGAACATACAGTCGGCCGATTTCGACTTCCCCGGCCACACCGAGTACCTCTCACACCAGTTCGGATGCAGCAGCCTTATGATCATGGTGTGCGACCGCATCCGCATCGGCATCGTCACCAACCATCTTGCCCTCAAGGATGTCCCCTCGGCCATCACCCACAACCTCCTGTACGACAAAATCATGCTCATGAACGAATCCCTCAAGCGTGACTTTGGTGTCCCCATGCCCAAAATCGCCGTCCTGGCCATCGACCCCCACGCCGGCGACAACGGCGTCATCGGCACCCAGGACCAGACCGTGGTCAAGCCCGTCATCGACGAAGTCCAGAGCAAAGGCGTGCTGGCCTATGGCCCCTATCCCTCCGACGGTTTCTTCGGCAGCAGCGAATTCAACAAATTCGACGGTGTGCTGGCTCTCTACCACGACCAAGGTCTCATCCCCTTCAAACTCATGTCCTTCACCGAGGGCGTAAACTTCACCGCCGGACTGCCCTACGTCCGCACCTCGCCTGCCCACGGCACCGCCTTCGACATTGCGGGCAAAGACAAAGCCAGCGAGCAGTCATTCCGCAGCGCCGTCTACCTCGCCTGCCAAATACTCCGCAACCGCAAAGAGTATGACGAACTAACTGCCGATCCCCTGCCTTGATGAAAAAGCTTGTTCTTTTCGACGGCATGGCGATGGTATATCGCGCCTACTACGCACTCAGTGGCTCCAACCGCACCAACTCCAAGGGACTGAACACCTCGGCGGTGCTGGGGTTCACCACCACACTCTACGACCTGGTCAAGAAACTCCAGCCCACTCATGCGGCCGTGGCTTTCGACTTGCAGAAACCCACCTTCCGCCACGAGATGTACGCCGAATACAAAGCCAACCGCGAGGCCATGCCCGAAGCCATACAAGTGGGCCTGCCCTATATCCGCAGCATCATCGCCGCCTTCAACATCCCCATCCTCACCTGCGAAGGCTACGAAGCCGACGATGTCATCGGCACCGCCTCCCACTGGGCCGAAACCCAAGGTTTCGACCAAGTAGTCATGGTCACCCCCGACAAAGACTTCGGCCAGCTCGTCACGCCCCACGTCTCCATTTACCGTTTTGGCCGCATGGGCAAACCCGACCAGCTCATGGGAGTCGACGAGGTGAAAGACAAATTCGGCGTCGACCAGTGCACCCAAGTCATCGACCTCCTCGGCCTTTGGGGCGACGCCTCCGACAACATTCCCGGCATACCCGGGGTGGGAGAGAAGACCGCCAAAAAACTCATCGCCCAGTTCGGCTCCATCGAAAACATGGTCACCCATGCCGACGAAATCAAGAACGACAAAATCCGGGGGCTCGTGCAGCAATACTCCGACCAGGCACTTTTCAGCAAACAACTGGCCACCATCGTGCTCGACGCCCCCCTCACCCTCAGCGAGGACGACCTCCAGATGCGCAAGCCCGACTATGCCGCCCTCCAGCAGCTCTTCTCCGAACTCGAATTCCGCGCCCTCTCCAAGCGCATCTTCACCGACCTCTCCATCACCGACCCCTCCGAGGCCCAGCGTTTCGCACAAGCCAAAAAAGTCATACTCCCGCCTCAGCAGCCCGCCGCCTCACCCGCTGCCGCTCCTGCCGCGCAACCTACTCTCTTCGACCAGCCCACTCTCTTCGACACTCCCACCGTCGACCAAACCCGCGCCCTCGACATCCACACCCTCAGCCAACTCCCCGACAACGGCGACGTGGCCATCTTCGTCTCAGGCGCCAACATCATACTGGCCTTCAACGCCGACGATGTCTACACCTCACTCGTGGGCAACATCGACACCACACGCCTCCGCACACTCCTGCAACGACCCGACACACTCAAACTCTGCTACGACCTCAAAGCCCTCAAATACATGCTCCGAGAGCTCGACATCGACATCCAGGGCGATGTCTTCGACGTGCAGCTGGTCCACTACCTCCTCGACCCTGAGGCGCGCCACAGCCTCCAGAACATAGCCCTCGGCACCCTCGGCAGCGAACCCGCCGACGACCGCGAGTCCGCCGCCATCCTCTGGCAAATCTATCCCCTCCTGGCGGCCCAGCTGGCCGACACCGGCATGCGCAAGCTCTACACCGACGTAGAGCTCCCACTCGTCGACGTCCTCATCAGCATGGAAGAAGAAGGCGTCCGCATCGATGTCGACGCCCTCAAAGACTACTCCCAGCGCCTCAGCCGCGAACGCGACACCATCGAACAGCAAATCTTCGCCCTCGCCGGTGGAACATTCAACATCTCCTCACCCAAACAGCTGGGCGAAGTGCTCTACGAACGGCTCAAAGTGACCGACAAGCCCCCGCGCACAGCCACCAAGCAATACTCCACCGCCGAGGACGTCCTCGTCAAACTACAAGACAAACACCCCATCATCCCCCTCATACTCGAGTTCCGCTCGCTCAACAAACTCATCGGCACCTACCTCGACTCCTTCCCCAAACTCATCAACCCCGCCACCGGCCGCCTCCACACCGTCTACAACCAGACTGTCACTGCCACCGGCCGCCTCTCCTCCTCCAACCCCAACCTGCAGAACATCCCCATCCGCACCGAGCGCGGACGCGAGATACGCAAAGCCTTCGTGGCCCGCAACGACGACTACACCCTCCTCGCCGCCGACTACTCCCAAATCGAACTCCGCATCATCGCCTCCCTCGCCAACGACCGCCACATGATCGAAGCCTTCACCAACCACTACGACATCCACGCCGCCACCGCCGCCAAAATCTACGGACTCCCCATCGACCAAGTCTCGAAAGACCTGCGGCGCAACGCCAAATCCGTCAACTTCGGCATCATCTACGGCATCAGCTCCTTCGGCCTCAGCGAGCAACTCGGCATCCCCCGCAAAGAAGCCGCCGCCCTCATCGACGAATACTTCGCCCAATACCCCGACATCAAACACTACATCGACTCCAACATAGCCTTCGCCCATGAGCACGGATACGCCCAAACCCTCCTCGGCCGCCGCCGCTACCTCGCCGACATCAACTCCCGCAACGCCTCCGCGCGCACCTTCGCCGAGCGCAACGCCGTCAACATGCCCATCCAAGGCACCTCCGCCGACATGATCAAAATCGCCATGATACGCATCCACCGCCAGTTCCAGCAACTCGGACTGCGCTCGCGCATGATCCTCCAAGTCCACGACGAACTGGTGTTCGACTGCTACAAACCCGAAGAACCCCAAGTCCGCTCCATAGTCCAGGAAGCCATGCTCAACGCCCTGCCACTCTCCATCCCCATCGAAGTGAGCATCGACGAAGGCGCCAACTGGCTTGAAGCCCACTAACACCCCATCACCCCATTCATCCCGAAACCCATTTAAAACGCAATAACCCATGAAACGAATCATCAACATCCTCCTGCTTGTCATCCTGGCAAGCCCCGCCATCGCCCAAACCGACCAAAAGGCCGACTTCTCATCCGTCTGCTCCACTGGGCAGGTACTGCACTACAAAATCATCGACTACGGCGAGGTACACGTATGGTACAACCAGCAAAACCCCGAACTCCTCGGCGGCTACATCAAAGTGCCACGCACCGTCAAATACAACGACCAGAACTTTGTCGTGACCGGCATCGCCGACGAAGCCTTTGCCAACTGCATCCGCATCCAAGGCGTCGAACTCCCCACCACCATGTTCTTCGTGGGCGAGCGCGCCTTCTACCGCTGCTCCGACCTCCGCGTCATTCTCATGCCCAAAACCCTCACCTACATCGGCTCCAGTGCCTTCGAAGGCTGCACCTCACTCATCGACGTGGTTATGCCCAACGCAGTCACCGAAATGGGCACCTATGCCTTTAAGGACTGCACCAGCGTGCGCCATTTTGTCATATCCCACGGCCTCACCGAAATCCCCGAAGGCACCTTCATGAACTGCCGCATGGTCACCGACTATCTCATCCCGGCCTCCATCACCGTCATCGGATGCCACGCCTTCGACGGCTACGAGCAGCTCAAATCCGTCACCTTCTTCAGCGCCATACCCCCTGAGCCCGAATGCGCACCCGCCTTCGGCCGCGAAATACCCATCTACGTCACCGGCCAGAACTTCCCCGCCTACAAGGCCTCCTACATCTGGGGCCAGTATGCCATACAGTCCATGTAAACCCTCATCGGCAAGGCCGATGCCTTGAAATACCGCCGGGCCGCCGCATCACAGCATGCGGCGGCCCGGCCTCTTTCCGCCCCGGCAACGCACCCTTTCCAACCCTTCTCCGCAAAGTCCGCGGTATTTGCTGGTCATTTGATTGCTTGACAAGAGATGAAATAGTGTATAAATAGTGTATAAATGGAAAATAAATAGCGGACCTGCAACGGACCTGGAGCGGAGGAGCGTCGGCCGCGTCGAAGTACGGCATGGGGGCGCGGCAGGGGCTGCCCTGCCTTTAGGCAGGGTAACAGTTGGCGATAGTTGGGACAAAAAAGTAGAAAAAAACTTCCAAGTCGAAAAAAAAATGTATCTTTGCAATGGTAATGAAGCCCGCCGGAGGCGGGCAAGGATGCTGTGAGGCGCTGCCATACAGCATTGGTAATTATGGTTTTAGAAAACGTATAAATGGTATATCGTATGACAAAAAAAGCATTTAGCGCACTCTCCAAATTGGCCGTGGTGGCCCTCATGACCGCATGTGTGGCAAGCTGTGGCAAGGAAACAATGGTCGAAGGCGGTTTCTCCATCGGCGGAGGCCGGCAGGTGAAATTTGCCAAGGGCAATGTTTATTACACCGTCCTCACCAAGAGCTATGCCATGTACAACAAGCAGGAAGAGGCCGCCGGGTCGCTGAATGGCGCCCTGACCGACCCCAACTACCAGGGTACTATTGACCTCTTTGGCTGGGGCACCGCCGACAACCCCCTGCTCCTTTCGGTGAAGGATGAGGATTACCCCACTTTCACGGATTGGGGGTCGAAACTGGGAGGCAAGTGGCGTACACTGAACAAGGACGAGTGGAAGTATATCATGAAAGGCCGTCCCGACGCCAACAAGAAGTATGCCCTGGCTCGAGTGAACAATGTGACAGGCCTGTTGCTGCTGCCCGACATGTGGACCCTGCCCGACAGCTGTCTTTTCTTCCCGGGCATGAATTATTTGGACAGCAATGTCTACAAGGATAGGATTTGGGACAAGATGCAGAATGCGGGTGCGATATTTCTGCCCGTTACCGGCTACCGCGAGGGCACCGCTTTTAAATCGGGCATGAGTGGCCGCTACTGGACCTCCACCGATGATTTCGTCAACGGCGCATGGGGCTTTGCTTTCCAGCAGCTGGCCAGCGCCGCAGTGGTGTGCTATGAGCACCGCTACCCAGGCTTTGCCGTCCGTCTGGTCGAGGACGTGGAATAGCCATCAATTGCAGAGAATAGTCCCTAATTATTAGAAGTTTCATGTGGAATGGCCATGGCCGATTGAGTCATGGCTATTCTTTTTGTAAAAAGCGAGACGCTCACCTTTGGGGGGGGAGCGTCTCGGCTTATCGGGCTGACAGCGGGGCTATCAGTCAAGTTTCATCTCTTGGAGGAAACGCACGCTGGCGTGGATGTGTTTGTACATGATTTGGTCGATGTCGACGAAGTTGACGCAGCGGCGGTAGTCGGCCACGAGGTTCTCGATGAAGGGGCTGCTCTTGAGACCTTCCTGATGGCGGAAGTCGAGAGCCTGAGCGGCATCGAAGAGTTCGATGGCGAGGACGCGCTCGGTGTTTTCCATGACGCGGTAGCACTTGGTGGCAGCGTTGCCGCCCATGCTGACGAGGTCTTCCTGATTCTGGCTGGAGGGGATGCTGTCGACGCTGCAGGGGGTGCAGAGCTGTTTGCTTTGGCTGACGATGGAGGCGGCGGCGTATTGGGGAATCATGAAGCCGCTGTTGAGGCCGGGTTTGGCCACGAGGAAGCTGGGGAGGCCGCGTTTGGCGTCGATGAGCTGGTAGGTGCGGCGCTCGCTGATGCTGCCCAGTTCGGCAACGGCGATGGCGAGGAAGTCAAGCACCATGGCAAGGGGTTCGCCGTGGAAATGGCCGCCGGAGATGACCATGTCCTCGTCGGGGAGGACAATGGGGTTGTCGGTGGTGGAGTTAATCTCGGTTTCGACCACGGAGGCCACATAGGCTATGGTGTCCTTGGCGGCGCCGTGCACCTGCGGGGCGCAGCGGAAGCTGTAGGGGTCTTGCACATGCTCTTTGTGGCGAGCGATAATCTGGCTGCCTTCGGTGTAGCGGCGAACGGCGGCGGCGGTTTCGAGCTGTCCTTTGTGGGGACGCACCATGTGGAGGCTTTCGAAGAAGGGTTCGATGCGGCCGTCGAAGGCGTCGAGGCTGAGGGCCAGCAGCATGTCGGCCTGGCGGCTGAGGCGCTGGGCCTTGAGCACGCTCCATACGGCATAGCTGCTCATGAACTGGGTGCCGTTGAGGAGGGCGAGACCCTCTTTGCTTTGCAGCTCGATGGGCTGCCAGCCGAGGGAATCGTAGACTTCTTTCACGTCGCAGCGACGGCCTTTCCAGTAGACCTCGCCGAGGCCGAGGATGGCGGGAAGCATGAGGTTGGCTAAGGGGCAGAGGTCGCCGCTGGCGCCGAGGCTGCCCTGCTGGTAGACCACGGGCAGGACGTCGTTGTTGTAGCAGTCGATGAGGCGCTGGACGGTTTGGAGCTGGGCGCCGCTATAGCCAAAGCAGAAGTTCTGGGCTTTGAGCAGGAGCATGAGGCGAACAACTTCGGCGGGCACTTCGTCGCCCACGCCACAGGCGTGGCTCATGACGAGGTTCTTTTGCAGCTGGCTGAGCTGTTCTTTGCTGATGGAGATGTTGCAGAGGGAGCCGAAACCGGTGGTGACACCGTAGATGGGTTCCTTCTGGGTTTCCATTTTCTTGTTGAGGTAGTCGCGGCATTTCTGGATGCGGCGCTTGGCCTCGTCGCTGAGGGCGAGGGTGTGGTGGCCGTCGATGATTTCGCGTATCTTGGCGATGGTGAGTCTTTCGTCGGGGTTGATATAATGGGTCATGATGTGTGAATTTCGGGTTTTAGTGTGCTTATTGATTGTTGGATTGTTGGGATGTGCGGGATTGCGGGATGGTCCGACATGGGGAACATCGGCTTGTCCACGTTGACATCCGTTTGTCGGTATCAGCTTTGGAGCTGCTCATGGGCTTTGAGGGCGATGTCGTCGTCGACCAGCATGCGGCCGCAGTGCTCGCAGACGATGACTTTCTTGTGCATCTTGATTTCGCTCTGGCGCTGGGGAGGGATTTTGCTGAAGCAGCCACCACAGGAGTCGCGGTCGATGGTGACCACGGCGAGGCCGTTGCGGGCCTGTTTGCGGATGCGCTTGTAGGCGGCGAGGTAGTGCTCGTCGATGTATTTCTCCTGCTCGGCCGATTTATTGCGGTAGCGCACTTCGTCTTTCTTGGTTTCCTCGATGATGCTGTCGAGTTCTGCTTTCTTGGACTCCAGTTCGGTCTGGCAGTTTTTGATGAGCAGTTCGGCGGCCGAGATATGCTGTTCGAGTTCCTTGATTTTGTTGTTGGAGTCGCGGTTGCGGCGTTCGCAGAGCTGGATTTCGAGGTTTTGGAACTCTATTTCCTTGTTGATGGCTTCAAACTCGCGGTTGTTGCGCACGTTGTCCTGCTGCTTCTCGTACTTCTTGATCATGGCCTCGTGCTCGGCGATTTCGCTGTTGCGCTTGGCGATGTTGGCGTTCTGTTCGGCTATGTTCTCTTTGAAATTGCCGATGCGTGTCTGCAGACCGGCGGTCTCGTCTTCGAGGTCCTGGATAGCCTGAGGAAGCTCGCCGCGGATGATCTGGATTTTGTCAATCTCGGAGTCCACCAGTTGCAGCGTGTAGAGGGCCACCAGACGGCGTTCGGTTGCGGCGTCGACATCGGTCATTTGCTGAGCGGCTCCGGCCTGGGGCTGGTCGGCCACTTCGGGTGTTGTGACTTTCTTGGTCATTGCGTGAAAATATATTTTATATATTAATAATCTTAAATACAACTACATATAGTTGACAAAGCTTTTGCCTTGCCCGCTGATAAAACATGCAAAGTTACTAAATTTTTTTGATATAACGGAATAAATCAGTCCGATGCCGAACTGTTCGCTCTCGTAGTGGCCGATGTCGGCGAGGGTGATGCGGCCTTCGGCGCGCTGGAAATCGTGGTATTTGAGGTCGCCGGTCAGGTAGATGTCGGCCCCGGCGCGGATGGCGTCGTCGATGAGAAAACTGCCTGAGCCGCCACAGATGGCCACACGGCTGACGGCGGGGGAGGCGATGTCGCTGACGCGGAGCAGGGGTAGACCCAGGGTGGCTTTGACTTGCTCGAGGAAGGCGGTGGTGGGCAAGGGGTAGGGGAGTTGGCCCACCATGCCTGCGCCGATGTCGGGCGACGAGGCGGCGCCGAGTGGGCGAAGGATGCGGCAGTCGGTCAGCCCCAGCTGGAAGGAGAGGATGCCGTTGATGCCGTTGGGGAGGTTGTCGAGGTTGGTGTGGGCGGCATAGGCGGCCAGGTCGTTCTTGATCAGGGTCATGATTGCGCGGCCGGTGGCGGTGGCCGGGGTGATGCGTTTCACGCCACCGAAGATGAAGGGATGGTGGGTAACGATGAGATTGGCGCCGCAGGCCATGGCTTCGTCGATGACGGAGGGGGTGAGGTCCAGGGCCACCAGCACGCCCGAGCATTCGCGCTCTGGGTCGCCCAGCAGGAAACCAGAGTTGTCGTAATCCTCCTGATATTCGGGATGGAACTCACTGTCGAGAAACTGTATGACTTCGGATAACTTCATGGGTTGTCGTTTTGAAGTGAGAACGCCACAGGGAGGAAAATATTGTGTGGCCGCGACGGCGTTCGTAACAAAAGTAACCGCCTCCCAAACGAACCTTCCACGGGGTTGCCGATAGGTTTGGGTGGGGGAAGAATGGGCAGATGTGGATGCTTTTTTTTTGTGCGGAATGGAAAATAAAGCGTATCTTTGCAAAGTCGAAATGGGCGATACCCTGACAGACAAGACAACAGAATGTAGAACAAAAACAGAACACAACAGAAAATATAAATTAAAGACATATAGATAAATAAGCGCGTTTTTGCTTTTCAAGGTGTACGGAAATCTCGACAATTTCTTTACTATCACTAAAGAAGGCAGAACGCCTACGGGTATCCGTGGGCTTTCTTGTTAGTGATAGTAGGTAGTCGAGAACCTCCGTACACGACAACAAGCCTCACGGTTTTTTTATGTGGACTTGTTGAAAGGCGGACGCTAAGGATAATCTTAAACATATAAACGATGAATACCCTTAGTGATACCAAACAGAGCCTGCTGGCAGAACTGCGGCAGCGGGTGGAGGACAAAATCTTGGAGCCGAGTAACGCGGCGTTGCTTGAAAAATTGATTACCAATGCAGATGATGACGATGAGGCACTGGCCATAGCCGCATTGGGGACAACCTACAAAAAGACAGGATTCCATTTCGACAAACGGTTAGAGGAGCCGAGAAAGACGGACACCATTAAATACTTCAAGAAGAACGAAGCCTTAAGCTTTGGCCAAGCCGCCGAGGGAGAGCCTGTGCATAAGCTAATAATTGGCGACAATTACGATGCCTTGCAGAACCTTTTGATTCAATACCGTGGTAAGATTGACGTGATATATATCGACCCCCCGTATGGCAAAGACAATATGGGAGAGTTTGCCAAGACAAACTACCACAATGCCATCAGCCGCGACAACCTGTTGTCGATGTTGTATTTTCGCTTACAGCTTGCCAAACAGCTGCTTTCGGAGGATGGAGTGATATTCTGTAGCATAGACGATAAAAACCAAGCATACGTGAAGTGTTTGTTTGATGAGGTGTTTAGGGAAAATAATTTTGTAGGACAATTGATAGTGAAGACGGCGACAGATAATAATCCATCTCAAATATCAATAGAGCATGAATATATGATGTGTTACTGCAAAAATATGAGTTGTCAATCAAAATGGGAAAGAATGAGCCGAGGGGCAGAGTTGATAATTGAAAAGTATAACCAGATTAAAAAAGAAGGATTGTCGATAGAAGAAGAGCAAAAAGAACTCAGAAAATGGATAAAAAATAATAAAGATTCACTTTCAGGTGTTGCACACTATGTGATTTGCTGATTTAGGTTGTCACTTTTGTGTCCTGCGACTGGATTGGGTTGACGGGTTAATAATTATCGACTGTTTTTTGTTGTCGGCCACGCGCGGCTGCGGCTGAAAACGGTTTGCTCTGATCAAGAGCCAGAGCTTTTGGTTTGCCTCAATTCATTGGGGCTCGATGCCCCAATGAATTGAAAACAAACGCTGTTGTTCGCTCCGGTACTGCCGCCGTCGCTTGGGTTTGCCGAGGCGAATATACAACTTTTCCCTCATACGGCGACTTTTTGTGCTTTCTTGATAGCGTCATCACGGTAGGAGTGCCAGTGCTTTTTGAGCGCGCCTTCCCTCTGGTG